>FSSH01000198.1_pt1 | contig 24525 bp, 20 predicted proteins | sample 1166101 | NCBI WGS metagenome assembly FSSH01 (sample SAMEA32972668, study PRJEB13176) | freshwater metagenome | biome: Drinking water system; feature: Biomass in drinking water that filtered by 0.45 um membrane; material: drinking water | place: USA | collected 2012-12-20 | depth 0 m
TCGATATTGTCGATCTAATCGACGCGCGCGTCCCCCTCAAAAAATCCGGCAGTAATTTTACGGCGCGCTGCCCGTTTCATACCGAAAAAACTCCCAGCTTTTCAGTCAACCGAAATCGACAGATTTATCATTGCTTCGGATGTGGCGCCAGCGGCAACGCGATCGGATTTTTGATGGAATTTAATCACCTGGGTTTTGTCGAGGCCGTCGAAGATTTGGCGGCCTTTGCCGGGGTGGATGTGCCCAGAGAGTTGATTGCTAGTGAGTCTGGGCTGTCGGATAAAAAGGCTGTGTCACGTGTTTACGAGATTTTGGCGGGTATTGCTGGATTTTATGCCGAGCAGTTGCGTGGAAATCCGGAAGCCAGGCATGCTGTAGTCTATATGAAAGCCAGGGGTGTTAGTGGTGAGGTGGCACGGGATTTTTCCCTGGGTTATGCGCCGAATAAGTGGGATGCGCTGTTAACACGTTTTGATCAGGCGGATTTGATCGAGGCTGGTATGTTGGTGGTCAGAGATGACGGCAAGGTTTACGACCGCTTTCGTGGAAGATTGATGTTTCCGATTCGAGATAAGCGGAAGCGAGTGGTTGGGTTTGGTGGCAGGGTGCTGGACGATTCTTTGCCCAAATACCTAAATTCGCCGGAGACTGTGGTTTTTTCCAAAAGTAAGGAGCTTTATGGGCTTTGTGAGCTTTTGGAAAAAAATAGTAAGCCCGATCAGATATTGGTGGTAGAGGGTTATATGGATGTGATTGCCTTGGCTCAATTTGGTATTCCCAATGCTGTGGCTGCGCTAGGTACTGCGACCTCTAAAGCTCAAATTGATTTATTGTTTCGATTTACCTCCGAATTGGTGTTTTGTTTCGATGGTGATAATGCGGGGCGGGTGGCGGCCTGGAAGGCTGCTGACGCGGCTTTGCCTTGTTTGCGCGACGGCAGGCAAATCAAAATAATGTTGTTGCCGCAGGGTCAGGATCCTGATTCCCTGCTGCGTGCTGAAAATTCAGCGGCATTTATGGAACGAATTCGCAGTGCACAGGTCTTGTCGGATTACTTTTTCGAGAATATCGTCGGTCAAGTAGACTTGTCCACGGTTGAGGGGCGTTCACAGTTACTGGCTGCGGCAACTCCTTCGTTGGAAAAGGTTCCCCTCGGGTTTTTTCGGGAAATGATGTTTGCCCGGTTGCAAGAGTTGGCTGGGGCTAGAATTGGCGTAGATGTTGTCGAAAATCAAGCTAGACTTAAGCCAAAGTTTGATGCGGTCAAAAAAAACATCCCAGCGCCAAGAGTCAGTTTGGCGAGAAAGGTTATCTGTTTATTGTTGCAGCATCCGCATTTTGCCAGTTTGGTTGAGCGCGAGGGTATTTTACTCGAAGACCTAACGTTTGCTGGTGTTGAATTGTTGAGGGAGGTTTTGCAGAGGATTGCCCTTGAAAAGCCGGAAAATAGCGCCATCTTAATTGAGTATTTCCGGGGTGAACCCCAGGAAAAAGCCGTAAAGGCTTTAGCCAGTTTAGAGTTGGATGTGCCGGTTGGCGGGGAAGAGGCCGAGTTTTGTGGAGCCTTAAAGCAACTTTATAAACAGGCCAGGGAAGCTATGCTAACCCGACTAATCGAAAAGGAGGGTCGGGAGGGCCTGATGATTGAAGAAAAAGAGGTGCTGCGGAAGCTGTTAAGGGACAAGCCCTAGGTGACTGCATTAATTTTTGCCGTTATAATTTCCTGTTCTGCGGCGCTTGGTGCTGAAAACGTATTGTGAGTAAAGAATGAATCAAGAACAACAGCAATCCCAACTGAAACAACTGATAGCAAAAGGTAAAGCGCAGGGTTATTTAACTTATGCGGAAGTCAACGACCATTTGCCAAGCGATATTATCGATCCCGAGCAAATCGACGATATTATCGGCATGATCAACGACATGGGGATTCAGGTTTATGAGGTAGCGCCGGATGACGATGACTCGCTGATAACCTCTGATGCAGTAGTGACCGCGGATGATGATGAAGAAGTGGCTGAAGTCGCGGCCTTGGCATCTGTCGATAGCGAGTTCGGTCGGACCACTGATCCGGTGCGACTATATATGCGTGAAATGGGTTCTGTAGAGCTTTTAACGCGCGAGGAAGAATTAAAAATCGCGAAACGCATTGAAGAAGGGCAGCGCCAAGTGGTTGGTGCTATTGCTCGATCCGGTTTCATTGTCGAATCGTTCATCGATGCATTTGATTCTGTCCAGGTCGAAGACTCGGGAGTTAGACTCAATGATTTAGTATTGGGTTTTGTCGATCTCACTGAAATTGAGGATATCGACGTTAGCGGCATTGAGATCGAGGAGCCGGCGGAGGATGCTGAAGAAGAGAGCAAAACAGTCGATTACGAAGAGGTAAAGCAAAAGGTTGATTCGCTGAGAAAAGCCTTAAAAGCCGCAACAACCTCGGTTAAAAAGCATGGTTATGGCCATGAAAAAACCGAAAAATTATTCGATGCTATCGACGAAATATTTTGCGAGTTCAAATGGACCCCGCAGTATCTGAAAAAAATGGTCTTCATTTCCGAAGAGCTGATTTCAGCTATTCGCGAAGAAGAACGTTTCATTCTGGATGTTTGCGTTAAGAAAGCGAAAATGCCGCGTAAGGATTTTATAAATGCGTTTGCGGAGAATGAGTCTAATCTCGATTGGCTGGACCATTTTATCGCTGCGAGGCCCAATTTTGCAGAGGTTTTCAGCGGGCACCGCGAGAACATTAGGGCGGCACAACAGCGGTTGGTGGATATCGAGTCTCGTTTCGGCTTGAGTATCGCGGTACTGAAAAGTATTTGTCGAAGTATCTCCTTAGGTGAGGCAAAGGCGAGGTGCGCTAAAAAAGAAATGATCGAAGCCAATTTGCGCTTGGTTATCTCTATCGCCAAAAAATACACTAATCGTGGTTTGCAATTCCTGGATTTGATTCAAGAAGGTAATATCGGATTGATGAAAGCGGTCGATAAATTTGAATATCGGCGGGGCTATAAGTTTTCTACCTATGCAACTTGGTGGATTCGCCAGGCGATTACCCGATCTATCGCAGACCAGGCGCGGACTATTCGTATTCCGGTGCATATGATCGAAACCATTAACAAGCTTAATCGCGTCTCCAGGCAGATTTTGCAAGAGTTGGGTCGGGAGGCAACGCCGGAAGAATTAGCCGAACGTATGGAAATGCCCGAAGATAAAATTCGTAAAGTCCTCAAGATTGCCAAAGAGCCGATTTCCATGGAAACGCCGATTGGTGACGACGAAGACTCGCATTTAGGGGATTTTATAGAAGATTCCAAGATGTTATCGCCTGTCGAATCTGCTACAATCGCCGGCCTTCGCGAATCTACACAGAATGTATTGGCAGGCTTGACAGCTAGAGAGGCTAAGGTGCTTCGGATGCGGTTCGGCATCAATATGAACACCGATCACACGCTCGAAGAAGTTGGGAAGCAGTTTGATGTGACCCGGGAGCGGATCCGTCAGATTGAAGCGAAAGCGCTGCGGAAATTAAGACATCCTTCCAGATCAGAGCAGTTGAGATGTTTTCTTGATGGCGAATAAGATGTTGGGATGTTACGTACGTTAGATATAACGGGCCCTTAGCTCAGTTGGTTAGAGCTTCCGACTCATAATCGGCAGGTCGTAGGTTCAAGTCCTACAGGGCCCACCACAGATAACAGGCCGTTCGCGCGGCCTTTTTTTATATGCGCAAGTTTTAATTTTGGCGAGGGTCTAACCGTGAATAAAAACTACCTTTTTACCTCAGAGTCTGTTTCGGAAGGTCATCCGGATAAAGTCGCTGACCAAATTTCCGATGCTGTTGTCGATGCATTGCTGGCTCAAGATCCCCGATCTAGAGTGGCATGCGAAACACTGGTCAAAACTGGCATGGTGGTTTTGGCGGGCGAAATTACTACTAACGCTTGGGTGGATACTGAAGAATTAGTAAGAAAAGTGGTTTGCGAAATCGGTTACGACAATGGCGAAATCGGCTTTGACGGCAACAGCTGCGCGGTATTGAACGCCATCGGTAAACAATCGGCAGATATCGCAATGGGCGTTGATGAATCCGAGGACCACGAGCAAGGCGCAGGCGACCAAGGTTTAATGTTTGGCTATGCCAGCAACGAAACCGATGTGTTGATGCCTGCCCCAATCACCTACGCGCATCGCTTGGTCGAGAGACAGGCCTTGGTCCGTAAGAATAAAACCCTGACGTGGTTACGTCCAGATGCAAAAAGTCAGGTGACTTTCCGTTACGAAAACAATAAACCGGTCGCTATCGATGCGGTAGTTTTGTCTACCCAGCATTCTCCGGAAATTGGCGGCAAGCAACTGGAAGAAGCGGTAATGGATGAAATCATTCTGCCGACTTTGCCCAAAGAGTGGCTACACAAAGATACCAAGTATTTTATCAATCCAACCGGCCAATTTATCATTGGCGGACCTGTAGGCGATTGCGGTTTGACCGGTCGTAAAATTATTGTCGATACCTACGGCGGTATGGCTCGCCATGGCGGCGGTGCATTTTCAGGTAAAGATCCGTCAAAAGTGGATAGATCCGCTGCCTATATGGGGCGTTATGTCGCAAAAAATATCGTTGCTGCGGGCCTAGCAGAGCGTTGCGAGATCCAAGTGTCTTACGCCATTGGCGTCGCGGAACCGACTTCCATCAGTATTGAAACCTTCGGTACAGGTAAAATTGAGGAAGAACGTTTGGTGCAAATCGTGCGGGAGCACTTCGACATGCGGCCGAAAGGTTTGATTGCGCAATTGGATTTGTTAAAACCGATTTACCGCCCAACTGCCTCTTATGGCCATTTTGGTCGCAACGAAGCCAGCTTCAGCTGGGAAAAAACCGACAAAGCCGCTGCATTGAAAGATGCGGCCGGCATTTAATCAGGATCAGGAAAATATTATGAGCCAAGCCGATTACAAAGTTGCCGATTTAGCCCTGGCTGAATGGGGTCGTAAAGAAATTAATATCGCCGAAACCGAAATGCCGGGTTTGATGGCCTTGCGTGCCGAATTCGGCGCTCAGCAGCCGTTGAAAGGCGCGCGGATTGCCGGTTGTCTGCATATGACCATTCAAACTGCAGTGCTGATTGAAACGCTGACCGCCTTGGGTGCGGAAGTACGCTGGTCGTCTTGCAACATTTTTTCTACGCAGGATCACGCCGCCGCGGCTATTGCTGCTGCCGGTATTCCTGTTTTTGCCTGGAAAGGCGAAACCGAGGCGGAAGCCGAATGGTGTATCGAACAAACAATATTAGGTCCCAATGGTTGGCGCCCAAATATGATTCTGGATGATGGTGGCGACCTGACCACCATGATGCACAATAACTTCCCCGAATTGATGGCGGATGTGAAAGGCTTGTCGGAAGAAACCACCACGGGCGTATTGCGTCTGACCGAAATGGTGGCGAAAGGCACACTGAAAGTGCCGGCGTTCAATGTTAACGATTCGGTCACCAAATCCAAATTCGACAACCTTTACGGTTGCCGCGAGTCTTTGGTCGATGGTATCAAGCGTGCCACCGACGTGATGGTAGCCGGTAAAATTGCCGTGGTCTGCGGTTATGGCGACGTGGGTAAAGGTTGCGCGCAATCGCTGCGCGGTTTAGGTGCCACTGTTCTGATTACCGAAATTGACCCGATCTGCGCCTTGCAGGCGGCGATGGAAGGTTACCGCGTGGTGACAATGGACGAAGCGGCGGCTATTGCTAACATCTTCGTGACTGCTACCGGCAACGTTGGCGTCATTACCCATGATCACATGAAAGCGATGCGCGACCAGGCTATCATCTGCAATATCGGTCATTTCGATTCGGAAATCGACATTGCGTCCTTGCGTCATTACACCTGGGAAAACATCAAGCCGCAGGTCGATCATGTGATCTTCCCTGACGGCAAGCGCATTATCGTGTTGGCCGAAGGTCGTTTGGTTAACTTGGGTTGCGCTACCGGTCATCCTAGCTTCGTGATGTCCAACTCGTTTTGCAACCAAGTATTGGCGCAAATGGAACTGTGGAGCAATGCGGCTAGCTACGAAAACAAGGTCTACGTACTGCCGAAAAAACTCGACGAAAAAGTTGCGCGTTCGCATTTGGCGCAAATTGGCGTAAAACTGACCGAATTGACCAAAGAGCAAGCGGCTTACATTAATGTCCCTGTGGAAGGTCCTTACAAACCGGATCATTATCGCTATTAAGGCTTAGGTCTATCCGACAAAAGAAGGGGCGCAAGCCCCTTTTTTATGCAGGCTATGAATAATCAAACTATCGTTCAGCGCGACCTCGCCGTACTCTGGCACCCCTGTAGTCAGATGAAGGACCACGATCCCCTGGCCACTGCGCCGGATGCGTTGCCGTTGATTCCGATCAAATCGGGCCAAGGCGTCTGGCTGGAAGATTTTGACGGTCACCGCTATCTGGATGCGATCAGTTCCTGGTGGGTAAACCTGTTCGGTCATGCCAATCCCCTTATCAATCAGGCGCTACGAGAGCAGCTTGAAACGCTTGAGCACGTTATCCTCGGTGGATTTACCCATGAAGCCGCGTTAACGCTGGCGGAAAAGCTGGTGGAAATCACGCCTTCGGGTTTGGATAAATGTTTTTACGCGGATAATGGTTCGTCAGCCGTCGAAGTCGCTTTAAAGATGAGTTTTCATTATTGGCGCAATATCGGCCGTACTCAAAAAACCAAATTCATCACGCTGGAAAACAGCTATCACGGCGAAACCCTGGGGGCTTTGGCGGTTGGCAATGTGGCTTTATACAAAGAAACCTACGCGCCATTGTTAATGGACGTGATTACCGTAGCAGGCCCGGATTGCTTCTATCGCGCAGACGGCGAAAGTTGGGAGGCGTATTCCATCCGCCGTTTCGCCATCATGGAGCAAGTTTTGGCGCAACATGCTGAAGACGTTTGCGCGGTTATCGTTGAGCCACTGGTGCAATGCGCCGGCAGCATGCGTATGTACCATCCGGTGTATTTAACATTACTGCGCGCAGCGTGCGACAAATACCAGGTGCATTTAATCGCCGACGAGGTTGCAGTAGGCTTTGGTCGCACCGGTACATTGTTTGCTTGTGAGCAAGCGGCTATCAGTCCTGATTTTATCTGCCTATCCAAAGGGCTGACCGGCGGCTATTTACCCTTGTCTGCAGTCTTGACCAGCAATCAGGTCTATCAAGCCTTTTACGATGACTATCAAAATCTAAACGCGTTTTTACATTCGCATAGTTACACCGGCAACGCATTGGGATGCCGGGCGGCATTAGCGACGCTGGACATATTTCAACAGCAAAATGTGATTGCTAACAATCGGCATTTGGCTGCGCTTCTGGCCAAAGCGGTAGAGCGTTTTAAGGAGCACCCCAATGTCGCAGAAGTGCGGCAAACGGGGATGATCGTGGCTATCGAATTGGTTAAAAACAAGCAAACCCGCGCGGCCTACCCTTGGCAGCAGCGGCGCGGTTTGGCCGTGTATCGCTATGCTTTGAGTCGTGGCGTTTTATTGCGGCCTTTGGGGAATGTGATTTATTTCATGCCGCCTTATGTTATCAATGAGCAGGAGATACAGCTGATGGCAGACGTCGCCTGGCAGGGCATCCAGCTGGCGGTGCGCGACTAATGCGGGTCTCGCGTTTATACGTCGCCACCCCGCTCAATGTCGGAGGGCGCATTGAATTGGATGACGATGCGGCCCATTACGTGCGCAGCGTGCTGCGTTTAAAGCAGGATCAGAGCGTCGTATTGTTCAACGGTCAGGGTGGCGAATACCTTTGCCGTTTCAGTGAAGTTAGTCGCAAGATCGTGCGCGTGGAAATCGAACAGTTCGTTGAGCGTAACGTCGAATCCCCTCTGGCGATTAATCTGGGTTTAGGGATTTCTCGGGGCGACCGCATGGACTGGGCGGTACAAAAAGCCGTTGAACTAGGAGTGACGCAGTTGACGCCTTTGGTAACTGAGCGCTGCGTGATCAAATTCAACGACGATAAGAAGCAGCAACGCCTGCTACATTGGCAGCATATTGTCCAGCACGCCGCCGAACAATCCGGAAGAACCTGTTGTCCGTCAATCGGTGAGATCGCGAATTTGGCGGAGTGGGTGAATGGACAACAAGGATTAACAGTGTTTCTCGATCCCTACGCCGAACAATCCCTAGCGAATCTAAAGCTGGAAAATCTCTGTGTCACCCTGCTCTCCGGCCCGGAAGGCGGTTTTAGCGAACAAGAGCGGCAAATTGCGAAGATAGCGGGATTTGTCCCGGTGCGGATGGGCGCCCGGATCTTGCGCACCGAAACCGCAGTATTATCGGCGTTGACCGCTGTGCAAACCTTATGGGGGGATTTTCGATGATCCGTTGGTTTGTCTCTGCCTGGTTGCCGTTGGTCATATTGTTCACTGCGGCGAGTATTGCGAGCATGCTAGGGTACGTTTTATTGTCGATTGCCGGCGACATTTTGCCGTTGGCAAAAGTCATCAGCAAAATTACACTCGTTCTGTTGCTACTGAGCATTTTTCCGTTAAAGAAGTATTTGCAACTCAGTTGGACTGACATGGGTTTTGCGCCTAGAACCCAATTTTTCAAGCAATTTGGTCAAGGTCTGGCGTTGGGTTTGTTGACATTGCTGCCAGTATTGGTGGCGCTGTATGCGCTAGATGTTCATGTTTGGGACGATACCCGCCATTGGACATCCGGCAAAATCGCGGAAAAAGTCGGATTGGGTTTGTTTTTTGCGCTGCTGATTGCTGTCGGCGAAGAAGCGCTGTTTCGCGGCTTGCTGTTGGGTGGGTTGCAGCGGAGCATGTCGATTATCGCTGCGGTGACAATCAGCTCTCTCTACTATGCGGCGTTGCACTTTCTAAAAAGTAAGTCGCACGTGGCTTACAGCGATTTAACCCCGAGCAGCGGTTTAAGGTTGATGGCCGAAGCCTTTGCTAACTGGTTGAATCCAGCGATTCTTAGCGCTTTACTGGCTTTATTTTTGGTGGGACTGTTTTTAGCAATCCTCAGAAGTCGGCTACCACAAAGTCTGGGGTTATGTATTGGTTGTCACGCCGCTTGGGTTTGGCAAATTAAAGTCAGTAGGGATTTGTTCAATGTCAACTTGCAGGCGGATGCTCTGTTTCTGGTCAACACGTATTACGATGGCGTGGTGGGCCCTTTGGTAACTAGCTGGTTGGGCTTAGCGTTGGCGGTTTTTTTGTTGTGGTCCATGCGGCTAGATCAAGATGGGCCTGACGGTTAAGCCAAAAATGGGTCGCAGACTTGAAAAAATGATTGCCAGATGCCATGGTGTTTTGCAATATTTCTCCCCTATCATTTCAGTGCATCATAAGAGGACATATCTATGCATAGAGCCCGACCGAATACTTCCGTTATTCTCTTAACGCTTATGGTGGCCGGGTGTGCCAGCGAACCCGTTGCACCGACCAAGCCAGCGGACAAAATTCTGTCCGGCGAGCAAATGTTGCGCGATAGTCAGGGTATTGCGCAGTTGGGTAGTCGTTGGCAGGAAGGCAAGCAAATGGTCGAACGTGGACAAGTGATGCAGCGTGATGGGCAGGCGAAGATCGACGAAGGTCGAAATCTGGTCGAGGAAGGCCAAAAAATCATGCGCGAGAGCGAAGAAGGTTATAAAAATATAAAGCAGTAAGGTGGGATGAGCAGGTTGCTGGCTCGTTCTTTAAGGATAATGGCAACAGCGTTGTTCGGTCCGGTAGCTGTAAGTCGATAAAGGCTTTTGCTACCGGTCTGATGCGATTTCGCGGCGGTGCCGTCTTACATTTGCAGTTCGTGCAACTAAGGTTAAAACGGGTTTAGTTACTTTAAGGCTAGCGTTGTAGATGTCCCTGCATTCCAACTTTGTGTTGTAGCATAAGGCGCAAAGCATGTGGTGTTGCGAAAACTTTAACTCATCTGGCGGAATTTCATCCCCGCACCTTAAGCAAAAGCTTAACTTCGTTGCTTTTGGTTTCATGTTTCCCCCTCTTTCTCGTAAAAATCGCTGCTGAGGATAAACGGAATAATCGTTGTCTTCTGTTCGAAAACCGACATTTTTCAACGCTCCGCTGTTAGGCCAATGTGATAAAGTCCAAAGTTCCTGGATTAAGACAGGAGAGCGCAGCGCTAATTGGCGAGTACAACATATTGCACATATGCTAAATATCTAATGTGATTATCCAAGCAGTGCGGATTCAGTAGCAAGCTTTTTTCGTTGGTGGGCAAAGAATCTTAATTTCTAAGCTTTTCCAAGTGCTGTAGGGGGATTATGCGGCGGAGTCAACTGCTATGATAGCTGAGATGAATCAGGTAGGGCGAATTGAAGCGGCACAGGGGCCGGTAGTCGATGTGCGTTGCGATTATCTGCCGCCTATCGGTCAGGCGCTCGACGTTCTAAACGATGTCGGCCGCTATGTGCTGGTCGTGTTTCAGCATCTGGAGCCTACGCTGATTCGGGCAATCGCCTTACACTCGGTTTCAGGGCTGTTTCGTGGCATGCCGGTGTTTGATCGTGGCGACGCGCTGAATGTGCCCGTCGATCCCAGTTGTTTGGGGCGCATGCTGAATGTCTTCGGTGATCCGCTCGATGGTGGCCAGCCATTACCCAATAGCGTTTTCCGCAATATCCTCGCTGCTCCGCCGTTATTGGCCGATACGCTGCCCGCCTCGCAAATTCTGGAAACCGGCATCAAAGTCATCGACCTGCTTTGTCCTTTCGTGCGCGGCGGTAAAACCGGTTTGTTTGGCGGTGCCGGGGTGGGAAAAACCGTGCTAATGATGGAGTTCATGCATGCCGTCAGCGTTATCATGCAAGGCGTATCGGTTTATGCCGGCGTTGGCGAACGCATGCGCGAAGGTCACGAGCTCTGGCATGAAATGGCCGATGCCGGGGTATTGCCTAAAGCACTGCTAGTCTACGGGCAAATGGACGAATCGCCCGGCGTGCGCTTTCATGTCGGTTACACTGGCTTGGCGTATGCCGAGTATTTACGCGATACCCTGGATACCGAAGTATTGTTCCTGATGGACAATATTTTTCGCTTCGTCCAAGCTGGCAGTGAAATTTCCGGCTTACTTGGCCGCATGCCGGCTACGGTCGGTTATCAGCCGACCTTGCTGACCGAGGTCGCTTCACTGGAAGAGCGTATCGTCTCTACTAAATCCGGTTCCATCACCTCAGTTCAGGCTGTTTATGTCCCGGCTGATGACATGTCCGACCCGGCGGTGGCTACCATCCTTGGGTATTTGGATAGCGTGGTTATCTTGTCGAGGCAACAGGCCGCAAAAGGGATTTATCCGGCCATAGATCCTCTAACCTCCAGCAGCCGAATCATGGATCACCACATCCTTGGCGATCGCCATTATCAAGTGGCTCGTGCCGTCCGTGAGCACTTGTCGCGTTATCGGGAATTGGAAGATATTATCGCCATGCTCGGTATCGAAGAGCTCTCGCAGGAAGATCGGCGCATCGTCGAACGGGCGCGCCGCTTACAGCGCTACTTAACTCAACCTTTTACCACCGTAGCCGACCATACCGGCATGCCGGGCGTCCGGGTTCCGCTGGCGCAAACTATCGCCGACTGCGAAGCCTTTATGAACGGTAAATACGACCATTTCAGTGAAGCGGATTGCTATATGAAAGGCGCAATGCCGGCATGAACAATTTCGCGCTCGTTCTGTTGGACAGTCGCGGTTTAGAGCGTTTTGACACCGTAACCGAGTTTATCGGCGCCGATGCTGACGGTAGTTTCGGGATTTTGGCCGGACATATTCATTGCGTAGCCTTGCTTAGATACGGTCTGGCCCGCTTTAGGGATCAAGTCGGCATCTGGCGCTATTTGGCCTTGCCGAGCGGTGTGCTGCGCTTTGCCGAGAATCAAATTACCGTTACCAGCGTACGCTATTTTCTTGGCGAAGACCGCGATGCAATCTGTGATCAACTAGCTGCCGACATGGCTCAGGTCGACTCTGAGGTGCATACCGCGCGTGCAATACTCTCGGAGATCGAACGGTCTTTGGTGCGACGCCTAGCCGAGCTTAGCAGTCGCGGATACGCGGGAATATAGCCATGAATTTTCGGGATAAATTAATCGAGCACACCCGTCGCGATTTGCAGCGTTTGCAGGACAAATCGCGTCGTCCGGCAACTTGGGTTGGCATGTTGCTCTATGGCGGTACATTGGGCCTACTGTTTGTGGTGCCGATTGTCGCCGGCGCATATTTCGGACGCTGGTTAGATACCTTGGCTACCGGATATTCGGTGCGTTGGACCGTGAGTTTGATCGTGCTGGGTATTCTGGTTGGCGGTTATAATGTTTTTCGATTTTTGCAGGAAAAAAGCTAATTTTTTTCGGATTTATTCTTCACGAAAGTTTGAAATGAGCGCTATTATTTATTGAAAAAACAAGAGTAATAAAGCCATCGCTCCTCGGCTTGGCAAACTTTACGTCGATCAATGTCGCACTCAATATCCAGACCAAAATGAAACCACCCTTGCTGCGTTTAACCCTGCCCCTATTAGCCTTGGTATTACTCAATGCTTGCACTAGCAGTGCGCCGGTAAAACGAGAGAAAACTGCTTCAGTTAAACCGTATATCGTCCAACCAAGGCCGGCTTATGCGCCGCAGCCCGCACCGTATAAACCGGCGTTTTATACAGGGACTTTTCCAAAACCCGCAGCATTGGAGCCAGCAGTGGATTTTTGGCGAAAAACCTATGCCGTCTGGCAACGTTCTGAGGTAGCTTTTCACGATGATCGTTACCTGGATGTCGTCTACGAAGTGATGACTCTGCCGGGTTATGTCGCGGAAGGCCTGACTACAGAGCAAAAAGAAATGGTTAGCCAGCGGCGCGAATACTGGAAGGCCAAGTTGGCGGAATTGGAGAGTAAACTGCGATACGGTGCAGCATTGAATGCCAATGACAGGCAATTGATGGCCAAACTTGAAAACAATGGCAGATCTTTAAATAGCGTATTACCAGGCCTTAGCGACAGGCTCCGTTCGCAGCGGGGTACCCGTGAACGCTTTAAGCGCGGATTGGAGATCAGTGGTCGCTATGATTTGCAGTTTCGAAAAACCTTTCGCGACGCCGGTTTGCCGGAAGACTTGGCTTATCTGCCGCACGTAGAATCCTCGTTTCAGCCGTCAGCTAAATCCTCCGCCGGCGCTGTCGGTATGTGGCAGTTTACCAAAGCCGCCGCCAAAACCTTCATGCCCGGCGGTGATCGCGTCGATCAGCGTTACGATCCTTTCGTCTCCGCCAACGGCGCAGCCCGTTATCTGACTTACGCTTACGGCAAGCTTGGCGATTGGCCGGCCGCAGTGACCTCTTACAACCACGGCATCGGTGGGATGAAGCGTGCACAAAACCAAGTCGGTAGCGACTTCGTGCGCATTGTAGACACCTATGACGGCCCGGCCTTCGGTTTTGCTTCCCGCAACTACTATGCGCAGTTCCTGGCCGCCCGCGAAATTGCTTCCAACCCCGAACAGTTTTTCCGAGAAGGCATCCGCTATGAAAGTCCTTTGGCTCCTGGTCAATACCTGGCTACCGAATAAATTATCGGTCTTTTTCTGCGTCGAGCAGAATCTGCGCTTCAAGCGGTAGCATGGTGTAAAAGCGCCACTCTCCTAGTGCGAGAGAGTGGCGGTCAACTCATAAATTGTTATATCTGTTTAATTTGTAAATAGTCATCCTGACCTTCTGTTTTTTTGCCACTGCTTATAGAAGGGGAAGGCACGGTATCGGCTTTTCCGACAGCCTTTAACGAAGCAGGCTTGACCAGTGGAAGTCAGCAACTTTGGATCTACGCTGAGTTCAGCGTTGATCTTATCGTTAAATTCGAGGTGCAGACATGAACCGCTCTGAATCTGCCGCCAACACGGTTTTTCAACTCGGCCCGTTGCCGATCAGTGACACTGTTGTCACTACTTGGGGGGTGATGTTGGGCTTTGCAGTGTTAACCTTGTTTTTGCACTTCGGTCGTCACTCATCCTCATTGCAAAATTTGCTCGAAGCGGTAGTTGTGGCGATCGAAGGCGCGATCGCCGAAGTCTTGCCAGCGGCGTCGGTGCGGCGAGTGCTGCCGTTCGTGGCAAGTCTGTGGCTGTTTGTGCTGGTCGCTAATCTGGTGGGTTTAATCCCGGAACTACATGCGCCTACCCGCGACTTGTCGGCCACTGCTGCTTTGGCGGTGCTGGTGTTCGGTTCCACCCACTGGTTCGGGATTCGTGATCGCGGCTGGCGGCAACATTTTCGCCATTATATTGAACCCAGCGTTATCCTGTTACCGTTTCACATCATCAGCGAATTTACCCGTACCCTGGCTTTGGCCATCCGCCTATTCGGCAATATCATGAGTCTGGAAATGGCGGCTTTGCTGGTGCTGTTGATTGCCGGCTTCCTGGTGCCGGTGCCATTATTAATGCTGCATGTGATCGAAGCCGTGGTGCAGGCCTATATCTTTGGTATGCTGGCGCTAATCTACATCGCCGGTGCGTTGGAACCTAACGAATCCGAAACATCCGCCATTCCAAAGGAATAGCCATGAACGACATCCATTTATTCAGCATGATTTCCACCGGCGTGGCCGGTTTGGTGATCGCCCTTGGGACGATGTTGCCGGCTTTGGCAATGGGTAAGGCCATCGCCGCCGCTTTGGAAGCCTTGGCTCGTCAGCCGGAAGCCGAAAAAACCATCACCCGTACCTTGTTTATCGGCTTGGCGATGATAGAGTCCTTGGCGATTTATTGTTTGGTGGTGGCCCTGATTGTGTTGTTTAGAAATCCGTTGCTTGAATATTTTTTAAAATAACTCACGTCGGATTGCCATAGAGTGGTCCATTCGCTTACTTGGGTTCTTTGCTCAGCCATTCGGCGAATTTGCCGAAAATAAACTTACTACCGCGCATGGAAAGATGATCGTCGTCGTAAAAATAAGACATGTCATCGTGCATGCCGCCGCAAGTCGATTCATCGCATAAATATTCGTAGGCGGGAAAAATCTTAATCCGCTTGTGCGTGGCGGCATAGATAGCTTCGACCGCTCGTCTGTAGTTTATATTCCGCTCTTCAAAAGACTTTCTGGATACATCGCACTCGGGCAGGGCTCTTTCGGTAATGCGCAGTGGGCGCTCGTCCACACAATTTTTAGCACTTACGCCAATCTCCGGTACGTCTTCAATAAAAACCACCGATTTGCCCAGCTTTAAAATCTCATTGATGGTGGCGACATAGCCGGAAACAAATTGATTGTAATTTTCTGCTAATACATCATCCGGGCTTTTAATAATCCGATAGAGGTTTTTCGAATCAGTATTGCCGAAGCCAAAACCTTCAATGTACATCGCGCCTCTGGTCGCGAAAACCACGCGCTGAATCGAAGGGAACTCCTTCAGCAGCTTCAGCACGATAGGCACGACTACCCGGCATCTTGTCGATTTTTCAGCAAATTCTTCCGTGGGATTAATGCTCACCAGATCGATAAACGGCAGGCAGCCATTAACCCCTACCAATGCCAGATCGTTCGAGCTCTTGGAAATAGAGTCGTAGACAAATTGCGCGGCGTGACTATCGCCGACCACCAGCGTTTTTGGCGTGGCTGTGGTAAAGCGACACATCAAATAATTGTAACTGGCCCCTCCCAATACCCCCTTACAGCGCTCATCGACCCAGTCCTCCGGCGTGTTGTAGAGTACTGTGCCGCTCACGTCGGCATACATCTTGGTTTTGGTCTGCGCATCGGCTTTACGAAACTCCAGGCCATCCCGAGAATATGAAGCGTAGCCGACATAGCCGATACCGAGCATCAACAGCAGCAGCACCGCCGTCTTAGCTCTGCTGTGACTACCCAAGCGTATCGGTTTTTCCACCAGTCTGTAGGTCAGCCAAGCCAATGCCACGGCTAGCAGAACCGCAATCGCACGAATATTCATACTGGGCACTTCGGTCTCGATGATTTGCGCAAAAGAGAGTAGGGGCCAGTGCCACAAATACAATGGAAAACTAATCAAGCCGAACCATACCGCTAGCGGGTGGGACAAGACGATGCGATTAACCCAGGCATTGGGTCCGGCCGATATGATCATGACCGCAGCCAACATCGGTATGACCGCCCAACGGCCAGGGAAATTGAGATCTTTATTGATGATGAAAAAACCGAAGGCCAACAGCATTGTGCCCAGAATAGACAGCGCGTTCGCCAGCGTCTTGCCGTCGGCGGCGTGAGAGTGTCGATAAACCGCGCAAGCCAACCAACCGTCAAGCTTCAGTTTGATAGAAGAGAACGAGTCCTTCTTGTAGAGCGTCATCCAAGCCAGCAAACTACCGCATAACAGCTCCCAAAATCGGGTTTGTGGAGAATAAAACGTTGCGACAGGATGGGCGATGACGCCTGTGATATTCAGGCCGAAAGAGACGATGGTAATCAGAACCGTAATGGTCAACAGATTGAAGTTCCGCTCCCAGGCAAACCAAAGCAACAAGGGCCAAACGATATAAAACTGTTCCTCAATACCTAAACTCCATAAATGCAGCAACGGTTTGGTCTCGCCGGAGTTGTCGAAATAGCCGGCCTCGCTCCACAGCACAATGTTGGAAACGAATCCCGCGCCGGCGGCAATATGCTTGCTCAACTGCTTGTACTCGTCGGCAAACAGCGCGAACCAGCCGAAGACATAACACGCAACTAAGACCAGAATCAGGGCCGGGAAGATACGCTTAACCCGGCGGGCATAGAATTCGGTGAAGCTAAAGGTGCCCTTTTCCAGGTTCTGAAAAATAATGGTTGAGATTAGATAACCTGAAATCACAAAGAAGATGTCTACGCCTATAAATCCACCTTGCAAGCTCTTGGGAAAGGCGTGAAAGGCGATAACCGAGAGAACGGCAATCGCTCTTAAGCCGTCAATATCGGGACGGTACTTTGGGTGTGACAGATGTTCTTGCAAAGAGGTCATAGGGTAACGAAATGCTGAGTTGGTCCGGGCTTCCCGTCTTATCTGCCATGGCTTAGGTGGTCGGGCAGGCTCTAATCCGGAAAGTCGGGCGGTATTCTAAGCCGTATGTATTCCAGCCTCAAGACGCGCCTAAACGGCAAGCTACGCGGGGTAAATTTTCAGACATCAAAGCCATTGCGGGGTTTAAGATAGCGGAGAAACAAAAAATCGGCGGTTTTTTCGGAACAACGCCGCAAGTTCATATCCAACAAAACGGGTTACCCATCCATGATGCAATTCGACTGGACAACCTTTATCCTGGAAATCCTCAACTTCCTGGTCCTGGTGTGGATACTGCAGCGCTTCCTGTATCGCCCGGTTCTGGCAATGCTCGATGCCCGGCAGCAGCGCATCAAAGATGAAACCGAGCACGCCGCGCAGTTGCGCAACAAAGCAGAAGCCTTGCGCCAACAATTCGAGCAAAGATTAACCGATTGGAATCAACAACAAGAAACCAGTCGCCGCCAACTAGACGAAGAGTTAACTCAGTTGCGCAATACCGCAACGGAGAATCTAAAACAAACCCTAGCTGACGAAGAAGCTAAATTGCGGGTCCGCAACCAGACGCTGATTGCGGCGCGGGAAGCGGCTTTGATAAGGGAAGCGGCGGGCGCGGCTTATGGGCAGGCGGCGGCGATGTTGCAACGGCTGGCTTCGCCGCAATTGACGCAGCGTATTGTCGAGGTGTTTTTGCAGGATCTACTCAATATGCCGGATAGCGAACAAACCGCACTGCGCAAAGCGGCGGCGATATTGATTGCCGCTTCTGCGGTCGAGCTGGTCAGTGCCCACCCGTTGAGCGAAACAGATCAAGAGCGAGTAAAGGAAACCCTGTCGAATGTTGCCGGACAAACCTTGCAACTCACGTTCAAGGAAGACCCTGCTTTGCTTGCCGGCCTGCGAGCCATAGTGGGCGAATGCCAATTGCACGCTAATCTGGCCGACGAGCTGGCGTTTTTCCGGCGCCAAGCCAATCATGGCTGAGCCGGGTAAACCCTACCAATTTGGCCTGCGCTTATCCGAGCGCGGTTGCGTGGCCGGCATCGGCGACGGCATTGCCTGGATACGCGGTTTGCCCACTGCCCGGCTCGACGAATTGATCGGTTTCGATGACGGTAGTACCGGCCTAGTGTTTCAGTTGGGCAAGGAGGTGCTTGGGGCGATTCTGCTGTCGCAAAACCGTGGCGTCACCGCCGGCATGGCGGTGCAGCATATCGGCCGCAAACTGGAAATTGGCGTTGGCGATACCTTGTTGGGGCGGGTGGTCGATCCGCTCGGCAGTCCGCTGGACGGATTGCCGCCGCCGGAATTGCGCCAATTTCGCTCATTGGAAGCTGCCGCGCCGCCCATCATCGAGCGCGATTTCGTCTCCGAGCCTTTATATACCGGCTGCAAGATTGTCGATACGCTGATTCCGATCGGCAAGGGCCAGCGTCAGTTAATCATCGGTGACGACGGCATAGGCAAAAGTGCCCTAGCCCTGGACGCCGTGCTCAATCAACGCGGTCGTAATGTATTGTGCGTGATGGTGTTGATTGGCCAGCCGCGTTCTTCTGTGGCCGGTACCATAGAAGCGCTGCGCCAATCCGATGCGCTGGCCTATACCGTGGTGGTGGTCGCCGAAGCCAACGCCTTGCCGGGTTTTCGCTACCTGGCGCCGTTCGCAGGCTGCGCGATTGCCGAACACTGGATGCGCATGGGCCGCGATACGCTGGTGGTTTACGACGATCTGACGCGCCACGCCCAATCCTATCGCGAGCTGTCCTTGCTGTTGCAACGGCCACCGGGCCGCGAAGCGTATCCGGGCGATATTTTTTATCTGCATTCCCGGTTGTTGGAGCGTTCCACTGTATTGTCGTCGGCATATGGTGGCGGCAGCATGACCGCCTTGCCTATCATCGAAACCCGTCAGGGCGAGCTGTCAGCTTATATTCCCACCAACCTGATTTCGATCACCGACGGCCAGATTTATCTGGAAAGCAAGCTGTTCGCGGCAGGCATGCTGCCGGCCATCGACATAGGCCGTTCGGTGTCGCGCATCGGAGGTAAGGCTCAACATCCGGCCATCAAAACCGCTTCCGCGCATATTCGGCTGGATTATTTGCAGTTTTTGGAGCTGGAGTTGTTCGCCCGTTTTGGTACGCGTTTAGAAGCCGGTGTCGAGGAAAAGCTGCAACGCGGTCGCTTGCTGCGGGAAATATTGAAACAGGACCGCTTGCAACCTTTGTCCGAGCGAGCGCACCTGGCCTGGTTGCTGGCATATGGCGAGGGTTTGCTGGAAAACCTCAAACCGGAACAGGCGGCCAGCGTATTGGCGGAGCTACTTGTAAAATTGCCGGATACCTTGATGTTGGATTCACCTAAAAAGCAATGGTTGTCAGTGTTGCGGCAATTACTGGCGGATAAACTATGAGCCAGCGCCGGGAAGTCGAAGCGAGATTAGCCTTGTTCGACGATTTGTCCGGCATTCTCGGGGCGATGCGCAGCTTTGCCTTGGCCGAACTGCGGAAAGTGGGTAAGCGCGAAGCCGCGCAGCAACAAGTAGTGCAATCGTTGCAGACGGCCTTGGCCGATTTGGCCGATAGCTTGCCGGAGCCGGTTTCAAGTCGGCCCGCCAACGATATTTGGCTGTTATTCGGTTCGGTGCGCGGCTTTTGCGGAAGTTTTAACGAAGACGTCATACGTTATTGGCGCAAAGAATCCACTCAGCAAGGCCCGCTGATTCTGCTTGGCGAAGGCCTGCACCAAATGGTTGATGAGCGCTCCGCGCTGCAACGGCTACGTGGTGCCGACGGAGGTTTGGATGCCCCGGCAGCGATAGATAGCATTCTGGCGGCAGTCGAGGAATTGCGCGGCGTCGAGTTCGGGTTGATAGCCTGTGTTCGTGACGAACAAGGTGCGCGCAGCCAACGTCTTTGGCCGCTGTCGGATGTGGCTAGTAGCGCCAGGCAAAACCCGCCGCTGACGTTCGCACCGGCAGCGGAAGTGGCCCAGGGCGTTGCCGAACATTATCTGTTTCACAGCTTACTGGCCTTATTGTTGCGCTCGATTCGGGTGGAAAACCACATGCGGCTGATGCAGATGGAAACCGCGTTGCGGCATCTTGAGTGCGGCGGTGAAGAATTACAACGACAACGCAATCGGCTGCGCCAGGAAGAAATCGTCGAGGAAATCGAGTTGATGGTGGGGCGGCATCAAAGCCCTACCGGTTTATAAACCATGCTTCCGCCGCTTCCGCCAAAAAGTCGCCCGACTCATCCCCGCATACTGCGCGGCCTGTTCCAGATTGTCCGGATTATTTTCCAGGGCTTCACGGATCAATTCCGCCTCGTTTTGACTTTTCGGGCGCGGTGCAAGGCGCTGGTCTATCGTTGCTGTCGGTCTCAGCGGCTCGCGGAACTCCGGTGGCAAATCGCCTATGCTCAGCTCGCTGTCGCGGCCCACCGCATAGGCGTATTCGACGACATTATTCAGTTCCCGGACATTGCCCGGCCAGCGGTAATCCAGCAGCAGGCGCATCGCTTCCGGCGCGATGCTGTCGATATGCCGATGGCCTTGGGTGTTATGCCGGTCTATCAGGTGTTGCAGCAGCAGACTGACGTCCTGGCGACGTTCGCGCAGCGGCGGCAGAAAGATCGGCACGACCCGTAAGCGGTACATCAAATCCTCCCGAAACCGGCCGGCCTTGACCTCTTCGCGCAGCGATCTATGCGTGGCGGCGATAATCCGCACATCGACGCTGACCGCACTATCGCCGCCTACCGGGATGAAATTGCGCTCCTGTAACACGCGCAACAGCTTGGCTTGTAGTTCCAATGGCAGTTCCGCTATCTCGTCCAAAAATAAGGTACCGCCGTTGGCGCGTTGAAACAGGCCGGCATGGTTACGTACCGCGCCGGTGAATGCGCCTTTCACATGGCCGAATAACTCGCTTTCCAACAGGCTAGGGGTCAAGGCCGCGCAGTTGATTGCCAGAAACGGTTGATAGTGGCGTGTGCTTTCCAGGTGTAGCGCATGCGCCACCATTTCCTTGCCGGTACCCGATTCGCCGCGAATCAACACCGTGGCTTCGGTTTCGGCGACGTTGCGAATAATTTTGATAGCTTCCTTCATCGCCGGGTCGCGCGACAGAATGCCGTGAAAGCTGTCGCTGTCGTCCGGTTTTTGCTTTGGGCTTGTGTCGCCTTGCGCTTGCAGGAATTCAATCGCACCGGCAAAGCCGCCGTTGCTGTCGTAGAAGGCTCGCGCGGTTCGATAACAATTGAGCGCCCGGCCATCCGGGCGATGTATCCGCACCGCTTGCGATTTGACGATGCCGAGTTCGGCCAGGTTGCAGGGGTCGTTGTCGCTGTCGCAATTCAGTGCGGTTTTGCAAGGCTTGCCTATGGTCTCGGTCGCGCTCAGGCCGAACAATTGTTCGGCGCCTTTGCTCCACAGCAAAATGTCGCTATTGCTGTCCACGATAAAGGCCGCGCCGTTTTCGAATAAGTCGGTCAACACTTCTACGACTTGATCGGCGCCGATTTGGCCGAGCCAGCGTTTAAATACGGGGGAGGAGGATGCCATCTGTTGTCTCTCGTGTTGTTTCAATATTGTTTCAAGTGTATCAGTCTTGTTTCAATATTTCATGTTGAAACGTCCTGTTTGCCTGCTGCTAGGCCGACCAATAAAATTTATTGACTAACTTTGAACGAATGAAAAATAAAAAACTCAATAAAAACATGGCTATACCTATAGCGCATCTTGCTTCCGGAGAGCCGGTCTCAGAACTAACGTAGAGAAAAAAATTGCCGTGGAACTGGCACGAGTATTGATTAACAAAGCCTATATTCTTCTTACTTTGCGATAAACGAGGCTGGTCATGATTTTTAGACAACTCTTCGAAACAGAAACCTCCACCTACAGCTATTTGTTGGGCTGTGAACGCAGTCGTCGTGCCTGTTTGATCGATCCAGTGGCTTCAGAGCTGCCTGTCTATACCGAATTGCTGCAACAGTTGGATTTGCAATTAATTTATACCTTAGAAACGCATGTCCATGCCGACCACATTACCGGTGCCGGCCTACTGCGGGAAAAACTGGGCAGCAAGAGTGTGGTGCATCGGGATGCCGGCGCGCTTTGCGCGGATTTGTTGGTCACAGATGGCGTGTTGCTGCAAGTGGGCGACCTGGATATCCAGGTGCGGCATACCCCCGGTCATACCAGCGGTTGCGTTAGTTACGTCATGGCGGATCGCGTGTTTACCGGCGATGCTTTGCTAATCGGCGGTAGCGGTCGTACCGATTTTCAACAAGGCGATGCCGGCCAGTTGTTCGACAGTATTGTTGGCAAATTGTTTAGTTTGCCCGGCGATACCCTTGTCTATCCGGGACATGATTATCACGGTAATACCGTATCCACTATCAAGCAAGAAATCGCGAAAAACCCCCGTGTGGGCCAGGGCCGAAATCGCCAGGCGTTCATAGAGATCATGAGTGCCTTGAAACTGGACTATCCCAAGTTTATCGACCAGGCCTTGCCGGCCAATCAGTCCTGCGGTTCGCTGGCCGAATAGCCGAGCTTAGCCCGTGATCCTGACCCTGAGTTTGGCGATCTGCATAGGTCTGTTGTTGGGGCTGTTGGGTGGCGGCGGCTCGATTTTGACGGTGCCGATGCTGGTATACGTGCTGCATGTGCCGCCCAAGACGGCCATCGTCACCTCGTTTGTGGTGGTGGGCGTATCTAGTCTGATGGCCTTGATCCCGCATCCGCGGCGCGGCCACGTCTGCTGGAAAAGCGCGCTGGTATTCGGTTTGGCCGGCATGCTCGGCGCATTTGCGGGTGGTCGCATGGCGGGGCATTTTTCCGGCGAATGGTTAATGGTGTTTTTTGGCGCGATTACCGCGTTGACCGGTTTGGCGATGATCGTCAAAAAAGCCCCAAGCGAGTCGAAACTTGAGCAGGTATCGCCGATGTGCCCCTTACAAACACCGGTCTTGCGGCTGTTGTTCGATGGGGTTTTGGTGGGCGGCTTAACGGGCTTAGTCGGCGTTGGTGGCGGATTTTTGATCGTACCGGCGTTGACCTTGTTAGTGGGGTTGCCGATGCCAGCAGCTATCGGCACCTCCTTGCTGGTGATTGTTATGAACGCCAGTGCCGGTCTGAGCGGCTACGCCAATCATGCCCAACTGGATATTCCCTTGATGGCGCTGGTTACTGCGGGCGCGGTCTGCGGCAGTTTTCTGGGTGGCTGGTTCTCCAACTTTATTAGTGCGGCGCTGTTGCGGCGCGGATTCGGTTGGTTCGTGATAGTGGTGGCAATTTACGTGTTGTTTAACGCCTTGAGTTGGCAACTGTTGGCATCGCTGCAGGTCTGGCAGGATAGCGAACTTGTTTGGCGAAAAGGCTTGGCCGGTTTGGCCGCCTTCTTGGTTCTGGGCCTTATCGGAAACCGGATTCATAGTCGCAAACCGGGGATAGAGGCCGTGCCCATGCCACCCCGGCAGCACCTGTAAATTAGGCTAGACTAATATTGACGGGCACATCAGCCTGTCGCTTTCGCCATTCGGTGCTAAGCCCTTGGCGCATAACTATAAAAAACGTTTGAGGAGGGTGTATGTCTAATTCAATCAACACGTCACGTCGGCGCTTCTTTGCGCAAAGCGGTGCAGGATTAATGGCCTGGGCTGCGACACCCGCGTGGTTGCGCGCGATGGAAAATATGGGCGACATGCCCAAAATACCGCCGCGAAAAGCTTCGGCCAATTTTCACCCGGATGTGGAATTAGATTTGGTTTGCAAGCCAAGCACGGTTGCCATTTTGCCCGGTCAGCCCACGCGAGTGCAGCAATACTTTGCCAAGTTAGTGAAGGGACCGGCGCAGACCTTAACCGAAATTCCCGGTTCTTACCTGGGGCCGGTGCTGCGCTTCGAGAAAGGCCAAAAGATCAGAATCAATCTGCACAATCAGCTTAACGAGCCCAGCATCACTCACTGGCATGGTTTACACGTGCCGGCCGAAGTGGACGGTCATCCGCAATACACCATAGATAGCGGTCAAGTGTTTGTGTATGAGTTTGAAATGCTCAATCGCGCCAGTATGAATATCTATCACCCCCACCCGCACAACACTACGGCGGAACAGGTTTATCACGGTCTGGCGGGCGCCATTTTGGTCAACGACGAGGAAGAACGCCGTCTGGAATTGCCTGGCGGAGAGTACGAAGTCCCCATCGTGATTCAAGATAAATTGTTTGATGACAGCAACCAACTTGTCTATGCGCGGCACATGCGTGATCGGATGATGGGTTTTTACGGCGACCGCATTTTGGTGAACGGTCGCCCCAATTTTCAGCTCGACGTGGCCAGTCGAGCTTATCGTTTCCGCGTCCTCAACGGCTCAACGGCGCGCATCTACAAACTGGCTTGGGACGACAAGTCGCCCGTCACCGTCATCGGCACCGATGGCGGTTTGCTGGAAGCTCCGGTCAATAAACCTTACGTGATGCTGGCCCCCGG
>FSSH01001189.1_pt2 | contig 24475 bp, 34 predicted proteins | sample 1166101 | NCBI WGS metagenome assembly FSSH01 (sample SAMEA32972668, study PRJEB13176) | freshwater metagenome | biome: Drinking water system; feature: Biomass in drinking water that filtered by 0.45 um membrane; material: drinking water | place: USA | collected 2012-12-20 | depth 0 m
AAGGCCCTTTATAGGCCCGAATACTGATTGGTTTGAACCAGTTTTAGGTAATGAGGAAATGAGGCCAGCAGTACTTAGGTTTGCTGTCGGGCTATTTAATGCACGCTGTGCTGCAAAGGCCGCAGCACCGCCTACCGGGCCACCGGCAGTATGGCCGCCTATAAAAAACAGTATGTCGTAAAGGCTTGGCTTCAAAAATGGGCGCGTGTTCATTTTTTCTACCAGTTTACCTAGGGCTGCATTAAGCGTGCGTTCTTGTGCGTACCTCTCAAATAGTGGAACAGACTCTGGTACCGAGTCTTTAATTACACGCTCGATAGCGTGCCACGCTACGTTCGCCACCTCTTTGCCGGCGCGTACTTCAGGAGCGTCAAATGGTGTACCCTTGAATACCCTTGGGCCTATTGCTTTATTCAACGCCCACAGCTCGTCTATGGTCATGTTTTGACCTGTGACAAGCTTGTCTATCAGGCGTTTATGGAGTGGGGCTATCTTCTTTAGTTGCTCGGCAACATCGGCCATAGTCATACCAGCGTTGTCAAACTGGCTTGCCACCTTTGAAAGTATTTCGTTACCGTTTGGCTGTACGTATGAGCCCTTGGGGTTTTTTATGACGTCCGCTAGCTCACTACCAACTTTAGTGAGCTCAGCGTTACTCTGTTGATACATTTTAGTCGGGTTGCCAAGCTTTTTAGTTTGTACGGCGTATTCAGCTGTCTTTGGGTCTGTTTTTGGTATATGACTTTGTACGAACCAGCGTGGCAGGTTTTTTGCAATGGCACTTATTCCTTCCGCACCTGCACCCAAAACACCGCCCACTACTGCACCTGTTGCAGTGTCTTTAGCTAGTTCACCAACATCAGTCGTGCCACGTGCAACGCCACTTGAAAGCCCGTACCCGGCACCAACGCCGGCAGCCTGTGCAATTCTAGTACCTGCTGTTGCGCCGGCACCAATAGTTGGCAGTGCTGCACCGAATGCCTTAACGGGCGCGGAACTAGGTACACCAGCACCAACCATAAGCCCTGCCTGTGCAACGTCCCCGGCGACCTGCAGTGGCGTCGGTGCTTTTAGGTCATAATGTTCTTTAAGCTCTTGAGGTGCGGCTACATACCCCGCCAAAGTACCGATGCTTTTCCCTATCTGTTTACCTGGGAAAATACCCTGTATCGCCCTAGTAACCGGGTTGTTAATCAACTTATCTACCACGGGCCTAGTATCTTTGTCCTGCACATTAGGAGCCGTAGAGGCCGTCTGTACAGTTTGCGGTACGTCGTTGGTCTTTAGGCCTTGGTACACAGTTCCAACTTTTGAAACATACGCTGGCACGTCGTAGGCAACGCCATATTTATTCCTACCTTTAAGGTTCTCCCACCGCTCTGTTTTGCCACTATTCCAAAATGCCGCAATTTGGTCTGGTTTGTAGCCCTTGTCCTTCAGCTCCTTAATTTGCAAATAAGCCGCTTTGTTTTGATTTTGCCTACTCTTGTCGTTGGCGTCAAGGCCGTACTTTTTGGTAGTAGCATTCCATGTATCAGGCATCCATTGGTACAGCCCAAACTCACCAGACGCACCTTTTGCGTCCTCGCGGTCCCGTGATTCGGTATGTCGTATTGCCTTTGCGAGCCGTACTGCGTCCTGGTCTAATTCCTGCGTGTTAGGTGGCATATTACCAATCAAACCCACTTACTGATTCAGATGTGAAGGGTGTTACTTGTCCTGGCGAACTAAATATCTCAACGCGGCTTTTACCTAGAGTTTCCATGTTGTTACGTACGGCCTGAAGCTGGGCTGGGGTAGGCCAGTCAGGCACTTCAACGTTTACCTGCTCAGTGTAGGCACTCGGTGTTCCGCCACGTACCGAAGCCAACAGAGAGGCGTACGAGTTTTTCAACGTCTGTACCGCTGCGCCGTACTGCTGCAGCTGGGTCGCGTTAATGCCTAGTTGGGCCGCAATGCCAGCACCGTGTGTACTAATAAGGGGTATATTGGTCCGAGCAAATGCCGGCAGTGCGTTCAACGCTGTCTCTACCTTGGCAAGTGCGTCATTAGCGATTTTGTATGCTGGTCCAATAGTTCCCTGGGTACTCCCCAGTGCTTCTGCCTGGGCAAAGCTAAACTGTGGGTTTATCGCACGGATAGCGTCGTTTAAGAACGTTTGCCCTGCAGTACCAGCAAAGCCCAACGCACCTAATGCATCAGCGTAGGTACGGCTTCCCGTAACAACCTCATTTGCTAGGTTTTGTGCTTGCGTCTGTGGGTCAAACGAGCCGCCCGTACCCCCACCAACACCGGGTGCTGTTTCGTACGTACCAGTTACAGGGTTAAACACGAATGGGAAGTTGGCTTGAGGTGCTGCGTACCCAGCCGCCGTTCCTAGTGCCGCCTGTTGCAACTCCTGCTGTGTTTGCCCTACGCCTGCAAGTTGCGTTTGTCCAGCAAGCTCATTAGCCAATGCCGTTTGCTGCTGTTCATACAGCTGACGCGTTACCTGCTGGCGTCCAGTCGCATCACCAATAGGTATAGGTGCCAACCGCTGTTTTGCTTCGTCTCGAGCCTGATTCTCGCGGGATTCGCGAAGTTGAGTTGTTAGCTGTGCCGCGCGCTCAGTTGCCGCCTTTGTTACTGGGTCTACATACCTAGCATTTCCAGCAAGCGAACTGACAACGTCAGGGAAAAGCCCCCTAAAGCCGGTTGTTTTTGGTGTAGTTGGGCCGCCGGCAAATGTCGAGGGGTTCCCGGTTACGGGTATACCGCTCGGGGTAGTCATAACAGGTGCTGGCACAGTTGGTGCATCAGGTGCAGTAGTTACCACGGGCTTGTCCTGCACCACCGGAGTATCCTGTTTTTTTACTGGAGTGTACGGAGCAATAAGACCGCCGGCAGCACCGCTCATGTTTCTGTTAGGCCCGGTTAGTACACCCTGGACACCCTTAGTTGGCTGGGGTGTTTTCCCGCGCTCAAATGAAAACTTTTTAGAGTAGTCCTGTTTACCTGAAAATGACCTAGTCAGGTTGCCGAAACCGTATGGATTTTGTGTAGTGTTGCTGATTGCTTGGGCCATATTTGTATTATTACATTATTGTGGCGGTGCAAATAGGAAAAGGTTGGGGTTAGCTTGGATAGGTTGTCTACCCAAATCAACATTGACTGCCTTTGTACCCAAATAATCTTTCATTAACTCCTCCCTAGAGGCGGTTAAATCTTTATACAGCGCGTACTTATCCTTGTCTTTCACGATAGAGTTGTAGTAAATCATCAGCGCTGAATAAACCAATATGTCGTGGAAGTCTTCGTGGAGTAGGGGCATTTGGCCTATGACGTAACTTGCTGACGTAAGCTCATTTACATTCCCCAGAGGTAGGTTAAGGGTTAGCGCAGTGGCACTAGTAAACCTCTGTATAGGGTACCAAATGCCATCGCCGTCATTAGGGTCAATTTTTAGGTACAGGCTGGCGTACGACAAATCTACGTTCTGTGGAAATGCTGTCCACGATGTGGCATTGCCTACTATGGCGTTACTGCCCACGGTTGCCGTTGTTATAGTCCCGGTGCTGTAGTCCGAGTACGTCATATCTGCCACACGCCCCTTATAGTTAAAGGTAATCAAGTTTCCAGACGTAGAGGGTATGGGCCAAAACTGCACCGTATTAAAGTACTGGTTACGGTAAATGAAGTAGTATGCTGGAATATCACTGGTGTAAGGAAGCGCATTTAGCCTCGTCCACTCATCTATTGTTTGAACGGGCGCGGGTGTGTACACCAACTGCCCCACAGTTATAGTGTCGTTTTTAATCTTTGATACATCTGCTGGAATGGGATACGCCTGCACACCAATAGTATCTATGGTGTCGGTTGCAGTTTCAGTTAAACCAGTTTGCCAAAATATATTCGTGGAGCCTTGCGTGAAAGTTACGGTACGTTGTTCACCACTAGAAAACACCACTAACTGCTGGCAGGTTTGGTTTGCCCATGCGGTATCAAGCGTTGCTGACGTGGCACCCACACTGAGCGACGCAGTTATACCGACATCATCTTCGCCGCCAATAGTAACCGTCGTATACGTTCGCTCATTGTCAAAATACTTCTGTAGGTAGTAGCGGTGCTGGTTGTTTATTAACGTCTTAGCCAGGCTCACGTTTGCTGTCGTGTTGTTCTGGGTTAAGTCGCAAAAGCTGCCTGGGTAGGCCTGTGCTGTGGTGGTGCCGGTAAGCTGGGTAAAGGTACGCATATTAGAATGAAAATGTTATGTACACCGTGGCGTTGCCTGCGCTACTAGAGTCAACTTGGCAAGCGTCCCCAGGGGCATAGATGGTATTTGCTAGTGAAGTAGCCCCCACTAATGCCCCTGCCGTAGTACCCTTTGCAATCGTGCAGACCGTGTTGGTTCTTTGCAAAACCGTTATATTCCCGGCTGTCGTATCTTTCGAGATTAATAATACACCAACTATCGTCATCGGGAAGGGCGCACCCCCAGTTCCAAACACATTTACGTTGGTGGTGCCGTTAGTATCGGCAACCGCAGTGAAGAATCTAGGTGCGCTTATCAGGTTTATGTACTGGATAGGAGGGGCGTCTAGGTTATTGTGAACGTGGTACGGCACACGCTTAACCCCGTACTGTTGTTTTACCAGTACCTCTTCTATTTCAGCCTGTACTAGCTTTGTTATTTCTTCTGGTTCCATTAGCGTATGCGTATTTCGCGCAACCGTACCCCCGAAGTGGCACTGTTACCTATTAGGGTAATATCAAACTTCAGCCACTGAACACCCTGGAAGTTAGCCGACGCAACACCTGATATCTGCCCCGTGCCGGGCGTTGGTAGAAATGAAAGTGCGCTGGTGCCACCAGTATCCACAATAGGCGTAATCTCTATGTTTTCGCCCGATTCAAGGGCCGAGCGTAGCTTGTACTCAACCTGTGTAAATGTCTTTTTCTGCAAAAAGGTGCCTATAGGTATTAGCTCGGTAGTTAAGCCCGCTGAACCAACCCCCGCTGTACCTGACGGTCTACCTACACCCGGTGCAGAGCTGTCATCGTCCCAGCCGACAAAATACCCAAACCCTGCCGCCGATACGCTACCTGTTGGTAGTAAAACAGTTGCAGAAGCCTTACCGCTTGCAGGCCCTATAGTGGTAATAGCTCGCAATTTCTTTGTTTCAAGTTCAATAGCGTAAATCTCATCAAAGCTCAGAATGGTGTTGTTAGCGTTACTTTCCACAAAAAACCCGAAAATGAGGTTGTTCCGGTGGAACATGGCATCGCCCCACTCAAAGTACGGTTCCTGAATACCAAACACATAGTCAGGCATTTTGAACCATTCATCCGCCTGTGAGCCGTTGGTGATGTAAATACGTCCACGGCCTTGTCGATTACCAGGGAAAATGAACGCGTTCTGGTTGACGGCAACAATGTTTTTAATATAAGGCTCGGCAACGTAAATAGGCAGCGCAAAGTTTGCCGACGTCTTGTCCCATGGGTAAATGGCATTCTGAATACCACCAATTAGTAGGGTACTGTTAGGCGTGTTTCCGCCCCCAATTTCTGCAAGTGATATTGCCTCATCTGTTGCTGGGAGTTGAAGTTTATCTACCGTTACCGTGTACGTTGCGGCATTGGTAGGGTCAAATGTAGTAGGGTCGCTTGGGTCTGCTAACGCTATACTTGCAATAAAGTTCCCGTTAGTGATGTATAAGACATTGTCAGTACCAACGTACATTTTGTGCTTAACACCACCTGTTAATGTCGTCACCCAGGCATTAGACCACGTCGTACCGTTCCAATAGTCGATATTTGCTCCACGTGTTTTAAACAGGTACCCAAGCCAAAATGCTAGCCCGTCCGTTGAACCCGCGCCGGTTAACGAAACACCAGACGAAAGGTACGTCCAGGTGCCGGTATACGATGTTGCTTCGAATACCTGCCCACTCTCGTCCAAAATAGCCCAGCTTTGTATAGAGCCTACCGGTGTTTGGGCAGTATAAGACTGGTAACGCACAGAACCAGCAATAGGTGCCGCCATGGTTGCACCGCTGACAGTGCTGGCGAACAATGGGAATCCTACTGATACTTCGCCAGGTACTTCGATACTTACCTGGTTCATGCGTGTCATTCCCTTTAAAGGGTCTTGCGCAATGCCGTCACTAAAACCGTCGATTACTATCGCATAGTCGCCACTTTCTTCTTTTTCCCATCGCCATGCCATATTATTCCTTCCTACATTTTATACCGTACTCTTTTAGTTCACTAAGCGTTGACCCGATGTCACGCAGCGTTTCACGTATTTTGTCATTCAAGATATGCTCTTTTTCCTCCATCTCTATAAGGCGGTTTAGACGCTCTGTCGTGTCGTGGTTTGCGTACCTGGTCAGGTTTTTACCCCATTCAGGCACCTTTTCTTTTCCAATACCAAGCTTGGCGTTGATAAATGATGTCAGTGACTCCTTGAAAAAGAGCGCAAGGACAAGCCCGATGATTAAGTATTCCTGGAAGTGTGCGAGTACTTGTTCCATAAGTTATGTTGCGCCATCAACACTTTTTACGTTTGCTAAATCAACACCGAAGTACGTCTTAATCCCTGTACTTTGTGTTACACCGTCCCATGTTTTTACGGTAGTTGGACCAGCCACCGCACACACCGCAGGTACGTCTGCACCGAATGTAACCGAGTTGTTGTTAGTAAGTGTGTTTGCATTACCAGAATTATCATTGACAGTGTTATCTAGCGTCCATTCTGCGGCAAGGTTGGCAGTTGCTCCAAGAACATTGCATTTATCGGCAGTGAGCTGCGCACCACTTCTGTTTGTGGACCAAACTCTCACTAAAGAAATCCTTCCGTCAAAGTATCGAGATGTTCCTCCCTGGAAACCAATATAGGTGCTTGCACCACCATCGTATATGGCTGTTGCTGTACCTGTATTTGAGGCTACACTTGAACCGTCTACAAAGAGTTCGACCGCGCCTGTGGCAGCAGTAAAAACACCAGCAACGTGATACCACACCCCAGTCGATGGGTTCCATATGTAATCGACACTAGATGTATCCGAGTTATTGCCCGTCTCGTCAACTCCAAAAGAAAGTAAGACATTCCCGCCACTCTCTTGAAGCACAAAGTTAGTACTGCGGTTACTACCCGCATCGTTTTTCATGCAGATTGGATATACCCCACCGCCCGACGGTGTGGATTCGAGCTTAATCCATGCCTCTACAGTATAATTGCCTGTAATAGAGAGTGAGGCAGTATCGGCACGCGAAAAGTACTGGCTACTTCCCGCTTCTAGGTCTGCTGATTGTGTTAAGCCGTATGCCATACTACACCTCTTTTCTCCAATCCCACGTGCGTTCTAGTGCTTCTACGCCGTACCCTTGGCTTTTTGTCCACACATCAACACCGTCGTCTGCCGTGAAGATAACTTGGTAGCCGTTACCTGTCGGAGCAACGTACTCATGTATTTGAATACTAAATGGAAGATTTTGGTTTATTATTCCTGTATCAGTCCATGTCGGTTCAGTTGGTTTTGTTGGCGGGCGGGTATCAAGCAGGTCTGCTGCGGTGTCATCAAGTGGCGTAGCCGAATGGGTTTCAAGCCCCTGAAAGTACTTCCCACCATTTGATGCGGTGTAGGTTGTTTGGTATGTGGCGATGTCAGAAAGTAGCCCAACGATAATGGTGTCGTACGCCGCGAAGTCTGTTTTTGCAAGCAATCGCCCTGACGCTTCATTCAAAATCTTATCGTCGTTTTCCATAAGTAGTGTGTTTGTCATAATCACCTGAAATGAAGGTACACTCCCCCTAAAGCTGGGTCGGCAGCTGCATCGCCGCCGTTTTGAATAACTATCACAAACACATCTGCTTTGGCTCCAGAGACAAGGTCAACCCACCCACTATCAATTATTCCTGTCGTTGATAGAGAGCAGCTAACCGCGCTTGTACCAATGTCGCTGTAAGTGCCAACTGTGAGGCTACCCGTGGTGTTGTATTCAGCGTATACGCGCGGACTGTTAGCACTGGCACTAGCCGTTACAACGCGAGTGATTAAACGTACTTGCGTATAGTTTGTCAGGTCAACTTTTGTGATGTTGCGGTTCGCATTACCTAGAAACTGCTCAGCGTTTGCCTGGTTTGTTAAAGTGAGACTGACCCCAGCATCTGCATGTACCGCGACCACCAACTGCCCAGAACCTCCAGCTGGCGTCGCCCATGTTTGGTCACCGCGCAGGTACGTTGAACTGTTTGCAGTACCACTCCCTAGTCGAGCCGTTGCTACCGTTCCCGCGTTTACATCACTGGCGTTATGGGTGTGTGAAGAAGCTGCCTTCCCATCAATGGCAGTCTGAAGCCCTGTTGTGTCTGATATAGCGTGAGTGTGGGTGGCGTTAGCCTTTAGTGCGGTAAGGTTTGCTATGGTGATTTTCTTGGTTATTGGCGTACCTGTAGGGTCGTCAACAATGGGCACAATATCGGCTGAGTCGACAGTTATTAGCTCTGGTAGGGTAGTAATTTTTGTATCAGGCATACTATACTCGTGTTATCCAGTCGTTCGATGGGTTGAAGTAGATACAGTCATCTGAAAGTACATAGCCGACTATCTTTACCACATCGTCAGTACCGCTCGGTGCAGTAAGTGTCATACCGCCGGGCGTTGCTGTGTCTAAGTAAAGTGGCGCACCGACAGTAGCCCATGTCCACCCATCGTTGCGTACCACTCCGCGCAAAATGACTGTTAGCGGGTTGGTATCAGTGCCTGCGGCAGTTGCCATAGCCACCATGACCCCGCCTGCAGTAGTTGCAGCATCTGCATCAGTAAGAAGCCACTTAGAGGCGGAACCAAGGTATACACAGTCCCACTGTGCGATAGTTGCTCCGGCGTTTAGTCCCTGCAAAGTTTCACCTGTGAATGTATCGTCAGAGGCAGGCTCAAAAGTGTGCTGAAGTGTCTTATTTGTCATTGTAACCGTGTTCGACGTGGTTACAATTTGTACCCCCTCAATAGTTACTTGCCCCGCTGCTGAACGTGCCAAAGTCGTATCAGAAGCTGCACCAAGCTCAATCGTTCCCGTGGTAAGTACGTTAGAGGTACCGAGTGAAAGTGACACGTTTGAAGTCAAAAGCCCAGCTGAATGGGTGAGGGTGGCATTACCAGCGTTCCAGTTAATTACACCACCATCAGCTAAGAAGAGGTCAGAAAATGCTGTACCTGATTGTCCAAGGTATGCTCCATCGTTGGCATCAGGCATGAACCCGGTGTTTGCCGTGATAGTAGTTCCTGTGATAGCCCCAGCAGATGAACCGCCGATAGTTACGCCGTCAATAGTGCCGCCGTTGATGTCTGTGGTAGTGAGTACTGAAGAAGCAGAAGTTAGAACACCTGTGTTTGAGTTGAAAGTTAAGTTAGCGTTTGTTTTTGGTTCTAGGTTTCCTGAAGCAGCAGTAGCGAATGCAACAAAGCAAGTAGTATCTGTTGCTTCGTTGGCAAAAGTAACTGTTGCCGCGTTTCCTGTAATACTTCCAGCAAAACCACCGCTTGAGGTTAAAATGTTTGTTGTGGCATCGTATGTTAGCCCAGCGTCAGTTCGTGGTGAAAGTGAGCCTGTAGCATCTGTGCCAAGTAAAACAAAGGTTGTTGCGTCCCCCCCAGCATCTGCTACGGTGACGGTTGCAGCGTTGCCCGTTATTGAGCCTGAGATGGTATTAGTTACCTGCAAGTCAGTAAACCAGCCCTTTGTAATTCTAGTTCCCGTCGAGCCTATATCGCCAGTGAGTTGAAAGTTTGCTCCATCGTATGTTAATCCAGTTGTGCCCTCGATAACTGTAGCACTTGTCCATACGGCAATTTGGTTATCTAGTGGTGTACCTGTGTTTGATACGTTTCCGCCACCCGCAGGAGTTTCCCAGGTGGTTACTCCAGTACCATCAGTCGTAAGTACCTGTCCAGCATCTCCGTCACTAGTAGGCAACTTCATAGTCCACGTACCAGCAGCGTCTGCAACTGACAACGTTACCGTGCCTGACGTGGTGCCTTTAAACAGTACCGAACCTGTCGCACCGCCTGTCGCGCCTAGTGTTATGTCGTCTGTAAACGTAGGTGAGTTACTCATCACCACACTGCCGGTCCCGGTAATAGTGTATTCACCGAGCACGCCGGCGTTGTCGTACAACACGCGGCCACTGGTGCCGTTTGAAATAGCTGTGGTACCTACCACCAGCGTTGCGCTCCCCGCGTTGTCAATAAGCAAACGGTGCGTTGTAGGGTCGGCGTAAATCTTCACCGGCGTGGTGCCGTCTACGTTTGATACCCCAAGAAGGGTAGGTACGAAGTTTTCGTCTCTAGATGCTTGTGCCATATTATGTTGAATCAACTAAAAGCTCGCCGCTACTATTCGCGTACACCTCAACCGGAGTCACGCCGTCTACACTCGACACAGCCAGTAATACCGGCTTGCTGTTTTCATCACGGTACGCTACATCACGTCCGTTGTCTGTGCCGGTAGTATTGTCGCTTATAGATAAGCCATGGTTTGTCGGGTTCGCTGTGACCAAAACAGGAGTAGTGCCGTCCGTATTAAGCGCGGCAATTAGTGTGGGTACTCCGTTTTCGTCAAGCTTTGCTGTTGCCATGGGTTAAAACTCAATGCACACCAGTTTTGCTGTTGCAGACTCTTCGATAAACTGAACGGTAGTGGTACCGCGTGGTACCGAAAACACCTTGCTTGTGTTTGCCGGCACTACACCGTCAAACGCGGATGTAGAAGCAGTTGCTCCCCACTTCAGCAAAACCGCTTTGTCTATAGCCGTTACCTCAATACCAGTTGTTGCGCTGTTTAGCGTTACCTCTGTCGACGACGATATGGTTGCATCGTACGTCTTCGCTAGTGGTGTTGAGGTTGGTGCTGGTGTAATGGGGCCGTACGAATATGCCATATCACTTTTTTAACCTGTTAAATGCACGCTCCAAGGTACGGCGCTGGTCGTCGAGTTGCCGTTTGGTTGCGTCTAGGTCGGCCTGCTGGAGTGTCAGTCTCTCTTCCCACAGTATAAGCCCTCGCTCGCGGTTGTCTAAGTGGTTTTCCCTATCATTGAGCTGTGAATTAGTGGATAGCCTGGTTTGTTCCACCAGTTCTTTTTCACGCCGCGCAACTATGAGTGTTTCACGTGCCTCTGAATCTTTTCTAGAGGCATCTAGGAGCAATGAGCGCGCAGCGTCCTCAATTCCTTTTGCTGCCTCTAAGCTTTTTCGAGCCTTTTCACGTTCACTGGCGGCTTTGTCATATTCAGCTTTAGCCTGTTCCGCGACACCGGCGGCATAAGTTAATGCCTCACCAGCCTGTTCACGCTCAGCGGTTGCCCTTTCTAGTTCTTCAGTTACGGGCCTAAGTGCGTCTGCACGCTCGCGTTTAGCCACTGCAACCTGGTGCAGTAAGTCCTCAAGTTCGCGCTGTGCCGGCTCTAGCTGCGCCTTTATAGTGGCCAAGGTTTCTACCCTATACCGTTCTAGGGCGGCCTCCTCATCTGCCGCTAGCTCACGTAAAGTATCTACCTTTTTGGCTATCTTTAAGCCCTCGTCTATCTCACGTTGCCTCTCGTTAGCTTTTGCCTGGTTTACCTGAGACTTAGTGAGAAGGCGCATACTACTCGGTAACTACAACGACGTTTGACGTGTCACTTGCCTGGCTTGGTGGTGCCTCAAATGTATCCCTATCTTGCGGTAAGCCCTGCCCAAGTTGCGCTCGGCTGGCCAGGCTCATTTTCTTGTCAACGGCTACGGTGTTTAGTTCGCCGTCGTCATTGCGGCTAAGCTTTTGTTCGGTTGGAATGCGCGGCGCGTTAGTAATAATTGCTCGCTTTTCCTCTAGTGGTTTAAGGCACGTTTGAATGTAGGGTGCCAAGTCCTCTAGGGTGTATGCCACAGCCTGGTTAATGCTTCCTAGGCGGGGAGTAAGCATACCGTCAATTTTATCGCCTTCTTGTCGGCGCATTTGCTCATACCGACCACTCTTAAAGAACTCACGTTCTGCAAGGTCTTTAGCAAACTTTTTACGAATGTGTTGGATTTCTATCGGTGAGTGGTCAGGCATTATCATTGGGCTGGTTGACTGCGGAGGGAAGTGGTACTCTTTATTGTTCCATTTTCCAATGAACTCTTCGTCTGAGGGGTTAGTAAAGTAAAAGACACCAGTAAAGTCCCGTGGGAGTGTGGTGTCGTATTTCATGATGTTGTTATCAGCCATAGTGCTTTATCCAAGCTATTAACCTCTTTTACAGAGGCGGGCCTAAGATGCCCGTCCCTGCCCCCGTAAAGGAGCAGAGCGGATACCCTAGATGTTGATGTATACAGGGCGGTATTCAGCAGATACACCCAAGATTGCGGTGTAGCCAATAACGTTGCCTGACAACACGTTCGCTGCGTAAGGAGTTGCACCAACTGCGCCGGCAGTAGCTGCCGACCAGCTGATAGCGCACCCCACAGCAGGGGTAGTAGCGTCCGAGAGGGCGTTACCGATACCCTGTACCAAGAAGAAGCCGTACGACTCAGCGGCAATGTCGTACATCGATAGCCCAAACACGGTGTTCGTAACCGTAGTAGGCATAATGATTACGTTGTTGCCGGTTGCTGGGAGCAACGACACTTCTGATGTAGTCGTTGATAGCGCAGTCGTTGGTCCGTCTTCAAGGGTAATAGCGAGGGTTGCTGATGCGTCAGCGGCTGGGTGTGAAGCAATCTTCAAGAGTTGCCCCTCACCTGCGCCGTCAACCACCGCAAGGTAGCCGCCACGATACTGGTTTGCAGTAGCCGCCGTAGCACCCAGAGTAACCGTTACCTGTGCAGGCACGTTACCGTTTGCTGAGTACGCCGTGTAGGCAGTTACGTCGATGTTCTGGTGGTTCGCAACCAGTGCTGCGTTTTGGTAGAGCTTGCCTGGCACGACGGTAGTACCGCTAGCAGGCTGCCCAAGGGCAACCACACGTCCGTCTGACAAATCCCAGCGTGAGCCCAGGAGGGTTTCAAGCGAGGTGTCTGTAGACGTTTGGAAGGTACCGTTCGCTTGGATTGCAAGCGGGCCAGTAGCTCCACGTTGAGTAATTCTAGACATTTGTTTTTACGTTAATTTTGTAATTCCCCATCTGTCGCTTCTAGCGTTGTCCCTAGCCATGACAGGGAGGGAGGCATACGTTACTTTTTCTTTCGTTTGGCACCCTCTGAGCGGAGCTTTAGCTTGCCGCCAAAGATTTTTGCCTTAACGATGTCTTTTAGGGTAGCCATACTATGCAGCTGATGTGAAGTTCGTCCACGTCGTACCGCCGTCTGTATTAACGTACAGACGTGTCGAGGTACTCGAACCGCCAGTGTTAATACATAGTGAGCCTTTTACAGCCGTATGTGTTGGCGCGTCCGAAGTCACGTAGATTGACGGGCCAGAAGAGAACAGCGTGGCCGCTGGGCCTGCTGCAACCGCACCAGCCGTAGCTGGTACTGCTGTTCCAGACTTAACCGCTACGCCACCGGCAGTGGTAACGCCTATAGCCGTTGCCGTTGGTGTAACAGTTAGGACGCCGTTTACCGTTGTAGTATCGGACGTAGCGTCACCGAGTATGGTGTTCCCCGTAACGGTTAGTGCGTCAATCGTGATATCGTCAACCACAATGTCGCCGGTTACGTTCAGGTTCCCACCTACCGTCAGGTCACTCGAAGTTTCAATCGGGTTAGCCGACTTAAAACCGTCGTTTTCACTGACGTATGGTAGGTAATTTTCAGCGAGTAGGTTTCCAGGTGTAGCCATATACTTTTAATTAGTTAGGCTATTAAACACCTGTGATACCAGTGAGTACTCCGTTACGGAACGGTGCTTTACAGATAAGCTGGCCGCCCAGAATCATGAAGCCGTTGTAGGCTCCTTGGTTGTAGGCCTTAATCATTCCAGTCCACGTAAAGGCATCGCCCGGTGCGTAGAGTTTGTCTACGTACACGTTGCCCTCAATGTCCTTTGCTTTCGGTGATACACGCTCACCCTCCCACCACTTGAGGGCGTACCAATCAAGCGTTTGGCCTAGGTTAAGCATGTAGAAGTAACCAGTCGTGATTTTCTTGTCGCGGCTGATGACCATCCCGTCCCAGCGTTGCTCGGTGTAGCCCGATGTTTGAGCAACCGTTCTGTCTCGGGGAGAGAAGTCCTGGTTGTTGCGCTGGTAAGGGGTTTGGAGCTGTTCGAAGTATCCCCAGGTGGTGTAGTCCGTGATGATGAAGTCAGGGATTACAGGGCCGTCTGAGATGGTGTTCCACAGCGTACGTACCTTTGAGAGCGAAATGGTTCCGCCCGAAGCCGTCACGGTTGCGTTAAGGCCTGTGTACGTAGCGCGTGCAAGTCCACCGTACGTAGCAGCTACAGTACCGTTGTCTATAGTGTTAGCAAGCCCGTTTGGTGCTTTGCCCCCGAAGGTTGTACCGTCACCCTGGAGGAAGTTACCTACGTCGTCTGCCGCGTCCTGTTGGCGCGATTCCATGGTCGTCTTCATGAGGTTCAGAGTCTGCATTGGAGTCGCGTTGATGGACAGGTCAGAACCTGCGAGCGCAACGTTCGTAGCGATGAAGGTCGGGTAGAACGTCATGTTCACAGTCGTAGGCTGTTGAGTAATTGGCAGAAGGTCAAAGCCATTGAAGGCAACGGACGCTACACCCTTTTGGTACTTGATAGGGATAAGCATTTGTGAGCCGTTCCACTTCTTCGTCTTCTGCATGATTTTGCCGAAGAAGTAGTTGTCACGAAGTACTTGGTCTACCCAAAATGGGGCCAGGTACTGGTTCGTGGTTGTCGTTACGTTTACGCCAGGAGGCATGTTGGTAATGTGTTAACTAGATAATCCCGTTGTCCCGGAGCCATCGTTCTTGAGAATTCTGCTCAAGTGATGTTGCCGGTGATGCGCCTGTTTTGTTCAAGCCACGGGTAGCAAGGTCCTTTTGGCGCGTTTGCGGTTGTTTACGGTGCTGTAGTTCCTCCCATACCGCTAGTGGGTCTGCATAGGCCGTGATGTTTCCGTCGCGGTCTTTTGGTGAGAGCTTTTCAAGCAACTGAAAGAAGGTTTTTTGGGTGGTAGGGTCAAGGGTTACGTTGTACGTATCCTCAATTTCACCAACCATGTCGTCAAGTTCGCGCTCAGCTTTGAGCTCTTGCTCACGTGCCGCTTGCTGCTCGGCTCTAAATTGCTCTAGGGCTCGTTCAGTTGCTCGCTCCTCTACCCCCTGTAACGCTTCGGCTAACAGTTGGGTAGCGGCTTGTGCTTCCGGGCTGTCGGTACCGTAAATACGCTCGACGCGCTTTAGGTACTCAGAGGGGGCATTTTGACGTGCCGCCTCTTGTGCCTCGGACAGTGCTTGCAACTTAGCGGCAAGGGCGATTGCCGACTCTCGTTCCGCCTGGAGTTTCGCTTGGAGGCGTCGCTCGCGGCGATTTACTTGCGTTTCCTCGGGCGTTGGCTCACCCGCTTCTACAGCGGGAGCTTGCTCGGGAACTAATGGCTGCTCGAATGGGTCTGTCGTTGGTTGCTCGTCGGGTTGCAGGTCTTTAAGGAACAGGTCTTGTTCTGATTGTGCTGGTGGCATGTGCTTTTTTTCAAAGCTGGTAATACAAGCCTTTTTGCCTGGGGATGGACTTTACGACCCCTAGTCAGTCAATCAGTGTGTCAGTCTTTAAAGCACCTTTTTGAGCGGAAGATTAACCGCGTGGCTATGCGAAGTGTTTAGCTCGTTTGTGCATCTCGTTGGCCTTTCCTGTCTTTTTTGCCAGTGCCGAGGCTTTAGGTGAGCGTAATGAGCTGGTAATTAAATCCATTTGCCGCCCGTGGAAGTCGAATGCCTTTTTAAGGGGCGCACCACTTTCAACCTTTAACATCCGCTTAATGGGCCGCTCTAGGTCGGCACGAGGCTTGCGACGAGGTGCTGTTGATTCTTTATGGGGACTGTGGCTCTCGTATTCGTTCTCCCCGTAGGTGTGTCCTGGTATTGGGTGGCTCATACGTACTTATTTTTAACCTCAACGTCCGGGCCGTGGTAGTTACCTACGCTGTCCTCTGGGCAAAACACGGCGGTGCCACCTTTAAGGCCGAATACTTCTTGGTTTAGTTTCATATGCGTTTTTTTAAAGCCTTACGTTTGGCACCGGCTCTGCGTGCTTCTGATAGCGCAATGGCTATAGCCTGTTTCTGATTTGTAACTGTTGGCCCTTTCTTACTACCAGAACGGAGGTCGCCCTGTTTATATTCGTGCATTACTTTACGTATCTTGTCCATGTTTTTATTGTGTGGATAGTGGCACGTTTGATAGTGCTGCACTAGATGCAGGGCGCGACAACTGTTCGGTCGGCTCGGTTATGGCCTCTGGTGGTGCGCCGTCTGGGTTAATGTTTCCAACTAGTGTAGGTGCGCCACCAGTAGCAACCATGGCGTTCTGAGCCACCTGTGCCTGCACACGTGCGGCGTATTCGGGGAAGTTAAGCTGGAAGTACGTCTGTGGGTCTAGTTTGTATAGAACGCCGTCTGCGGCAGCTTCATCGGGGTTAGGGAAGTCAACCATTTTTAGTAGCGTTTTGGGGCCAATAGCTCCCTTGTCGAACAAAGCCTGGGCGAGGTTCATGTTCGTTACCTCGTCTTTAGGCTTCATGCTGTTAGGTGCCACTGACACCACCAGTTGCTTATTGAGGTTTGAGTTGGTGAGCGTCACATACTCGACGGCTCGCGCGTTACCCATAACCGCAGCAAAGTGTTCCTCGTCGTAGAAGACGTAGTAGAGCTGCACCAGCCAGTTAAAGACGTTGTCGGCTACTTGCTCAATGGCCTCGCCAATACCACCGCCAATACGTGAGGTATCATGCGCTTGGTTAAGTATCATGCCCCGTGCCGTTTGGTCTTCGTCCTGTGGCTCGGCGGTGATACCCTGTACACCCCACGACGTACGTAGGTCGTTCTTTGCAATTTCAAGCTCGGCAAATATACCTGACGGCAAGTCCTGTCCGTTAAGCGGTAGTATCGCCCTGTCTATAGGGCCGCCGCTTGGCACCAGGATAGGGTTGCCCTTAGCGCGTGCCTGTGCCGCCTGTTTAGCTGTTTCCTGGTTAAAGTTGTCCTCGCTAAAGGCGTAGCTGTTGTTAGCGGCTGAGGTATTAAAGTCAATTTGGTCGGTACGGCGAGTAATACGGTTCTGGTTTGGAATGTTCTGCTCAGCAAGCGAGGTAATGTCGTGCGGTTGCTCCTGGAGGCTATAGACACTAAGGAAAATGCCCGGCTTCTTTGGGTGAGCAAAGTGGTTACGAGGCTTTGTCAATACTGGTTGGTTGGTTGCTGGGTCGACAATTTCATTACCCGTTAAGTCAATCTGTGCCTCTGGGTACTTGAAAAACTGGTTTTTGTGCTTGTCTAGTACTCGGTCTTTGTAGGTATAAAAACAAAACTCGTCATTAGGCCACCATTCGGTGTACGTAACAGGGGTACCAAGCTTGCCCTCAACACTCTCTAAAATGTACGCTTTGTGGCTTGGGAAGTCCTCAATAAGCTTCTCCGCACTTACAGTAATGCGCTCACCGAACCACGAGCTGAAGTCGCCGTATGCGTCAACGTACCCTTCGGGGTCAAATACATAGTCCTTGACCTTTCGGTTGTCTATAGCAACGTCATTGATTTTGCTGTTCCAACCTGGTTTTAATACCCCCAATAAGTCCATAGACCATTGACGTGTCATGAGGGTTAACTTACGGCGCAATACCAGTTGGTCGCTGTGGAACTGGAGCATAGTACGTACAGCAGTTGCTATAGCGTTGCCTTCTGGGGTGTTGTCGCAGTACACGACAGCCTCTGGATTTTTTGATAGGGCGGCAGCAAGGAACGTTTCCTCTGCCTCGAACTGCAGGTTGGCAGCTATGGGTAGTTCAGTGTCTACGAGCCATTGACCCTGTGGGCGTTTACCTAGGTACGAGGCTCTAATTTTTTCTACCCGTGGCTTTAGCTTACCCTCGTATGGCGCGTAACGCTTCTCGTAGTCGTCACGCATTTTAAGGAGCTCCTCGTCGTCCATGTTGACGGACAATGCGTCGTATTTTTCACCTTTCGCCCCCTCTGGTGAGCTTAGGGTGCTTTTACCAACTTTATTGGTGGGGTTCTCAACCAGGTCGGTTACACCGAGTACGTTTATTGCAAATGGGTCTTGTGGGTCTGCCATGGATTAAAAAGTAGTGTTAGTATCTGCCCGCATTATGAGGCTAATACCTCGCTCGCTCACCACCTGTCCTGTCGGTATTCCAGATAGACTATCGTTACGTACTATTGTAGCAGGTTCCCCGCTAAAACGTTGCAATCCTACCAGTGCATAACCTAGTGCGTGGACAAAGTGGTCGGGGCCATTACGTTTCCAAATGTACTCGTTGCCATAGAGACTTCTGTCATCCTTGCCGGGACTATCTGACGTTTGAAGCCGTTCACGGTAAATGTTGCCCCAATGGCTAGCGAACTCGCCCCACTCGTCTACCGTACCTTGCAACCTAAAGCGTCCAATGTCGCGCATCTGCTCAACCATAAGGGTTAAGTGCCGGTTACGGTCTACCATTACCCGGCCGTACTCGTCGTTCTCACCCCAGCGCACTATCTCCTTGGTCTTGCGGTCTTTGTTGTAGTAGCACAGGAATACGCGGCCTGGGTATTTGGCTTGAAGCTGACGTACCCCTATTAAGTCGCCGCCCTGGTCGCTTACCACAATGCTCCGAGGGAACCTGTTTAGTAGGCTTTCTATGTAGTCGTAGGGGGTTTTAGTGGCGGTTATTTCGGTTGAATTACCGTAGTAAAACACCCCTTGCTTGTTCATGAGTACAAAGTGTATCCCATGGCCTGTGTCCATACCTATAATGGTGCGGTCTTCTTGGCTGTTTACCTCATCAACAACGTTCTTTAACACCACCGAAGGCTCAATCTTGTCCTCTGAGCCTATGTAGGGTAGCCCTAGTACGTAGTTGTAGAAGTACTGTTTGTCCTTTAGGGGGTCGTTGTATGCCTTGATTATATCAGCCGCGCTCTTGTTATAGAGCATTAATTGTGAAACGTGATACCCTGAAAAAGCTCCAGTGCTTGTCGCCTTCCATTTCCCTTCAATCCTTGAAGCTGTTGGTATAACCGAGTGACAGTTTTTACAAATATAAGCCTCTCGGTGAATGTCAACGCTGTTGGGCCACTCGAGGGTTTGCTCTTCTTTGCAGTCATTACACGTAATATACCACTCTTTTTTGTCGCTCTGTTGCCAGTACACATCTACGCCGTGGCCGGCCAATGAGGGGTGGCTAAAGTACCACCGCCAACCGCCGTCCTCTTGAGCCTGGAGGCGTGTTTCATATTGCGTAATAACCCGTGGGTCTGAAGCGTCCACCTCGTCGTGAATGTTTAGCCCAGACGGAACCATCATGGCTTGCTTGGCAGTAAAGGTACCACGGTAAAAGATTATGCTGTCGCCTACCGTCTTTTGTTCAATGGTGTCGTGGTCTTTTACCCAGTCCATTAAAACCGGGTTTTGAGCGATGATGCGGTTAAACGAACCACCGACCATGTCCTGCACGTCGCCCTGCGTCGGCAGTGTGTAGATTATTTGCCTGCCGATCTTCTTGGCTACATACAGCGATTTAACAGTATTCATTACCGTCGCGCCTATTTGGGGTGGCTTTAGTAGCACCTGCAAAGGGCTTAGGTCGTTGTACATGTCCCACAAAAACTTCCGCTTGGTGAAGTCTAGCTGGGTACCGCTTTCGTTCTTTATCTTATGCTTCAGCACCCACAGGGCTGGTAGACCCTCCATTGCTTGGCTTATTTGTTCCTTGGTGTATTCCATCTTTTAGTTTCTCGTTTAGCATGAGCGTCAGGTCGGCAATCAGCGGGTCAGTCTGTATGTCAACGTTAACATTAAGGTGTTTTTCAGGGGCGTATGCTCCCTTTATTTTATACGCTAAATCCAACGCGCCCTTAATGGCACTGGCGTCTGGTACAGCATAGAACGCCATTTTACCTTTGTCGGTTTCGCGTACCGTAATCACCTTTATACCAACACTATTCACGTGGGAAACAATGTCTTTATCGTCCATTGTCTTTGGAAACATAAAGTATTCAACCCGTTTGCTTTTGAATAGCTGTATGTGGTGTTGGTATAACAGTGCGTCGTCTATAGCTTCTTGTATTTTGGGGGATTTTAGGTTGTCACTGCCTTTTGTTGCAGCACTGCTGTATGTCTTTACTGTCGGGTATGCTTCTTGTGCCGCTTTTGTAGCGTTACCATGCTCTACGTATTCTTCAACGAACTTTATATCCTGTTTGGTTAAAAAGTCGGTGGCCATTTGTTCTACTGTAACACCTTTTTATGGCGGTGTGTTTTTACTGCACCTCTGTGCAGCGTTTTTCTACAATTAGTGTTACCTCGTGTTTGTTTTCAGGTATTATTGTCCACTTATAGCCGGCTTGTTCAATAAAAGGCGCAAACCAGGTCACTATGCGTACCTCATCATGGGTTAGCGCGGCCATCAGTTTAGTCGGTAGTTTTGCCATCGTGGGTTAAAAGCCGCTGTAGGCAGTATTCAGGTGATACTTCACGTACCGTTATTATGGTTCCAAACTTAAAGGTTGAGCCTATAAAGTTACCGTCGGGCTGTCTTTCAATAACGTACCGTCCCTCTACTTGGTCTAGCCCCCTACACAGGTCTTGGAGCTTTTCTTCGGTTAACGTACCCCTGTGGACAACATTAGTCTTCATGGTTTGATTGTAACCCACCTTTTACCTTTTTAAAGCATTGTCCACAAAAGTAGCTTTGGCTCGTGGCGTGTACTGATAGCTGTGGTACGTATACCGTACGTTTTGCTATATAGAGCCGCTTCTTTTTGCACGACTCACATCGGTCTAAAAGCTTGAAGTCCATTGTTTTCTTCGCGTGGTAACTCAATTACCGTATTAGCTGTTAACACCGCCGCAGCAACGCTTATGGCGTTTTTACAGGCACTTACCACTATAGGGGCTGGGTCAGTAATGTGTGCGGCAAACATGTCCCCAATTTCAGTCTTGGTGCGGCTATCGAAGCCACCTGTGTCGGTGCCGCTGTATAAGAACATATCGGGCACCCTAGCCCCAGCATTTTTGTATATCTGCCGTGCCGGAGCCTCTAGGGCAACCGCCAGTATTTTAGCCCCTACGCCACCGTCTTTCTTTAAGACAGCACTGGCGTTAAGTAGAGCGGAGCCACCCCCAGCTACCACACCACCGTTTAGAGCATGGTACGCAGCGTTAATGGCGTCTTCAACCTTCAAACGCCGGTAGCTTAACGCACTTTCACTGTGTGCCCCTACGTAGTACCGAGCGGTGCGCGTACTGAGCCGTGCTGCGCGGAGCTTGCTGTCATCATCGCCGGCCTCTTCAAGGCGTTGCACGTGTAACGCCACGTCTTTAATGCCATCTAGGTACGTATCGTCCTTTGTAACAACAATATTGCCCACGGTTCCTAGGTGGTCTAACGTCATTGTGTCATGTTTTAAGCCAACATTAGGGTCGATAGTTACTGCACCTGTTGCAGCGGCTAGGTCTTCGTACCAGTAATCCTTCCAAAATACCGGCATTTTCACCACCATTGTCTTAAAGCCACGTACTAACCTGGTTTGGACAAGCTGTGTTACGGCCACAGGGTCTACCTCATCACAGAAGATAACTACCTCCTTGCGCCCTTTAGCATTTAGTTGGCTAAAAAGCCCCTCAAAGTCTGCGGCGGTGGTTATCTTTTGCTTGGTTAGCAATATGTCTGGGTTACTCCAGCGTATTAGGTTGGTAAAGCCACCAGTCTTCTCGTCCATGTCGCACATGTACGGGCTGGCAAACCCAGCACCCTCAACGGTAATGCCCTTGCCAATTTTATAGCTATCTTCGGCGGTTTTGCTTATGTCCCAATACACAATGCCTTTAGGGCCAACCTCTTTGTAAATCTCCTGTATTGTCGCACCTATTTGTTCGTCCTCTGCACTAATAGCAGCCACCGCGCCAACCTCGTCAACCGTAATTGTGCGTTTTTGCTCCTCAATACTATTTTCTATTACAGGGATACACTCCTCAAGGCTGCGCTTAATGTCCATAGGGCTTACACTGCCAAGGTGCTTTAGCCCTTCCTCCAAAATAGCCGCACACAGCACCGTCGTGGTTGAAGAGCCATCCCCACTCGTTTTGTTAGCCCGGCTTACTGCCTCTAGTAGTACCTTACGGCCCATCTCCTCTAGTGGGTCGGCAAACTTAATCGCCTGCAAAATGGTGGCACCGTCGTTGGTGGTTAGGTGGCCTGGGTTTTCTATAGCCTCAATAAGGGCGTTGCTGCCGCCGGTACCCATAGTCCCACCAACTGCCTCGCGACTTTTGCGAATGCCGCTTATTAGTCGGTTTCTAGCGTCCTCGCCTGTGTGTAGGTTGTCGTTTTTCATAGCTTAATCTTTAACGGCATTTGGATACTCCCTGAAGAATAAAGGGTCGGAAGGCTGAAGGGCTGAGCGTATGTGGTAGCTAAGGTAGATGTGGTTAGGCATGTCGTCGTGGAAATGAACCTGTTTACCGCAACGAGTACACCGCTCAACGTATCCACGTACAGTTTGCTTGGTGTGTCTAAAATCATGTAGGTAGCCATTACGGCACACACTATTCTGATACCTCCTGCTCAACATGTTCTATTGCCCTAACGTCCTCCCATTTTACAAGCCAGTAGTACCCACCCTTGTCGTCCTTTGGGTACTTGGCGGCAAGCCAACTGTCAAAGTAAACCCGCGTACCCCTTTTTAAGTCCAACTCCGTGTGGAACATGTCTATTTCGGCCATCACGTCTGGTGAAGCGTCTATAATAACGCCTATCTCCTGGTAGGTGTCGTTTGTTTGAGCAATAAAGCTCTGGTGCTTTACCGGCTCAATAAGCAGGTGGCCGTTAACTGGTTTTAGCATGTTCGTCGTCAAATGGGTTTATGTCTGCGGTGTTAACTATAACTGCTGGCTTTTTCTTCGGCTTCGTATCGTCCTTTAGGGTCGGTACAAGGCTAACCACGTCGCCTACCCTGGGGCGTTCTACGCGGTAGCTACTTAAAGCCCATAGGTTCTTTAGTCGGCGTAGTAGGCTCATTTTTCTGCAACGAACGGCGACTTCTTTGGCTGGTTTTTAATACTCACGGGAGTGTTTTGTATAACAGTTCTGAATCCACCGTTACCGTCCGGTACGTACACCGGGTACTGTGCAAAGTCTACCTGGTGCTTTTGGACAAGGTCGCCGTAGTCCTTAACAAACTCCTCGCGTGCCTTTTGTAGTTCCGCCTCTTCTTCTGGTGTAAGTGGTTGTTTTGGTGTGTCGTTCATATTTTTTTATTAATCTATAATGATTTCACCGGGCGCGTATACCCTGGCGGCTCGTCGAGCTTTAATGATACACGAGCTTGCCGTAATGCGCCGAACTGGCGCACCAGCAGGCGTATGGAGTTCATGGTTGCACCGTTTTTACCTATAACTCGACCCATGTCTTCCTTTGAAACGCCTATGGTAATCAAAATGCCCATATCGTCTTTCCCATTGGTGATGGAAAATGCCTCGGGCTGTGTTAGGAGTGGCCGTACTATCAAATCAACATAACTATCAGGTGTCATTTAGCACCATTTTAGGGCATAAATGCTGGTTATAAAAAGTTTTCCACAGATGTTCTAAACAGGCTTGCATAGTGTGTACTAATGGTGTACACTACGTACAGTTGAGGCACTTAGCCCTTAACGAGTAAAAGAGCATGACTAAAACATTAACCAAGCGCACCGTGTACTTCAAAAGTCGCACCGGCAACGCCACGTACAAAACAGAACGTCATCGTAATGGGTCGGTTACGTGTTTCTGCCCTGGGTACGTTTACAACCAAACCTGCTGGCACGTAGAGCGTGCAAAACAATATGCTTAAACCATACGGCATCTACATTAAAAGCCATAGTGAAGCCCCCGACTACGAAAATGAGTGCGAGGCTGAATCAAAAGAAGAGGCCGCACAAATCTTCGCCCGCCAGCTTAGTAATGAGATTGAGGCTTGGGATTACGAAATGGTGTTGCCGTACGTTGTAGAACTATGAACCTACGAGATACTGCGAACAAGCTTAGGGGGCAAATGCTGCGTGGCGAGATTACACTCGACGAAGCCAAGGTAGTACTGGCCCCACTGGTTACGGAAGCAGACAAGCGTGGTGCTGAGCTAGCCAAGCAACACGGTGTCAGGTACAAAAAAATTAGCATGGCTGCGTTACTTCGTTAGCATGAAATTAACAAAAAAAGAGCTGGATATACTAGTTACCCACTTCTTGTGCGACTTTGACTATGGTGTCGGAGGAACATGGGGAGACGGTGATAGTTACGATGACCCAAAGGAGCGTGCTGAGGGTAAAAAATTAGCTAATAAATTACGTAAAATATGGAAATAACTA
>FSSH01001293.1_pt7 | contig 24470 bp, 16 predicted proteins | sample 1166101 | NCBI WGS metagenome assembly FSSH01 (sample SAMEA32972668, study PRJEB13176) | freshwater metagenome | biome: Drinking water system; feature: Biomass in drinking water that filtered by 0.45 um membrane; material: drinking water | place: USA | collected 2012-12-20 | depth 0 m
CGTTTCAAAATCCGTTCGGCGCGATCCTTGAGATCGCGCCGGAAGGCGCGCCGGCTTTCTTCATCGACGGCCGCGCCGCCCCTTGCGCGGTACTTGCCGCGCCGCCCGCGGGCGCAGCCGCCGCTTGCGTCTGGCGCGCGGGCGCTGAGACGCTGGCGCGGATCTTTCAAGGCGGCCGGGCGCTTGAGAGCGCGTATCTCTCTGGGCGCTTGAAAATCAGCGGCGACATGAGCGTCATGGCGCGCCTTATTCTGGAGAGTCCCCCATAGCTGACTTCATCCGCATTGAGACCAATCCCGTCCCCGAAGGCGCCGAGGCGATTGACTTCGAGGGCGCCGACGGCGGCTATCTGCGCGCGGCGTTGTTCCCGGCGAAGAACCATCGCGCGACGGCCGTCCTGATGGCTGGCCGGTCGGAGTTCATTGAGAAATATTTCGAGGTCATCGAGGATCTGCGCACGCGCGGATTCTCGGTCGCGACGATGGACTGGCGCGGGCAAGGGCTTTCCGAGCGCCTGCTGCCGGTTCGCGAGATGGGCCACATTCGCGATTTCGGCGTCTTCCGGTCGGACCTCCGGCGGTTCACGGACGACGTCGTCATGAAGCGCTTCGCCGGCCCTTACATCCTCATGACGCATTCAATGGGCGGCGCGCCCGCGCTGCAAATGCTCGCTGACGGCGACGAGACCTGGCGCTGCGCGGTCTTGTGCGCGCCGATGACGGCGCTGTTTGACGGGCTCGCGCAGCGCCTTGGCGTCAGGCTGCTCGGCGAGGCGGCGGCGCGTTTCGGGCTTGCGCGGCACGCGATCCCCGGCGTCAAGGATTATTCAATGGCGTTCGAAGGCAACATCCTGACGTCGGACCGGGCGCGCCACCGCCGCTTTCAGGACCTGCAGTCGGCCGCGCCGAATGCGACGATCCGCGAGCCGACCTATGGCTGGATCCGCGCCGCAACCGAAGCGATGGACGATCTCCATCGCAAGCACCGCTTTGCGAAGATGAGAGTTCCAACGCTGATCGTCTCGGCTGAAAACGACTGCCTGGTGCGGTCGAGCGATCATCTCTGGCTCGAGAGGCAGTCGCCGCTGATCGAGGTCGTGACGATCAAGGGCGCGCTCCACGAGATCATGATGGAGCGCGACGAGATCCGCGATCAGTACTGGAAAGCCTTCGACGCCTTCGTCGAGCCCAAGCTCGGCGCCGCGCGCGCCGTCGCCTGACGGATCATTCAGCGGCGCGCCGCCAGACGACGCCTTCGTCGTCCGCCGGCGGCAGCGGCGCCGGCGGTTCGCCCGGATCGCCGAACAAGCGCTTGATGAAGGCGCGCGCGCGCTCGATCGCGGCCGGCGTCCGCGCGCCGATCACCGATGGAGCCGCCAGCAGGACCGGCGTCAGCACAAGCGTCAGCATCGTCGAGAACAGCAATCCGTAGACGACCGCCGACGACAGCAGCACCCACCAGTCGGACGTCGTCGATCCGCGCGATATCGCGCCGGCGCCGAAATCGACGTTCAGTTCAAAGACCATCGGCAGCAGGCCGAGGATCGTCGTGCCGGTCGTCAGCAGGACCGGCCGCGCGCGCTGCACCGCCGTGCGGACGGCGGCGTCTTTGACGCCAAGTCCCTTCCGGCGGAGATATTGGTAGGTGTCGATGAAGATGATGTTGTTGTTCACGACGATGCCGGCGAGGGCGACGATGCCGACGCCGGTCATGATGACGCTGAGATATTGCCCGGTGACCGCAATGCCGAGCAGCACGCCGAACACGGAGAAGAAGACGGCCGTCAGCGTCAGGCCGGCGTGATAGAAATTGTTGAACTGCAAAAGCAGGATGATCGCAATCATGAAGAGCGCGGCCGCCATGGCGCTCATGAAAAATTGCGCGGCGGCGTTCGTCTCTTCTTCGGCGCCGCGGATGATCCAGTCGATATTGTCGCCGAGCGCGCCGGAGGAGAGCCACGCTTTGATCTCGCCGATAGCGGCGTCCTGGCTGACGGCGTGACCGTCGACGCGCGTGTTGCCGTTCGCCTTGATCTCGATGATGCGCCGGCCGTCGCGCCGAACGACGCGGTCGACCTGGGGCTTGGCCTGGCGGGTGACGAAGTTCGACAGCGGCACCGACCCCCCCGGCGTTTGAACGCCGATGCGGTCAAGGGCGAGAATTGAGCGGTCTTCCGCCGGGAAGCGCACGCGGATGTCGATCTCTTCGTCCGCGTCGTCGGGCCGGTATTTGTCGATGAGGAGGCCGTCGGTGACGAGTTGCAGCATGCCGCCCGCTTCCTGCACGGAGAGGCCGTAACGGCCGGCGAGCGCGCGGTCGATCTCCATCGACCACTCAATGCCGGGCAATGGCAGCGAGTCCTCCTGATCCATATAGGTCGGGACTTCCTGGCCATCGACGTCGACCGTGTCGTTATCGACAAACGTGCGCGCCTTGCGCGCCGCCGCCAGCATCGCTTCGAAACTCGGCCCGGAAATTTCAACCTGCACGTCCTTGCCGATCGGCGGGCCGCCTTCGCGCTGGCGCACTTCGACGACGACGCCCGGCACGACGCCGATCATTTTGCGGTACGTTTCGGTGAGGACGCGCGATGATTCCCGCTGCGAATAGGGCAGGAGAGTGACGCCGACGATGCCGATCGTTTCGGCCGGCATGTCGTTCGAGCGCGCAAGGCCCGGGCCCGTCTGCAGAAAGACGCTCTCGATCGCCTCGTGCCCTTCGATGCGTGAAGAGACTTCCTGAACGGCCGCGAATTTCTCCGCCGCCGACATGTTCCCGCGCCCAAGCACGAGCACGTTGATCTCCTCGCTGTCGTTCTTGAGAAAGAACTCGACATCAGGCGAGGCGATGGTGAATTCGTTAAAGCAGACGAACAGCACGGCGGCGGCCGCCAGCATCGCCAGCAGCGGCTTTTCAATCAGCGACTTCAGGAAATGCGCGTAGCGCCCGAACCAGCCTCCCATGGTCAACGGATCGATTTCGTCGCTGTCAATGCGCGTTTCGCCGCCTGTCTTGCCCTTGATGTTGAAGCGCCGCTTCAGGCCTCCGGGCAGGCCAACGACCGAGCCCAGCGCCGGGACGAAAATCAGAGCGGAGATCAACGACGCCGACAGCACGAAAATCAGCGTGATCGGCAGATATTTCATGAACTCGCCGGAAATGTCGTTCCAGAACAGGAACGGCACGAAGGCGGCGAGCGTCGTCGCGGTCGACGTGACGACGGGCCAGAACATGCGCTTGGCCGCCTCATGATAAGCCTCGCGCCGGGTCGCGCCTTCCGCCATGCGGCGGTCGGCGTATTCGACGATGACGATGGCGTTGTCGACGAGCATGCCGACCGCGAGGATGAGGCCGAACATCACCATCATGTTGAGCGTGTAGCCAGACGCCCCGAGAAACAGGAAGCCCATCAGGAACGAGGCCGGGATCGATACGCCGACCATCAGCGCGGAGCGCAGGCCCAGCGCCGCGACGATCACGATCATGACGAGGAAAATCGCCGTCATCACCGAAGACGTGAGCCCCGACAGGTTGTCGCGCACATTGACGGACGCGTCGCGCAGGAATTCGTGGCGGATCGACGCCGGCCAGGTCGCGGCGTCGTCGCGGATGATCTTTTGCGCGGCTTCGATCGTCTCGATGATATTGGCGCCGGCGCGCTTGGAGATTTCAACGCCGATCGCCGGGCGACCGTTAAAGAGCGCATAGCCCTGCCGATCGACAAAAGTGCGCCGCACTTCCGCGAGATCGCCGACGGTGACGACCCGGTCGCCGTTGACGCGCACGGGGATGTCGCGCACGTCGGCCGCGGTCTTGATGAGGCCGGGCGCCTTCACCTGAAATCGCCCGTCGGCGAAATCGGCCGCGCCCGCGGTGACGAGCTGGTTGTTGGCGGTGACGGCCGAGACGACTTCGGCGGCCGTGAGGCCGTAGGACTGCAGCGTCTCGGGGCGGACGATGACTTCCAGCAGCTCTTCGCGCGCGCCGACGAGGCGCGCCTGAAGCACGCCGTTGACGCCGCGCAGATCATCTTCAAGATGCTTGGCGATCCGATGAATCGCCCGTTCCGGCGCGTCGCCATAGATGATCGTCGTCAGAATCGGGAACTCGTTCTGGATGTTGAATTCCGTGACGATCGGCTCCTCGGCGCTCGACGGGTATTCCGACTTCGCGCGATCGACCGCTTCGCGCACGTCAAGCACCGCCTGATCGACGTCGATCGATGTCGAGAATTCGAGGATCATCTGCGCCGCGCCGTCATAAGCGAGGCTGTCCATCTGCACGAGGCCTTCGACCGACTGCATTTCGAGTTCGGTCGGCCGGACGAGAAGCCGCTCGCCGTCCTCGGGCGAAATGCCGGGCAGCGGCATCGTCACCAGCACGAACGGCGCGGGAATGTCCGGCTCGGCTTCGCGCGGAATTGTTACGAAGGAAACAGCGCCGAAAATCGTCACGACAAACAGCGCCGTCAGCACGACGCGAACACGCGAGAACGCGGCGTCGATGAGGCCGGTCATGAGGCGCCGCCAATGGTTTCGGCTGTCACCACATCGCCTTCCTTCACATAATCCTGGCCGCGAATGATGATGCGCTGCGGCCCCTCAAGGCCGGCAACCCAGACCCCGTTCGGATCCTCGCTGATGATGCTGACCGCGTGGAACGCCGCGCGACCGCCGTCGCCGATCAGCTTGACGCCGATGCGGCCGTCATCGTCGAGCGTCAACGCCGAGCGCGGAACCTTGTGGGCGTCGCGTGCGGCGCTCTGCACGGTCACCTCGGCGGTGACGCCGTCGCGGAGCTTTCCGCCGGGATTGGGAATTTCAACTTCGATGTCGAAGGTGCGCGTCGCGGGATCGGCGGCCGAAGCGACAAAGCGGACGACGCCTTCGATGGTCTCGCCGGTGGCGAGCGTCGCGCTGGCGCGGTCGCCAGCCGTGACGAGCGCGACGTCTTTTTCAGCGACGGCGCCTTTGACCAGAAAGGGCGAGGGCTTGATGACCGTTCCGCAAGGATCGCCTGGCTTTAACAGATCGCCGGTCTCCGCCGCGCGCGCGTCGAAGACGCCGTCGAACGGCGCGCGGATAACCGTCTTTTCAAGCTCGATCGACGCGCGGTCGGCGTTCGCCCGCGCCTGATCGCGCGCGGCTCTGATCCCTGCAAGTCCTGCTTCGGATCGGAACCCTTCGGCGGCGAGCTTCACCCCCGCCTCATAGTCGATGTCAGCTTTTCTGAGCGCTGCGTCCGCCTCGCGCTTGGCCGCCGCGCGCGCCTCGACGTCGAGGCGGCAGAGCACGTCGCCTTCCTTGACGGCCGCGCCGAGCGCAACCGGTGTCGCCGTCACGACGCCCGAGGCGTCCGCGCGCACAATCGCCTTCTGGTCAGCCTCCGTCCGGCCGCGAATGGATAAGGCGCCGGCTTTGGCTTCTGGGCGCGTTTCGATGGCGACAACGGAAAGTTCTGCAACCTCCGACGGCGCGTCCTCGGGCGTCGACAGAAGGCGCAGGCCCATGCGGAGGGCAAAATAAGCGGCCGTCACCGCGACGATGGCGAGGGCGGTCTTAACAGAGGACGAAAGGCGCATGGGCGTATCCTGCGCCAGCAAGCTTGACCGGCGGTGTTCATTCGACTGGTGCGCCGGCGCCGCGCGCCGGACCATCACTATACATAATTAAACTAGATAGTTTATCAAAATCATTCCGCAAGGCTGCGGCATGACGCGCCGGGTGCGGCGTTCCTAATAATACTGAGCGCCGATCATCGCCTCGGGCGGGGCCTTGTTTAGGACCGTGCCGACCATGTTGACGCCCTTGAGGAGCCGCAGCGCCTCGCGAATTTCCGGCTCGCGCGACTGCCCGCTTGCGACGACAAGGAGCGCGCAATCGACCTTCGGCAGGAACGCGATGGTGTCGTCACAGCCAAGCATCGGCGACATGTCAAAAACTACGATGCGCGAGCCGTAATCGTTGACCGTGCGCGCAATAAGCTCGTCCGTCTTGGCTGAGGTCAGATGTTCGGCGCCTTTGCGTGACACGCGTTCATTGGCGATCAGGAGGACGTCCGGCAGGTCCGGCTTGACCGTCACATCCGCAAGCGAGGCGGCCCCTTCGAAATAATCGAGGATCGACGGCGGTTCGAGGACGCCGAGATAGCTCGCAACGCGCGGACGGTAAAAGTCGAGATCGACGAGCGTCGCGCGCGAGCCTTGCTTCGACCCGACAGCGATGGCGAGGTTGATGGCCGTCACCGTTTTGCCCGCGCCTGATCCCGGCGACACGACCGCGAGCGTCCGCCAGTTTTTTTCTTCCATCTTCTGCAGCACGCGCGTTCTTAACACGCGATAGGCGTTGAGAACCGGGTCCTGCTCGTTGGAGATAATGCGATGCTCGGCGAAACGGTCAAAGTCGCAGGCGACTTCGGCGAAGGTTTCTGTCGGGCGCAAGGGCGAATGCTGGAAGCGCCCTTGGGGCGCGGCGCCGGACGCCAGCGGCGCGGCGCCGCCGCGATCCTTGCGGGCTTTCGTAACGGCTTCTCGGATGCGATCCATGTTCTTGCCGGATGGTTACGCCGGTTTGACGCGGCCAAAGCGCGGCAGCGCGAGGCGCCGCGCCTTGCCGTTGTCGATATAGGGAATGATGGCGATCGGCGGCTCTTTCGCGATCTCTTCAAGATGACGCCGCCCGCGCAGGCTCGCCAGCGCGACCTCCGCGATCGCGGCGCAAGCCGCGCCCGCCGCCAGGGCGCCGGCGATCAGCATGATGATCAATTGGCCGCGTTTCGGGCTTGTCGGCTTGTCGGGCCGCTGCGCGGCTTCAAGGATCGTGAATTTCTCCGCTTTCTGCTCGCCTTCGAGATTAGCGGACAGGACGGCGGCGGACTGCTTGTCGCGCAGCGCCTGATACTCGGCGGAGCGGTTCTGGTAATCGCGCGTCAGCGCCGACAGGCCGCGCTCGACGATCGGCGTGCGCGCGATGCGGTCTTGCATGTCGGCGATCGTTTTCTTCAGCGCGTCGATCTGGTCCTCGCTCGAGGCGAGCCGGCTCGATGTCGTGTCCATGCGGCCCTGAAGCTGCGTCATCACGATGTCGGCCGACCCTGCCGCGGCTTCCTTGGCGATTTGCCTCGATAACGCCTCGCGCGCCTCGGCCGCCGCTTCGCGCCGCTGAATGATGACCGCCTCATCGACGGGATCGGACTTACGCGCTTCGCGCAACGCCGCATCGGCGCTCGCGAGGTCGCCGCGGAGTTTTTGAACGGCGGCGCTTGGCGCAAGCTGGCGCTCGAGCGCGCGGATCTGGTCGCGCACCGCGCGCACGTCAGGGTGAGCATCGGTCTTGTCGGCGCGCAGCGCGGCGAGCTGCGTCTTCAGGCGGAGTATTTCCTGCGCCGGACCGTCGGCCCCGCCGGCGCCGGCTAGATAAGTCGCGATCTGCGTCTGGATCGACGTCAATTCTTCCTCGGCGAGCTTCACGGCGGCTTCCGCGCGCGTCAGCTCCTCTTGAGAGCGGATCAGCGTGTCCCGGTGAAGATCGAGATTTTCGGGAAGCGCGTCGGCGTTTTCAGTTTTGTATTTTGCGATGCGCTCGTCCATCTGGTCGATCAGGTCGGCGAGGCGGCGCGTCTCCTGCGTGAAGAATTCAGTAGCAGTCGAGGCGCCTTCCGTCCGGGTGCGCACGTCCTCGCTGAGGAAAAGCGTCATGAACTCATTGGCGACCTGGAAGGCCTTATCGGGTGAGCGGTCAGCATAGCCGATGGTGAAGGCGATCGTCGTGTCATTCGGGGATTTCTTCTTTTTCTGGCCGGGACCGGACGCCGACGAAATGATCTGGACATCAAACGCTTCCCGCATCCTTTCGACGCGCTCGCTTTCGGAAAGTCCGAGCTCTTTCGGGAAGAGGCTGTATTTCTCGGCCACTTCCAACAGCCGATTGCGCGTCAGCACCCGCTGACCGATCGTCTGGATACGCTCCTCGGCATAAGCGTTGACAGTCGTCTGGATCCACTCTTCCGGGATCTGCTGCGATTCGATCAGGATCTTGCCGCGCGCTTCGTACATCGGCGGCAGCATCATGATCGCGATGACGCCTGCGGGGACAAGCACCAGGACCGGCGCCAGAAAATAGACAAGGCGCCGCTTCAGGATGATCAGCACGTCCTCAAGCGAGAATTCGTCATTCATCGGGCAAGCTCATGATCGTCAAATCGGGGGCGGCTGCATCGGCTTTGAACTGTCGCCAGCAGGAGCAAGATAGGCGCCGACGCCCGTTGCGCTTGCCGGTATGTCGCCGCCAGTTCGCGCCCGCAACCCCAAAATGGGATACCGAAAAAACAGAACCGGCCCCGCAAGGGGGCCGGTTCCTTACTCTCGTAACCGAGGGATCGTTTAGGCGGCGCGGCGGCGGCTTGCCGCGAAGCCGAGGCCAGCAAGGCCCGACAGAAGCAGCGGCAGAGCGCCCGGAACCGGGATTTCGTTCGAGATCGAGGACACGAAGAACTTGGCGTTGACGCCCTGATCGCGGAGGAAGTCCCACTGGATCCAGTCAACGAAGCCGAAGTTGTGCGTGGTGGCGTCGGCGAACGACAACACCATTTGCGAAACGACGCCCATCAGGCTCGTCGTGATCTGAACGAGCAGCGGCGAGTCATTGAGCGAATCGAAGCGGTTGTTGAATGACATGCGAACGATTTCGAACGGACCATCCACGAAATCGACGCGAACGAATTCGCCATGATCGACCGTGTCGTCGCCCGAGGGGACGCACTGCATCATGCGGTCGAGCGAGGTGCAGGTGCCAAGGCCAGCCTGACGGCCCTTGAAGCCCGGCGCGGGCGCCTCGAAAGCGTTGAAATAGGCGAATTCAAAGGCATCGCCGCCACGGCCGCCGGAGAACCGGAGGTTGAGGCCGCCGAGGTTCGCCGTGTTGAGCACAGTGCCGTCTGCGAGGCCGCGCTCGCCGCCGACATTGGCTTCCTTGGCGAAATTGATGGTCACAGCGCCAGCCGAGCCAGCGCTCACGAGGGCAGCCGCGGCCAACCCTGCGAGAAACTTCTTCATGGACAAACCCCCAGTAAGGTTACTTGGTTACGAGAACAGATGGCCGCGATGGGTCAATACCGCAGTTGCACATACCATTGCGAGACGACCCGGCCCAAGTCAACTAAATTCATGCCGTCAAGGCAAAAAAGGGGTTAACAAAATCTGCTATTTTTCAATTGCTAACCCGATTTTCCCCAAAGACGGGAACAGGCAAACCGAATGCCCCTATTTGGGGCGGAAATCGAATGCGGAAGCAACCAGGACATCCAGCAGCCAGGCTGAAATCGAAAACAACGCCCGCCGGTAAACCAGCGGGCGCCAATTGGGGCGGCAAGCTAAAGCGCCGGGCCTATTTCGCGCGGCGGCGCGCGGCGAAACCAAGTCCCGCCAGCCCCGAAAGCAGCAAGGGCAGAGCGCCAGGGACCGGCACATCTGAAATCTGCGTGACGAAGAACTTGGCAGCGTCGCCCTGTCCACGCACAAATTCGAACTGAACCCAGTCGACAAAGCCGAAATTGCGGCTGTTTGCGTCAGCAAAGGATAGAACCAGTTCCGAAACGACGCCGGCAAGGCTCGTGGTGATCTTCAAAAGCAGCGGCGACCCATTAAGCGTGTCGAAGCGGCCGTTGAATGACAAGCGTTTGATTTCAAAGGGTCCATCGACAAAATCGACCCGCACATTCTCGGCATGGGCGACAGTATCGTCGGTATAGGTCGCGCACTGCATCATGCGGTCGAGCGTCGTGCAGGTCCCAAGTCCGCCAAGGCGGACGCCGTCCGGCTGGTTGAAATAGGCGAAGTCGAAAGCAGGGCCTGACCGGCCGCCGCTGAATCGCAGGTTAAGGCCGGCGAGCGCCGCGGTGTTAAGGACAGCGCCGTCAGCCACCCCACGCTCGCCCCCCGTGTTGGCTTCAGCGACAAAGTTGATTGTCGTCGCATGCGCAACGCCAAAGCCCGCCAAACCGAGGGCCGCCGCCATCGCCAAAACCTTCCTCACGTCCAGACTCCTTCGCTTTTTCGATTAAAGTAAACAAACAGACAGGTTTCTTTCAGCGCCGTTTGGGGTCGTTTCGGGTTCAGTCGGTGGGCTGCGTCATTGACCCCGTCAACAAGTTACGGCGCGGTAAGGTAAATAATCTGTTAGCCGTGACCACGAAGACTCAAATCGGCGCCCAATCGTTTCGGAAACGGCTATCGGCTGCGGCGCGCCCGATGGCTTGTTCCTTGCTGAGGCGACGCAGCGTTTTAATGATGCCGGCAGGAAGCCATTAACGCTGATGCCGCGGCCGGCTGGGGATTGAAGGCGACGATGACGACGGCGGCAGCTGCTGGAACGGTAGAGACGGGGGCCGCCGCGCCGGCGCGCGTTGCGCCGATCCGCCAGGCCGATGATTTCGATCGCGATGTGTGGTCGGTGCTCGGCGTGCCGATCGACCGGCTCAACGCCGCCGAAGCCCTTGCCGCGATCGAGCGGGCGGCGCGGGATGGCGAAAGGCTGTCGTTCGTCACCCCTAACGTCAATTTTCTCGTGCGCGCGACGCGCGACGAAGCCGAGCGACGGCGCATCATCGATGCGGACCTCAGCCTTGTCGATGGGGCGCCGCTGGTCATGTTCGGGCGGCTTCTCGGAATGACGTCGCTGACGCGATGCGCCGGCTCCGATATTTTTGAGGCCCTTCGCAAGCGCGCGTCGTTCGGCGGCAAGGGCTTGCGCGTGTTCTTCTTTGGCGGGCGCGACGGCGCGGGCGAGGCCGCCGCCGCAGCGCTGAAAGCCGAGGGCCGCGGTTTGCAGCCGGTCGGCGCGTTGAACCCCGGTTTCGGCGATATCGAAGCGCTGAGCGCCCCGGCGATCATCGACGCCATCAACGAAGCCGCCCCCGACTTCCTCGTCGTCGCGCTCGGCGCCTCAAAGGGGCAGGCATGGATCGACGCCAATCAGGATCGCCTGACCGTGCCGGTGATCGCCCATCTCGGCGCCGTCGTCGATTTTACGGCGGGGACAATCGCGCGCGCCCCCGCCTTCTTGCGCAAGCTCAATCTTGAATGGGCCTGGCGCATCCGCGCCGAGCCGAGCCTCTGGCGCCGGTACTGGCATGACGGTCTTGCGCTTGCGTGCTTGTCGGTTGGAAAGCTGCTTCCGGCCCTTGGCGGACCCGCTGCGACAGGTCGACCCGCCGAGGCGAGCGCTGTCATTGAGCAGGGCGCGACGCGGGTTCACTTGTCCGGCGATCTTTGCGCGGACGATCTTGGCCCCGTGCGCGCCGCTTTTCGGGCGGCGAGCCGCGGCGCCGGCGATGTCATCCTCGATTTCACGAAGGCGGGCAGGGTCGACGCCGCTTTTCTCGGCCAAGTGCTGATGCTGGAGAAGTCCGCGCGCCGCCGCGGCGCCGCTGTGATGGTCGCTGGCGCGCCGGCGCCGCTCCGCCGCCTTCTCAAGGCGCATTCCATGGCCTATGCGCCCGCACCGTCAGCGGTTGCGCCCGGGCGCGAAGCGGGAGAGGCCGGATTTGCGGCGACGCAGTAAACCGCATAGACCCACGTTCCGCCGCCTGATTTTCGACTGCGTATCGTCAAGTTTCAGGGAAGCCCGCGTAAGGTGAAGTCCAAAACAATGAAAAACCAGCCGCTTATGAAATCGATGCTGATCGCCGCCGCAGCGCTGGCGATCGCGTCTTGCGCTTCGCCGGAACAGCGGCTCGAAAAATACCTGAAGAGCGGCGAGCGGTTCCTTGACGACGGCAAGCTCGGGATGGCGAACGTCCAGTTCCTCAACGCTTTGAAAATCGACGAACAAAACGTCGCCGCGCTGCAGGGGCTCACCAAGATCGCCGAGAAGAAGGCTGACTACAGCCAAATGTTCGGCCTCCTGCAGCGCCTCAGCCGGATCGATCCGAAGAACGTCCGTGTACGGCTCGATCTCGCCAAGCTTTATCTCCTTGGCAACGAATCGGCCGAAGCGCTCGACCTCGCCGATGCGCTGATCGCCGAAAACCCGAAGAACGCCGAAGCGCTGGCGGTGAAGGCGGCGACGCTGTTCCGGCTCGGCAATTCCGCCGAAGCGGTCGATCTCGCCAAGCAATCGCAGGCGATCGACCCCTCGATCGCCGATGCGGTCGCGGTGCTCGCGAGCGAGCGGGTGAAAGAGAAGGACAACGAGGGCGCGCTTGCGATCCTCGACAAGGCGATCAGCGCGGAAGGGGCGGCGCCGGTGCTCGAGCTCCTGCGGGTGCAGGTGCTTTCCGCGCTCGGTCGGACGGATGATATCAAGGCCGCCTACAAGAAGCTCGTCGATGAACATCCAGAAGACGCGAACTACCGGCGTCTTTATGTGACCGCGCTGCTCGAAAACAATGAACTTGAGGCCGCGCGCGCCCAGCTTGTCGAAGTCGCTCGGCTCTTGCCCAAGCAGAACGAAGCCAAGCTCGATATCGTGCGCGCGGACTACCGCATCGGCGGGCGCGCCAAGGCTGAAGAGACGTTCAGGCAGCTGATCGCCGACAATCCCGACGAGCCGGACCTGAAATTCGCCTTCGGCGCGTTCCTGCGCGAGCAGAAAGACGTCGCGGGCGCTGAGAAAGTCTACGCCGGGATCGTGGCGCGCAAGGGCGCCGAGCTTGACGAGGCGTTGCGCGCCAAGAATGAGATCGCCGCGATCAGGATCGCCGAAGGCAAGCCCGCCGAGGCGGAAACGCTCATCAACGAAATTCTCGAAGCGGACGCCCGAGACTCCGGCGCGCTGACGAAGCGCGCAGGCTTCAAGATCGACGCAGGCGACATCGACGGCGCGGTCGCCGACCTCCGCCTTGTCGTCAATGACAACCCGGACTCCTGGCCGGCGCGGCTGCTTCTCGCCGCCGCCTTTGAGCAGAAGGGCGATCTCAACCTCGCCGAAAGCGAATTCGCGCAAGCGGTTGAAAACGCCAAGCGGGCGGGACGCCCGTCGCATCTCTTTGCCCGCTATCTTATCCGCCAGAACAAGAAAGACCGGGCGGTGAAAGCGCTCACGGATTCCTTGAGCGTCGATCCCGCGAACGAGGACAATCTGAAACTCCTCGCTGCGCTTCGTCTCGACAGCCAGGACTGGCGCGGCGCGGAGGAGGCGGCGAAGGCGCTCGCCGAAATCAACAAGGACGACGCCATCGTCGGCAGCATTCTCGGCGCCGCCTATTCGGGGCTGAAAGATTACGCGGGCGCGATCGACGCGCTGACGAAAGAGCACGAGGAGCGCCCGCTGTCGGCGCGCCCGCTCGCCAACCTCATCCAGGCCTATATCGACGCCGGCCGCGTCGCCGACGCCGAGACGTTCCTCAACGAAACGATCGCGAAGAACACGTCGAGCTATGACGCGCGCATTCTGCTCGCCCAGATCGAACGCCAGTCGGGCAAATCGGCGGACGCGGTTGAAACCTTGAGAGCCGCTGTGTCGAGCGAGCCGCTTCGCCCGGAAGCGTACGAGGCGATGTACGGCGTTTACGCGCTCGAAGGCCGCCGCGCGGAAGCGGGCGCGGTGATCGAGCAGGCGCTATCGGCGCTGCCGGACAATGACGGCCTCCAGATCCTAAAAGCCGATCACCTGCTTGCGGAGCGCAAGTTTGATGATGCGATCGCGATTTATGAGACCATTCTCGCGCGCCGCCCGACCGATCTCATCGTCGCCAACAATCTTGCGAGCCTTCTCTCCGAGCGGAGCGACGCCGAAAGCCAGAAGCGCGCGGCGGCTGTCGCGGCGGCGCTGAAGGACGCTGAGAATCCTTATTTTGTCGATACTTACGGCTGGGCGCTTTATCGCGCCGGCGACAAGGCGGCGGGGCTCGCCGCGCTTGAAAAGGCGGCGGCCGCCGCGCCCGCCGTCGTCGAGATCCGCTATCACTATGGCGTTGCGCTGATCGAGAGCGGCGACGCCGCGCGCGGCCGCGCCGAGCTTGAAGCGGTCATCGCCGCGCCGAACGCGGCGCCCGAACGCGTCGTCGACGCGCGCCGCCTGCTCGGTCAATAATCTCGGGAGCGGCCGGAACCCGCTCCTGCTGGAAAGCGTCATGTACGAAGAGTTCTACGGACTGACCGAAAAACCGTTTTCGATCCAGCCCGACCCTTCTTTTCTCTATTGGGGGCGAGGGCACCGGCTCGCCTATGCAATGCTCGAATACGGCGTCGTCAACCAGGCGGGCATTTCGGTCATCACCGGCGAGGTCGGTTGCGGCAAGACAACGCTCCTTCATCGCCTGCTCGAACAGCTCTCCGACACGCACACGGTCGCGCTCCTATCGAACATCCAGGCCGGGCGCGGCGAGCTTTTAAGCTGGGTGCTGATGGGCTTCGGCGAACCTTTCGCCGGCAAGTCGCATGTCGAAATGTTCTCGCAGGTGCAGAACTTCTTCATCCGCGAATATTCGAAAGGCAAGCGCGTCGTCCTCATCATCGACGAAGCGCAAAACCTTTCCGTCGACATGCTCGAAGAATTGCGCATGCTGTCGAACATCAACGCCGGGAAGGACCAGCTGCTCCAGCTCATCCTCGTCGGCCAGCCGCAGTTGAAGGACCTTCTCAGCCGGCCGGACATGCTCCAGCTCGCCCAGCGCATCGGCTCCGATTTCCACCTCTCGCCGCTGTCGCGCGAGGAAGTGCATTCCTACATCGAAACGCGCCTGACGATCGCGGGCGCGCGCCGGCGCATCTTTTCGGACGGCGCGATGGATCTCGTCGCCGAGCAGTCGCGCGGCGTCCCGCGCGTCATCAACATCATCGCCGACACCGCGCTCGTCTACGCCTTCTCCGCGCAAGACGAAATCGTCAGTGAAGAGACGATCCGCGCGGTCATCCGCGACAAGATCGATTACGGCGTCTTCGGCCTCGCTTCGAGCCCCAACGTCAAGCTGACGGAGTGGAAGGAGGGCCGCGCCGCTTCGGGGTTCATCCGGGAAGTCCCGCAGGAAGCGGGCCGCGCCGCAGACGCGTCCGCGCCCGCCGAGCCGTCCGCCCGCATCACGCGCAATATGGGCGTCAGGCTCGTCGCGCCGGAAGCGGCGCTCACGGCCGGCGCCGAGGCTGGCGCCGCTCCGATCGGCGGCCCGTCGCTTTACGCCCATGCTGACGCCCCGGCGGCGAGGCCGGCGTTTCCGGCGCCCGTCGCCTATCCGAACGGCGAGGCGCGCGCCGGCCCGCCGCTCAGCAACGCAAAGAGCGTCGAGCCGGCGCCGGCGGCGCCAGAGGAATTCCTAAAGCAGGTCGGCATCGTCGTCGTCGGCGGCGATCTCGCCGTCGCTGAAACATTGCACTCGCTGCCGGACGGGGCGGCGTTCGTCATCGCCGCCGCCGCGGAGGAGGACGGCCTCGCCGCCGCGAAGGAAGCCGGCGTCAACATCGTTGAAATCAACGACGGCCCCGGCGGCGGGCGCGCGCGCAACGCCGGTTATCGCCGGCTCAAGAAAGAAAATCCCGACCTTCGTTACGTTCAGTTTCTGGAAGCGGGCGCGATGCTGGCGCCGGGCTGGCTCGAGCACGCCGAGAAATTCATGGCCCGGCGCCCCGAGGTCGCCGTGCTTGAAGGCAAGACGAGCCTCAACCCGCGCGGCGCGACCGTGCTTGATCGCGTCGCTTTCGCTTCTCGCGGCGCCCAGCAGGGCGAAATCCAGGCGACCGGCGCGAACGCGCTCTTTCGCGCCGAAGCGTTCGAGCAGGTCGGCGGGTTCCGCGCCGACATCGTCGCCGATGCGACGGCCGATTTGTGCATCAGGCTGCGCCGGCGCGGCGCGCATGTCTGGCGCAGCGAAGCGGCGATGGCGGCCGTCGAGCCTGCGCGGCTCACGCTGGAAGGCTGGCGGCGCGAAGCTGCGCGCGCCGGTTTCGCCAGCGCCGCCGGCGCCGCCTTGCACGGTGCGCCGCCCGAACGATACGGCGCGCGGGAGCAGGCGCGCGCCTTTTTCTGGGGCGGGCTTTTGCCCGCAATCGCCGTCATCGCCGCAATCGCTGCTGCAGCGTCCGGCGCGCTCGGGGCGAGCGCGGGCGTCGGCGTCGTGGCCGTGTTCGTCCTTGCCTTGACGATCTATGCGTTCAAGATCGCGGCCGTCGCGCTCAGCGCGGAAGCGCCTGCCGGTGCGGCCTGGTCATTCGGCCTTTACTCAACTCTTGGCCATTTTCCTGAATTCGCCGGCGTCCTGCGCTACTGGTTCGGCGCGCCCGCCTCTTCTGACAGGAAGGACCCGGCGGCGCGGTGAAAAACGGCGCGCGGGCGGAAAGCGGCGACGAGATGACGATCGCCTACCTCATCAACCAATATCCGGGGATCAGCCACACCTTCATCCGCCGCGAAATCGAGGCGCTGGAGCGGCGAGGGCGAGGCGTTTCGCGCTTCGCCATCCGGTCATCCGTCCACGGACTGATCGCGGCGGAAGACCGGCGCGAAGCGGAGAAGACCCGCCGCATCGTCGGTGCGCGGCCCATAGCGCTCGCCGGCGCGATCTTGAAAAGCGCGCTCGCGCGGCCGGGCGCGGCCCTCGCCGCGTTTTGCGACGCCGCACGAATGGGCGTTTCGTCCGACGCGGGGCTCTTTCGCCACTTTCTCTATTTCGGCGAAGCGATGGCGCTCGCGACATGGCTCAGGGCCGGCGCGATCGGCCACATTCATGCGCATTTCGGCACCAATTCGGCGACGGTCGCGATGCTCGCCGCGCGGATCAACGGCGCGGCGTTTTCGATGACCGTGCACGGGCCGGAGGAGTTCGACCGCGCGCTGAAAATCGCGCTCGCCGAAAAGATAAGGCGCGCAGCGTTCGTCGCGGCGGTGTCGAGCTATGGCCGCAGCCAGCTCCGCCGCCTTGTCGAACCCGATCATTGGGAAAAGATCGTCATCGTCCCTTGCGGCGTCGACAAGTCTTTCCATGCGGGCGATCCAAAACCCGTCCGCGCGGCGAACCGCTTCGTCGCGGTCGCGCGCCTCAGCGAGCAAAAAGGCATCCCGACGCTGATCGAGGCGGCGGCGACGCTGAAGCGCGACGGGCGATCGTTCCATCTGACAATTATCGGCGACGGCGAGCTGCGCGGCGCCCTTGAAGCCGCGATCGCGCGCGGGGATCTTGATGCCGAAGTGACGCTCGCCGGGTGGAAGACGCCGGGCGAGGTGCGCGCGGCGATCGAGGACGCCGGCGTCTTCGTGCTGCCAAGCTATGCGGAAGGATTGCCGGTCTCCATCATGGAAGCGATGTCGCTCGCGCGGCCCGTCATTTCTACTTACGTCGCGGGCATTCCCGAACTCGTCATACCCGGCGAAACGGGATGGCTGACGCCGGCGTCCGACGCGGAGGCGCTTTCGAACGTGATGGCCGAAGCGATGGCGACCGCGCCCGCAGCGCTTGATGCGATGGGTCAAAAAGGCCGCGCGCGCGTCCTCGCCCGCCATGACAGCGACGCCGCCGCCGCTATCCTCAGCGACGCCTTCGACCGCTTCGCGGCGGGCGGGCGCCGATGACCGGGCTCCTTGCCTTGCCGTTCGCGTTCGCCGGTCTTGCCGTGCTGGCGATCGTCGTTTTCTTCGTGGCCGAAATCGGCGCGAGCTTTTTCTATCGCGCGCCGGAGCCGCCGAAAGCAGGTCCGCGCGGGCGCCTTGCCGTCGTCATCCCTGCGCATAACGAGGAAGCGGGCGTCGGCGCCACGGTGCGCCTTGCGCGCGAAGGCCTCGCCGCCGGCGACCTTGTCCTCGTCGTCGCCGACAATTGCAGCGACGCGACGGCCGCGGCGGCGAGGGCGGCGGGCGCTGAGGTCGTCGAGCGGCAAGACGCCGTCCATCGCGGCAAGGGCTTTGCGCTGCAGGCGGGCGTCGATCATCTGCGCGCCGACCCGCCGGAAACCATCGTCTTCCTCGACGCGGACTGCGCGCCGCGGGCCGGCGGCATTGATCGCATCGCGCGCCTCGCAATCGAGCGTCAGCGGCCGGTGCAAGCGCTCTATCTTGCACGGCCCGCGGCGGAGGCAGGTCCCGCCTCATCCGTGTCGGCGTTCGCCTGGCTCGTTATCAACCGTGTACGGATGACGGGATTGCAGGCGATGGGCGGGTTCTCGCGGCTCACCGGTTCCGGCATGGCGTTTCCGTGGGATTTGGTCGCCGACCGAAAGCTCGCCTCAGGTGAAATCGTCGAGGACCTCGCGCTGACGCTGTCGCTCATCGAAGCGGGCGCTGCGCCGATGCTCGACACCGGCGCCGTCATCGAAAGCGACCTCGCGCGATCGGCGTCGGGCGCTGCGACGCAGCGCGCGCGGTGGGAGCTTGGCTCCCTGCGCCTTGCCGCGCGGCGGGCAGGATCGCTTTTCATCGAGGGCGTCTCCGGCGATTTGAAAGCGCTGCTGATGGCGGCCGATCTGTTAGTGCCGCCGCTGACGGTGCTGCTCGCCGTCATCGCCGCCGGCTTTGTCCTCGCGGTTCCGCTCGCTGCGGCGGGACACTGGAGCGCGCTGACCCTCTTTTGGGACGCCGGGATCCTTTTCACCGGCGCGCTCGCCGTCGCGTGGTTCGCCTATGGACGCGCGGTGCTGCCGCCGGCAGCGCTGCGGGGGCTTGGCGCCTATCTCGTCAGCAAGCTCCGCGTCTATGGCGGCGAAGGGCGCAAATCCGCGAAGGGCTGGACGCGCACTGATCGCGGCTCCGATCGTTCGGACCCCGGCCAATGACCGCGATCGGCGTCGTCGCGATCGGCCGCAACGAAGGCGCGCGCCTCATCGCCTGCCTCGACTCGCTGAACGCGGCGGGCGCCGGCGCGGTCGTCTATGTCGATTCCGGCTCGACGGACGGCAGCGTTGAAGCGGCGGCGGCGCGCGGGGCCAGCGTCGTCGCGCTCGACATGGGGGTTCCCTTCACGGCGGCGCGCGCGCGCAATGCAGGGCTAAAGCGGCTGCGCGAAATCGCGCCTGGCGGCGCTTATGTCCAGTTCATCGACGGCGACTGCACGCTTGATCCCGGCTGGCTGCGGACAGCGGCGGCGTTTCTCGGCCAAAATCCCGGCGTCGCCGTCGCCTGCGGGCGCCGCCGCGAACGCCGTCCGGAGGCGAGCCTCTACAACCGGCTCTGCGACCTTGAATGGAACACCGCGGTCGGCGAGGCGACAGCCTGCGGCGGCGACGCGCTGATGCGGATTGCGGCCGTCGAAAGCGTCGCTGGCTATCGCGACGATCTGATCGCCGGCGAAGAGCCGGAGCTGTGCGTGCGCCTGCGTGAGAAGGGGCATCGCGTCTGGCGCCTCGACGCCGAGATGACGTTGCACGACGCGGCGATGACGCGCTTTTCCCAGTGGTGGCGGCGGAGCGAACGGGCAGGGCACGCCTTCGCCGAAGTGTCGGCGCTTCACCGGTCTTCGCCATATGGACTCTGGCGCGGCGAAACACGCCGCGCTTTGCTGTGGGCGGGCCTCGCGCCGTCTGCGCTCATTTCCGGCATTGCGCTCTCGCCGGTTTGCCTGGCAGGGCTGCTGGCCTATCCCGCGCAAGTCGCGCGGCTCTACGCCCGCTACCGGGGCGAGGGGGGCGACGCTTTCCCGCGCGCGGCGTTAACCGTGTTGGGCAAATTCGCGGAAGCCAAAGGCGCGCTCACTTACTGGGCGCGCCGCCTGGGCGGCGGGCGGCGAAACTTGATCGAGTACAAATAATGGGCTGCGCCGGGGCGCCGCAATTGCACGCATTAAGCGGCCGCTGCGGTCATGCTAAGCGGGGCGCCGGTGAATGAGCGACGAGGTCTTTGCGTGTCCTATCTTGAAATCAACGATCCCCGCTACGGCCAGTTCGACGCTGCAGCGCTGAGGAAACAGGGGCTGGAGCTGCGCGAGACCTATCGGAACGCCGCGCCGTTCCCGCATATCGCCATCGACGACTTCGTGCCGGCGCCGATCCTCGACCTTTGCCTTGAACAGTTTCCGGCAAAAGCCGATCCCGACAGCCGCAGCTTCGACCGCGATCAGGAGCGGTTCAAGACAAGCTTCAACCCCGATTACTTGACGCCGCCGCTGCGCGCCTTCTTCTATTCGCTGAATTCGCGCCCGTTCCTGCAGTTCCTTGAGAATCTGTCGGGCATCAAGGGCCTCATCCCCGATCCCTTCTTTATCGGCGGCGGCTTTCACGAGACGCGCAATGGCGGGCATTTGTCGGTGCACGCCGACTTCAATCATCACAGGCTGATGGACCTCGAGCGCCGGCTCAACGTGCTCATCTATCTCAACCGGAACTGGCGCCTCGACCATGGCGGCGCGCTCGAACTCTGGGATGAAAAGATGGAAAGGTGCGTCAAGGCGATCGAGCCGGAGTTCGGCCGCTGCGTCGTCTTTTCAACGACCGGCAAGAGCTATCACGGCCATCCGGCGCCGGTCGCGCACCCCGAAGGAAAGCCGCGCCGGTCGATCGCGCTCTACTATTATACGGCGACGTGGAACGAAACCTCGCGCGCCAAGACCACCCAGTTCAGGACGCGAAAAGGCACGGCGGATCAAGCAGATTGGCGCGTCCGGCGCGACGAGCTTTTGACCGAATACCTGCCGCCGGCGTTATCGCGGCCGGTTTTGAAATCGCTTCGGCGTCGCCAAAAAGCGGTCGCGAAAGCGGACACGCAAGGTTAATCCGGCGTTGCGCCGCGCGCGGCAAGTTCCGCGCACGTCGTTCACCGCGCATTAAAGCGGCGTTGCGCGCCGGCTAACGCTCGTCCGCTATTTGTCGGCTGATTTTGAGCGCGCCGTTTTCCCTTCGCCTGCATCTTTTTCATCGTCAGGGCTGTAAGACGCGGGGTTAAGGCCGCAAGCCCGTTGACGCTTGGTTAAGAGTTAGGGCGAGGGCTGAATGACAATTGCGCCGGGCGGACTTCGCGACGATATCGACTGGACCGCGCTCCCACGCATGACGGCTGGACAAAAAAGCCGAACGCCGTCGCCGAAACGGCGCGCCGCGCTGCGCGGCCAGGCGGGCGCCGGCGTCATCGCCGCGATGATCGGCGTGCAAATCGCCGAGGAAGCGATGGCGAGCGCCGACGACGAGCGCCGCGGCTTCGACTGGCTGTTCTCCCGCGCGCGCATCTGTACGGGCCATTTCGGCGGTAGCGCGCATGACGGCGGCGCGGCGGCTGACGGCGCTGTTTCAGTCATTGATGCGCATACGAACCATGCCGGCGGAGCGCCGTCTTTCGGCGTTTTCGCGTCAGGCGCGCCGGGCGCGGCTGATTTCACGTCCTTCGATGGCGGCGAACGCCCCTTTTTTGGCGGCGGCTTCGACGCGTTTGGCTTCAATGGCGGACGCGGTTTCCCGCCGTCGCGCGGCCGCGCTGTCCATGACGATCTCAACGATCCGCCAGTTGGCGGCGGGCGCAACTCCGGAAATCCTGGAACCCAGCCTGGTGCCCAGACGGGCGGCACGGCGGGCGGCCCGGCGGGCGGGCAGGCCGGCGGTCAGCCGGACGCCGGGAATGGCGGACATGGGATCGGCGGTCATCCGGGAAATTCCGGCGGGCAAACCGGCGGCCAGACGGGAGGCCAAACAGGGGGCCAGGCCGGGGGCCAGGCCGGCGGTCATTCATCCGGTCACGGAGGAAACACCGGCGGCGCGGCGCAACCGCTCGACGCCGCGATGCAGGCCGACCACGATGCGCTGATGCAGCTCGCGCCGGTCTCGTCGGCGACGCATGTTGCGGTCAAGGACGGCTCCTGGTTCGATCCCTCGACCTGGGCCGGCGGCGAAGTCCCGGGGGAGGGTGCGCGCGTCGTCGTTCCTGCGGGCGTGACCGTAGACTATGACGGCGAAAGCCCGGTCTCCATCTTCACCGTGCGCGTCGACGGCGCGCTCGATTTCGCGACCGACCGCGACACCTTTCTCGAGGTCGACACCCTCATTGTCACGGATGGCGGCGCGCTCGTCATCGGCACGAAGGACGACCCCGTCGACGCCGACGTGCGGGCGGTGATCCAGATCGCCGACAATGGCCCGATCGACGTTTCCTGGGACCCGCGCCTTCTTTCGCGCGGCGTCGTCACCTTGGGGACTGTCGAAATCAACGGCGCCGAAAAGGACACGTTCCTCAAAGTCGCGGTCGATCCGATGAAGGGCGACACGGCGCTGACGCTCGAGGCGCCGCCGGAAGGCTGGCAGGTCGGCGACAGGCTCGTCCTCACCGGCACCCATCTCGTCTCCACGAAGGGCACGCCGCAGAACCAGCCGATCGACGTCGCAACGGAGGATGAAGAGCTGATCGTCACCGCGATCAACGGCAACGTCATCACCTTTGACCGGCCGCTTCAGTACGACCATGAAGGCGCGCGCGCCGATCTCAATGCCTATGTCGCCAATTACTCGCGCAATGTCGTCGTCGAGACGGAGAACGCCGACGCCCTGCCGGTCCATCAGCGCGGGCATGTGATGCTGATGCACTCGAACGACGTCGCCGTTCGGTATGCGGAGTTTTCCGAACTCGGCCGCACCGACAAATCGGAGCGCGCGTTCGACATCGCCGATCTGGGCGCGGTCGAAACGGATTCCAACGTCAAGGGACGCTATTCGTTGCATGTTCACCGCAGCGGCGTCGATGATCAGGCGAACCCGGTCATCATCGAAGGGGCGAGCGTATGGGGCTCTCCCGGCTGGGGCTTCGTCCATCACGATTCGAACGCGATCTTCGCCAACAACGCCGCCTATGACGTCTTCGGCGCGGCGTTCGTCGCCGAGACCGGCAATGAGACGGGACGCTGGGTCGACAATATCGCGATCAAGTCCTTGGGCGTCGATCACATCGTCAAGAACGGCGACGACGTCAACGCATTCGATCTCGGCCGCACCGGCACGGGATTCTGGTTCCAGGGCCGCCTCGTCGAGGCGGTCGGCAATGTCGTCGCCGGCGTGCCGAGCGGGGCGGGCTTCACCTATTTCCACCGCGGACCGGACGCCGACCTCATCGCCGTCGACCCGGCGTCGTCCGGTCTTGCCGACGCGCTGCGCTATCTCGGCGGCGTCGATCCCAATATCCCTGCGATTTCAATGTTCTCCGGAAACGAATCCTTCGCGACCGAAACGGGGCTTGACGTCATCAAAGCCAATCCGCGCCAGGGCCACGGGGTCCGATCGGTCATCGACGGCTTCACGGCTTGGGAGGTCGAGACCGGCGTCCACCTACAGTATACGGGGCATTACACTATCACCGATCTCGACATCGTCGCGACCGACGGCGGCGGGCGCCGCCCCGCCGGCACGCGCGGCGTCGTTCTAGATTCAAACGTCATCGACATCACGATCAACGGCGCTGCGATCGACGGCTTCTATGTCGGCGTCGATCAGGTGAAGACCGGCAAGAGCGGGCTGTCGAATTTGAACCGCGGCAGTGATTTCGATTACGTCTATATCGACGTCGAGGTGACGGGCGCGAAGACGGCCTTTACGCATCTGTCGCGCCACGATGTTTTCCTCGACGGCGATGATCTCGTCAGCGGGCGGCTCGACTTTTCCGGCGCGAACCGTTTCGCCTTCGGCAAGAGCGGCGCCGGGATCGACGGCGTCATCACGGATTCGATCGGCGCGCGCGACGCCAATCCCGACTGGGACCCGAACACCATCAGCCGGGCCGAGCTCACCGGCGCCATTGCAGCGAACGGCGTGTGGACGACGGCGGACGGCCGGCGCGTCACGCTGATCGAGGAATACATCGCCGACCGCGCGACCGGCGATCTTGAAAAAGTCGGCGTCTTCGTCGAATTGCCGGCGCGCTTCCAGATCCCGGCGGGCGCCGCCGACAACGGCCTCCTTAACGCCGCGAGCCGGGCCCCGATCGCCGGCGCCGACTTTGCGAGCGTTGAGGCGGGGGAGTCCGTGACGATCGACGTCCTCGCCAACGACCGCGATCCTGACGGCGACAAGATCAGGCTTGACGGCCTGTTCTCCGATCACGGCCGCGTTGTCGCCAATGACGACGGCACAGTCACCTATTTCGCCGATCCCGGATTTTCGGGCGCAGACAGCTTCTATTATTTCCTGCAGGACGCGAACGGCGACATCACCAAAGCGGAAGTCGTCGTCACGGTCGACTTCTAGGCGAGCCACTCGGCGACGACGCCGGCGTCTTGCTCGCGCGCAAGCGTGGCGGCGCGCATCGCTTCGGCTTCCTCAGGCGCCAGCCGCCGCAGCGCCCACACCGCCGCGCCGCGCACCAGCGGCGAGGGATCGCCAAGCAGCGCGAGAGCCGAACGCGCCAGCGCCGGCTCGCTGGAATTGCCGATCGCGATAAGGACGTTTCTGACGAACCGGTCGCGGCCGGTGCGCTTGATCGGGCTTCCCGAAAACCGTGCGCGGAACCGGGCGTCATCAAGCTGGGCGAGATCGGCGAGATCGGGGGCGAGGTTTTCCGCGCGCGCGCGCAATTGCGCCTCGCGCGACTGGCTTGCAAACTTGTTCCACGGGCAAACCGCCAGGCAATCGTCGCAGCCATAGATGC
>FSSH01000222.1_pt1 | contig 24401 bp, 24 predicted proteins | sample 1166101 | NCBI WGS metagenome assembly FSSH01 (sample SAMEA32972668, study PRJEB13176) | freshwater metagenome | biome: Drinking water system; feature: Biomass in drinking water that filtered by 0.45 um membrane; material: drinking water | place: USA | collected 2012-12-20 | depth 0 m
ACCAAGTATTTGCAACAGAGCCCAATTTGGTCAGTTCGCTTAGTGTTTCATAACGCTCTTGCGCAATCAGAGCCGCTGCATAGGTGCGGCGGATGTCGCCTCGAAGCACCCATAGCCCTTTTGCGATTTGCAGATCTGCGAGAGCAATTTGTTTTTTTGCGGCCAATAAACGCAGCGCTAACTTCCATGGTGGTTCAATTGGCACACTGACGCCGTACCTGTATGTAAACTCAGCCTTGTAGCCATTGTCCATAAAAATGCTTGGGTTAGGCAGTTCTGTCGCTCTGGCCACGCCGGACTTTGCTATTCCTAGTTGCAGGCGTAGAGAGGCCGCTCTCGGGCTTTGCATTAGCGTTTCATTCATGGCTTGGTCAATTAATAGCGAGCTTGCTATCGGACCGCGTAATTCGGGCTGCAGAGCAGCCAATTTTTGGCGCGACATTACTTCCCCTGCCGGTCCCTGGACAGAAGATACTGGTAAGCCTAATTGAATATCGTCGGTTTGTCCTAAAGCAACATTGGTTGGCAGACCAAGACTTGTTGCGATCAAAATGCCGCAGGTGAGCGCACGGGCATCAAAAGATAACGGCTGTCGCTTCTTCTCGTTTATACGAGATTTTGCCTTTTTCTTGTTTTTTGAAAAAATGTAGTCGTATAGCGAATTCATGTTCAATCCCTCTCGCTATTATTTCGTTTCATTCGGGCTAGATCAGAGCCGAATAGCTTCAAAAGTGCCGGTATCATTACAAGGGTCAGAGCCGTAGAGCTGACCATCCCTCCTAAAATGACTATTGCCAGAGGTTGCTCAAGCTCACGGCCAGCTCCACCCATGACAGCAATTGGTAGAACTCCAAGTGCCGCTGTCAGTGCTGTCATCAAAACAGGACTGAGTCTGTCCAGGGCGCTCTCTGTAATTACTTCATCAAATTCCTTTGTGGCCTCGCTCAGCATGTCGTTAAAGTGCGCTACAAGCATAATTCCGTTTCTTGTTGAGATTCCAAAGAGTGTAATAAAGCCAACTAGTGAGCCCACGCTCATTACCGCCCCGCTAAATAAGACGGCCCAAACTCCGCCGATGAGTGCAAGAGGGAGATTGGCCATTATCAACATCGCTGCTCGCAAAGATTTGAAGGCCAAACTTAGCAACATCATCATTCCAATAAGAGCAGCAATCGAGAGCAGTAGAAGCTGCTTTGCCGCAGCCTCTTGAGCTTCAAATTGGCCACCATACACTATGTAATAGCCAGTCGGCAGCTTTACTTCGGCAGCAATTTTCTTACGGGCTTCTTCAACGATGCTTCCAAGGTCACGTCCGGATACGTTTGCTTGCACAACCACACGTCGAGAAATGTTTTCATGACTTATTGTGTTTGGACTTGTGCCTTCAGATACTGTAGCTAGGGCACTGAGAGGCACTTTAGCTCCTGAGGGAGTATCGATGAGCACTGATTGAATAATTTCAAAATTATTTCGCTGCTCTGGAGCAAACCAGACATAGATATCAAAGGTCTTTTGCCCTTCCAAAACCTGTGCTACGGCAACACCTTTAAAGGCTGCTTCTATCGCCGCCGACAATTCTTTCACGGAAATACCATATCTTGCCGCATTAGCACGGTTGGCTTTGATTGAGATTTGTGGAACCGGAACAATTGGCTCTACGTGGACATCGACGGCACCACGAACCCCTTTCATTGCCGCTTCTACTTCTTTTGCTTTCTCATGAAGTACATCTAGGTCTGCTCCAAAAATCTTGATCGCAATTGCAGCATTAACACCAGAAAGTGCGTGCTCCATCCTGTGTTGCAAGTAAGAGCCCGAGTCGCCAATCAGACCAGGAACATGAGCGAATTCATGACGAACATGATAGAGAGCATCTTTTTTGTGCTCACTATTTGGTTGCAGGCGTATATCGAATTCGCTGAAGTTACCGGCCCCGTAATCCTCTCCTCCTTCGGCTCTTCCCGCTCTCTGGCTAGCCGCCATCACGTCATGCTGCGTAAGAAAATGTTCTATTAGTTCTTTACCAATGCTGGTTGTTGTATGCAAACTAGTTCCTGGCATTGAAGTAGAAACTACAACCAAGTTATTTTCATCAAACTCTGGTAAGAATTCGCTTCCCATAACCGTTAAGGGAATTAGTGATAACAAGAATAAACAGATGCCGCCAGCAACTACAGCTTTGGGTCTGGCGAGACTGAACTGCACGACAGGCAAATAAATTTGCTTAAGCCAACTCACCACTTTTGTTTCGTGTTCGGCAAGATTTTTTGGCAATCTTAAGAGCATATAGCAGAGGGCAGGCGTCACGGTGAGAGCGACTCCGAGCGACGAAAACAGCGCTACCAAATAGGCGTATGCAAGAGGACTGAAAATCTTTCCTTCTAGCCCTCCAAGCGACAGCACTGGCAAAAAGACCAATCCAACAATGAATGTTGCATAGACAACGGAACTGCGGACCTCTACGGATGCCTCATACACGACACGGAACGAACTTTTAGGACGAGCCGACGTTTTATTTTCCCTCAGTCTGCGATAGACATTTTCTACATCAACAATCGCATCATCGACGACTTCTCCAATAGCTATTGCAAGACCACCGAGAGTCATTGTGTTTATCGTGTAACCCTGGAACTTTAAGAAAATAATTGCTGAAAGGAGTGACAACGGAATCGCTGTCAGAGAGATAAAAGCAGTGCGCCAATTCTGTAGAAAAACAAAAAGAATAAGAACTACTAGTACACCACCAAGAATCACAGCCTCGCTAACATTTTTGACTGCCACTTCAATGAAATCGGCTTGGCGGAATGTGGTAACAGTTTTTACGTCTTCGGGAAAACCTGCTTTTAATTCCTCAAGAGCCTTTTCCAAAAGGCGGGTGGTTTCAAGAGTATTAGACCAGGGCTGTTTAAAGACTGTCAGAACAACACCTGGATGACCATCTACGATCGCGTCACCGATCTTGAATTCAGGACCGATTTCAACACTCGCTACATTTTTCAGCAGAACTGGAAGACCGTTTCGACTAGTGATTACTGATTGTGCAATTTCTTCAGGAGATGAAACTCTCCCAAGTCCTCTGATAAGTTGCTCCTTGTCGTTGGTTCTGAGCATTCCTCCGGCAGCATTGACGCTGCTTCCGCCTGCAGCTTGTAGTACCTGCGGTAGTGTCACATTGTACTGCCGCAATTTATCAGGATTGACTAAAACCTGATATTGTTTCACTTGGCCGCCTATTACTACTACGTTTGAGACGCCGCTGATTGCCATAAGGCGCATTCGCACTGTCCAGTCAGCGAGTGTCCGTATTTCCATCGGAGTCGATTTACCTGTGCTATATAGTCCAATTTTCAAAATGTCGCCGGCAGCAGTAGTTATCGGAGCGAGTACTGGTTCCTGAACGCCTGCTGGTAGCTTACTTCTTGCTGATTGCAATTTCTCTGAAACAAGCTGTCGGGCCGTAAATATATTGGTTCCATCTTGAAAAATCACTGTTATCACAGATAGCCCGATCGTTGATATTGACCTTACGACCTTTACGTTAGCAGTGCCGTTTAAGCCAGTCTCTAGTGGTCTTGTGACTACACTTTCAACCTCTTCTGGAGCAAAGCCCGGAGCCTCTGTCAGTACCACAACTTGTATAGGAGCAAAGTCAGGGAAGACATCAACAGGCATGTTAAATGTGGCATAGATTCCAACTAGAAACCACACGAAGGCCAGCATATTCACGACCCAACGATTGCTTACAGACCAGCGAATTATTTGGTTCAGCATCTTACTGACCCTCTGATTTCTTTCGTAATCTGGCAATTATTGCCCAAGCAACTAGTATTGCAAAAGCAACTCCAAGACCCAGAGCAAAACCCATTACTATCTGAGCGTTTGAACTGGCCGTATGGGCTTCTGCTTCTTCATGCCCATGGTGATCTGAATGTTTTTCTCCCTCATGTTGATGTTCAGCCTCTGGTTTCAATACCGACTGTGCTAAAAGCTGACTGGCTCCAGAAACAACAACCAACTCGCCTTCGTGTAAACCTGAAGTCACTTCGATTAAGCCACCGGCCTTAGTACCGACTCCAATTGCCGATGGTTCAAAATGACCTTCGTCTATGTGGTGCATATAAACATATGGCTTGTCTCTATAAGTCACTACCGCTGCCTCTGGCACTAAAAGAGCTGTTTTGCTACTTGAGCCAAGCAGTATTTCCGCTGTCACAAACATTCCTGGCCGCAAAATTCCCCGTGGATTATCAGCTATGACGCGCACGTGGAGAGTTTTGGTTTCATTGTCAACAACTGAGCCCACTGAAGAAATACGACCCGAAATGCGTTCGTTTGAAGGCGTCGCAAGTAAGACCTGTTGACCTTCTTTGACTTGTGGAATTTGTTCTTGATAGATGTCTACCATTGCCCAGATTGGAGAAAGATTGACGATTGAGAAGATGCTCTTACTCGGGTCAACGCGCTCACCCAGCGTTATGTCGCGTTTGATCACACAACCATTTACCGGTGCCTTGATTGAAAGGGCGGAGCTCACTTCGCCTGTTCGCAAAGCGTCATCTACAGCACTTCCAGCTATGCCCATTATCCGAAGTTGTCCTTTGGTGTTGTGAATGGTCACTAATAGCTGCTTTTCGAGAAGAGAAACCTCCTGCTCAAGTTGCTGCTTTAGTGTTGCAAGTCGCACTAGTGCTGAATCATAGGCGTTTTTTGCTTCCAGATAGTTTTTACGTGCGCTAATGCCCTCTTTTAGAAGCCCGTCTTCTCTTTCAAAGGCGCTTTTGTTTAACTGCACTAGATTGTTTTGTAGCGTGAGCTCGCCAGAATATTTTGTTTTAACTCTTGCAACTTCCGCAGTAATTTTTGTGCGCTCGTTTAATAGCTGAGTAAGATTGCTAGCTACCTCTACGCTGTGGATGACTGCAAGGACTTGTCCGGCAGTGACTAAGTCTCCTTGTTTGGCTAGTACTGCATTTACGACACCTGTGACAGGAGGATTGACGTTAAACGCGCGCGTTTCATCCGCCTGAACTTCACCTGTTGCAGTAAGCGACTTCTTCAGGCTCTGAAGCTGAACCTTGACGGTCTTAATTTCTAGTGCCCGTATTCCTTGTTCATCCACAGACACTTCTTTAGGTCCTGATGAATTTTCACTTTCACTAAAGGCTTCATTGTCTCCGCTATGACTAAACACCTGCTGCTGAACACCACAGCCCAAGGCTAATGACAATAAAAAAGCTAACACTACAACTGTGCGTGAGCCAAAAGGAGCAGAACAATATCTCATACAAAAACCACCTGTAACAAGCAAAAACAAAGCAGCGTTGCTGCTTATGGGCTTCTACAGATGGTTCTAAATGAGCAATGATTGCTTTGCTAAATAGGTCTTTGTTCCAGGCCTTCCAAAACCATTAGGCGGAGCCCTCACGCGGGGCCGTTCCACATTCTCATTTTGGGCAATTGCAAATGGCGTCCAAGAAGGAACTGGGCCAGCAACTTCAAAACTGGTATTGTCGAATGAATTGCCGGCCCCTGCTGCTATGTCCATTGAATTGAAACAATCAACACAACAGTCTTGATTACCCGCCGAGGCGCATTTGACTTGCAGCTTTTTCGGGGCGGTATCAATAGCAAACGGGTCACTATCGGCAGAGAAATTAGTAACTGCTTGGCAATTATCGCTTTCGGTGCAAAAGCAAATCTGCCCTGCTCCGAAAATGAACAGGAGGAGTAGATTCAAAGTGATCGCTAAGAGTCGCAAGTCAGCACAATTCCAAACTATTAATCGCTGGGGCTTCATAATAACAGAGTCTACCGGTCCTATTGGATGTTTAAAATACCCATCCTTGACAGCTTATGCCTTTCTGTTGAGATTGGCTGAGTCGGCATATACATACTAAAGGCCTTTCCTTCAAGACACTACTTACGACCAATCTTCAACCGGCAAAGGTTTTAAATTATGGGACACAATCATTCACACGGCGATTTCACCAAAAATCGCACTAAAAGCAAAAAAGCAATGGTAATCGTTTTCGCAATGACTGTTGCTTTCATGTTCATGGAAGTTATTGCGGGACTTTGGACCGGCAGCCTTGCCCTGGTTGCTGATGCTGGTCATATGCTAGGTGATGCTGCCGCCTTAGGTTTGGCATTGATTGCCATTTGGTTTTCTTCAAAACCAGCAGGACCTGAGCAGACTTACGGTTATTATCGAAGCGAAATTTTGGCTGCATTTTTGAATGGCCTATTTCTGGTTGCAATGTCTATTTTCATCTTGTATGAGGCGATTCATCGCCTCTTTGCGCCTCCAGAAGTCATGTCCGGCCCGATGATGATCGTTGCTTTTGCGGGACTTATGATTAACATCGCCGGAGCTAGGCTCTTATCGAGCGATTCGCAAAATTCCTTAAATGCCAAGGCTGCTTATTTCGAAGTTATTAGTGATTTACTCGGCTCTGTAGCTGTTTTAATTGCTGGTGGCATCATGCTTTTGACAAAATGGTATTGGGTTGATCCGGTTATTAGCGGTCTCATCGGTCTCATGATTTTGCCGAGGACTTGGGGCTTGATAAAAGAGTGCATTCACATTCTTATGCAGGGCAGTCCGAAGCACATCAACGTCGAAACTCTTAGAACCGACCTGCTTGCCGTTCCAGGAGTCCTAGAATTGCACGATTTGCATCTCTGGACTGTCACGCAAGGCAGGGATGTTTTATCCTGTCACATTGTGATTTCCGAATCTGCCGTTCCCGAATCGGTAAGGCAGAATGTTGTCACCTTGCTTGATACAAAGTTTGCGGTGCATCATTCTACTATTCAGGTGGAACAAAGAAACTGTAACCAAAGTCAAGAAACCGGCTGTAGCAACTAGTTGAAAGGAGTCGGCAGACTATTTGCCGACTCCTTTCTTCCAAAAAAATCACCCTGTAGTTACTTGGATGTTTCGTAGGTGCGTGAATCTATTGCCAAATCTTAGCAGCACTGCTTGTTGTCGGTAATTTGAAGATTTGGCAATAATCTTTTTGCTGTTGTCTGCGGTTGCATCGCTTTCCAGTCGTTCATGCTGCTTTGATTATCTATTGAAGCCAGCTGTGGTCCGTGATTATGCCCGTCTCCTATGCTGTGTTGTTCTACTCGATCTAACTTGTTCATTGTCGTTCCTCTTGTGTATTGACTGAATTAGTTGGCTCTCGTGTATATTTCGAGCACCTCCTGGTGGCAGGCACTCCAACTTTCCGTATCTATTGAAAGTTCTAGTCGCCAATCTTTAGTAAGTTTTTTGTAGAATGCAGGATTACCGCAGCAGGTCTTATCTGCGATCAATATTGTCGTGCATCCAGTGTAATTGTCTAGAGCGTCGACTGCCATTCTGGAGCGGGCTGGCCAGCAAAGAAGAAGCGTTCGCTCCGAATACTGAGCTAGTTCTTCAGCGCCCCCCTTCTCTATTTTGGTCCAGCTTTGCATACCTTTTCGAGGAAGTCCGAATCGTGTATTGAAAAACCAGTTTTTACCTTCTTCTACAGGGTAAGCATCAAGAGGAATCAAATCAGCTCCCATTTTTTGTAAAAGACTTGAAGTATAACCATTGCCAGCGCCTAGCTCGACAAGTGGCGAATATCGAGCCACTATATCTAGTACTGCTGGTGATAAGGCTGAATACGCGTAATGCTCTCTCAGTTTGAGAAAGAATCTTTCTTCAAGCGTCCTATTACTAAAGCTTCTGCAATACAAAAGCAGTGATACAAACCAGCTATCTAAAACTCCAAACTGGCAATCTTGGCTAATTTCCACAAGTTTTGCTTTTGATGCTTTTGACGCTGGTTTATCTCTTAGATAGACTAGCTTTTGGTACAAAGTCCAATAAGGGTTATTGATTGTTGTCTGAGAGTCCATGCGGCTGCCCACTCCTGTCTAGTCTAGGCACGAGTTGAATAGAGCTATCGCCAAATCATGCAATGGTTTGGCAAAGAACGCTTTTGCGGGTAATTATCTATCCCTGATTTATATTCGACGCTAACTGCGTTGCATCCATCGGCGTGGTGGTCAACACTTCTGTCATTATTTCAAACAATCCAGAAATTAGTCCACCAGGAGCTCCTACGGCTGCATCGGCTCCCGGTAACAGTGATACATCTCCTGTTGGTAAGTTCCCGAGCGGTTGCGTATCCCCGCCAAGTGAAAGACCTGGCAAGTCAGTAGCTGGTGGCGCGGGGGGCTCAAATTGACCGAAGTAGTTTTTAGCCTGCGATACGTCAGATGCGCTTGTAAGTTGGGTCTCAAGCGCAGCGGACTTGCCGGCTTCGCCTGCTAGGCGGACCATCTCTCCACCGTGGGCGAGACTGCCGCATTCATCAAATTGCTCCATCGAACCGATGCTCATATCGGCGTCCTTTCTAAATTTCTAGTTTAGTAATTGAGTGAGGTGGTGCAAAATACTGTCCGGAAAATGATGAGTAACTTACTCGACACCACCAGCCAAAATTTTCAGTGGATAAAAATTAGCATCAATCAATGGTCTTGTCAACCGTATATCCCATGGGTTCAGCTTTTCGGGGTTTGATTATCGTTCCCATTTTCTTTAAGTGTGATAGAATGGAAATCGTTATCATTGTCGAAGTTGCAATTTGTGGTCCAAGAAGTCGTAAAGCATTCACAGGCTATTCACTCAAACAACTCATCAAATCGATGGGACGACTTTGGACTGCTCACATCAGCACTGTGTCTTGTGCATTGTATGGTGATGCCGCTATTCTTTACTCTCATTCCTGCATCTCTTGCTCCCTTTGTTGGTCATAATGACTGTACCCACTTTGTTCTAGCGGTTTGGGTCATTCTTTTTTGCTGCCTCGGAATTTTGCCCCGACTATTACGTAAACCTGACCGAAAAGTGGCGGTTCTAATGGGTTCAGGCTTGTCTTTGGTAATTGGATGTACTCTCTTTGAACATTTTGTGGAAGATTGGCATATGGAAATCCTCTTTATGACGGCCGGGAATCTGATGGTCATAGCCGCACACTGGCTTAACAAGAAAAAAAGCTGTTGCTAAGTGAAAACGAATATCATCGCCATTCCCGTCGTGTCAGGCTTTCATTAACTGTTAGAAATTTTTGGTTTTTGCAATTTTGGCTTGAATGGCTCTGTAGCTTAACTTCGATGGCTTTTGCAGTTTAGGTGCAATTTAAATATCCATAGCGGCCTAACCTCATGTCAATTCAAACCATATACTTAAGCTAAGGCTATTATTTACATTTTGGGGTTTTTCCTGTGAAGCAAATCGCTGTATCTCTTGAGTCAAAACCTAGCAAGGATTGTTCTAGTCCTGGCTGTTGTCTGGTTTCTCCATCTGATCAGCGCATAAAATTGATCAAACGTGGACAACTTTTGCAGTATGCAACGCTCGGGTACTGTGGTCTAGAAGGAGTGGTGGGTATTATTGCCGGTCTAGCTTGTGGCAGCGTCGCACTAGTTGGTTTTGGGCTCGATAGTGCAATAGAAGTCACTTCTGGTTTTGCATCGCTTGCAAGACTTAAAGCTGATGGCCACGACTATTGGCATGAAAAAATGGAGAAGTTAAGCCTCAAGGTTATTGGTATTTGTTTTATTGCTCTTGCTTTATATGTGGCCTGGGAGTCAATTGAAGCACTTTCAGCTCATCATGTTCCGGAAGCCAGTTTTCCCGGCATTTTTCTAGCCTTATCATCGGTACTAATAATGCCGCGCTTAGCTAAAGCAAAGAAAACTGTGGCTCAAAAGCTGGGGTCAGCAGCCCTTAAGGCAGATTCTAATCAAGCAGTTTTTTGCAGCTATTTGTCAGCCATTCTACTTTTAGGCTTAGTATTGAATACGGTACTAGGATGGTGGTGGGCCGATTCTGTAGCGGCTCTGTGCATGGTGCCCATCATAGGGCGCGAAGGACTGTTAGCAATCACCGGTAAATCTTGTAACGATAGCTGTCGCTGATTGCAAGGTCAATCAAGTTGAGCTTGCTTGACTCCGCGCATTCTGACCGCAATAAAATTTCAACACTGCCACAGTTAACACGAAGCGTAAATTAGGACAAGTTTCAATGGATCAAAAAACACATTGGGAACAGGTATACCAGACAAAGGCACCAAATGCGGTGAGTTGGTACCGCCAGCATCTAGAGAAATCGTTTGAGTTCATTCAGAAAGCAGCTGTCATTTTCAGTAGTCAGTGTCACTAGATTTCAATAGTCGATGTCACTGGCGTCCTTTGCTATGGTTGCCTGCTTTCAGAAGTTTCTTTCCGCTTTCACGGAGCTTGCCGGTAGGACTTACGTACCGATAGAGGGTTTGGCGGGTAATTCCAAGCTCAAGGCAAAGATCGCTGACCACAGTGCCTTTGCTACTCATGGCTGCCATAGCCAGATTTACCTTAGCCGGTGTCATTGAGGAACGTCGCCCACCACGGCGGCCACGCGATCTAGCAGCAGCCAAGCCAGCCCGTGTTCTTTCCGAAATAAGAGCGCGTTCGTATTCAGACAGTGCCGCAAAGATACCGAACACCAGCTTTCCTTCGGGAGTTGTTGTGTCAATGCTGGCTCCCTGCCCTTTCAGCACTTTAAGGGACACTTCTCGTCTGTGGAGTTCATCGACCAGATCTACCAGATGGCCAAGATTTCTACCGAGGCGATCAAGTTTCCAGACAAGAAGTGTATCGCCCTTTCTGAGAGCCTTCATGCAGGATTCCAGTCCCGGCCGATCATCTTTTTTGCCGGATGCATGATCGACATAAATCTGCTTTCTGCCAACACCGGCGGCAACCAACTCATCGAGCTGGAGGTCTACACTCTGCGAACCATCAGCCTTTGAGACGCGTGCATATCCAATCAGCATTGCTCTGGAACCTGTAACTTAAACGACCGTTTGCGTGACACTCTATTTTTGTTCCCATTTGCCAAATTTTCTGTCACTTAACTGGTCACTAAATCTATGTCACACAAACGATATGAAAAAAGCAAATGTGACACCCACTCAGCCAACCTGCAACTGTCGTTCAAAAGCGCGTGTTCTCTCAGTTGGTGACTGATACTGTGCGTTTTTGAGCACTTTTGAACTCATGCGTTCTTCACCAGTCCGAATGGCCTCTGTTGCCGCCATGGCCAGGAACATAGCAATCTCGCCAATGGTCCCTTCTGTGCGCGAAAGAATGTATCTGGCCATTTCTGGAGTGGCAAGTTCAGACCGTTTGTGAAGCGGCAAAACGGCTTCAAAACTTGCAAGTAGTGAAAGGAGATCGTCTCCTTCTTTCCATCGCGGTATCGGAATCGGCTCAAACCTATTTTCCAATTGGTCATCAGATCTTATCGCCAAATAGGCATCCCGTGTGCCAACGCCGACTATTGGGATGCGGAGTTCATTACCCAGAAAGCGAAGCGTATTGAGAAATTCACGCCGAACGTCCGACTGGCCAGACAGTACGTTGTGAAGCTCGTCGATAACAAGTATCCGCGCTTTTACTGAGCGCAGCCTGTTTAAGGCGGCCTGCTCCAGCTCCGCTGTCCGGCTCTGTCTTACAACGGCTCCTGTGCTCTTAATCAGCATAGAGTAGAATCTGGTACCAGAAGGATCTGGTGGCATCTGAAATGCGACCACCGGCATGCGCATATCATCAAAATTCTTGCGCGTCTCAACTGCTGGATACTTTCGCCTAAACTTCTCAATAATGGTCGACTTGCCGTTATTTGTTGGTCCTATAATCAGGAGGTTGGGCATGCGTTGCTTGCCTGGCCAGTTGGCAAGATCTTCAAGACGAGTCAGCACTTTCTTGGCAATGGGGTAGCCAATCCACCTATCTGCCTGGATTCGCAAGATTCTGTCGTAATCAGAAAGCTCCAAGATCGCTCTTGATTCCTTCGTCAGATGTGACAGGTCTGTCTTTTTCTTGCCCACTTCACCACTCCTCAATTTCGTCAAATCGTTTGGCTCGTGCTTTTTTCTGCCGATTTTTTGGTGGCACCAGTGTGCATTGTTCATTCTCAGAAAGATGGTTCCGGCGAGCAATTTCTCTTCTGGTGCGTTTGCTTTCTTTTTCCGCCGTGCTCACAATCAGGCGCATTTTTTCTATCATCCGAAATATTGCTGGCTCATCTACCTCAGCTCTGCCAAGTTCTCGAAGCCTTGCCACAGCCTTCTTGTGCTCCCAGAGGGTCACGGACGGATTTGAAATTGAGCGATATGGCAATTCGATATACTGATTACTTGGCGGATCTAAAACCCATACGCGGCTCAAATCACGTGGGTCTCGACGAATGGTGAACTTGTCAAGTCTGTCGCGGCTGGCAATCCAGGGCTTGAGCGAATCGGCGTAATATGTGATGTGGTCAATAACAAAGCCCGCTCTTCCTACGTTTCTGTGGACAACAGGCAGAAAATCTATCAAGAAAGCCTTTGGATCACGAACAGAGGCGATGGTTTCTGGATTTGCATGCTTGGCCCAAGAAGATGCCGGCGGCATTTGCAAGCCTGCATGGTTACTCTTGTGATAACTCGCCACAGCTAGAACAAGCCACTTCTCAAGCTCATGTAATGTCAAGACGGCTTTCGCTTCTGAATTGTAGGTACCGCGCTCCTGGACGTTAGAGAATGTCGTGCCCGGCAACTCATGCGACATCTTCATTGCCGTCCCAATTACTCGTTCGATGATCCCACCAAAATGAGCTTCATTTATCGGACGAAATTCTTGTTTAATGCCGTGTTGCTCACACCCTCGCTGAAGGGCGTCACTGTGGAACTCTGCGGCATTGTCAACATGGATTATTTCAGGCTTGCCGTACATCGGCCATTCTATGTCTTCAAGTTCCAGTCGACGCAAATAGGCATCCTTGCTGCAGGCTGTGTGAGCAAGGCACAAACCAACAGATGTCGCTGAAGGCGCTTCTAAAGACAAAAGCATACCGACGATGCACCGAGTAAAAACATCAATGGCCAAGGTCAGAGACGGGCGTCCTATTGGCTCTCTGGAAACCTCGTCTACTACGATGACATCAACCGGTGAGTGATCCATCTGCACTCGCTCTAAAGGCGCGCTGGTCGGCGGTGTCTCACCAATAATCGGGTTCAGTCTCTTTGTAGCGCGATATCCCTCTCTGCTGCCTGTGACTTTCTTTGGGTCAAGCTTCCTGATACGAGTTTCGATGGTGTTTCTGGCTGGTGTCTGATAACCAAGCTTGACGCACTGCATCTTAACTTCACGAGCTATTGCCGCTATTGAACGCTTCTGGCGAGACAAGTAAGAGGATTGAATGACATCAGCGACTATAGCCTCAACTTCCGATGGTATTCGGGTTTTCCCTCTGCCACCGGATGAACCACCAGGGGCAAGATCAGTCACAAGACCATCACCGTTCCTGCACCTTGCAATGAGTCTATATACCTGCCTATGTGAAATGCCGAGCGTCTTTGCTGCTGCACGCGCTTCAAGCTGAGTAACAGCCGCTTGCGCTGCTAAGGGAATTATTATTGCTGCTCTACGTTTTGCCTGTGCCCATGCTTGATCTGAGAGTGTCAGTAATCCGTTTTCATGCAACAGGTGCCAGTCTTTCTAGGCGATACCATGTCACTCCAGTGAACACGACTATTGAAAAAGTGTCAAGCAAAAACTTTAGTAAAACCCTGTTGGGCACAAGCTTCTGATAATCAGTGACATCGACTATTGAAATCTAGTGACAGCGACTACTGAAAATGACATCTGGAGGTTGCGGTACACCAATATTTTCACCAGAGATTGAAAAGCTAAGCTCAATTTGGTTGTGCGTTTCTTTAATAGCCATTTTATGTCCTGAAATGTTTTCTATAGCAGAATTGATTGTATTCGCGGGCTTGTCCAAAGAGCTAAGTTATTCCAATATCCTTGAACACAATAGCCGAAACGGGGATCTTGCAGCCATTTCCTCGCATCCATAGCGGTAGCTGGAGTCCCCGGCCATGCTTAAGACCATCACCGTATCAAGGACCATCAAGCGCTTCTTGAGCTGCGCCAGGGACATGGCGCCGCGATGCACGCCAAGCACATAGCAGGCTTCATCGGTAGGTCCCATCCGTGCAAGCTTCGCGTGACACAATCTGCCGCCCACATGTTCCAGCATGGAATGCGCCGCCGTATCCCTCGGCAGCCCCAGGACCTCCAGCGCCAGCGGATACTGCTCCTGCAGCAGGATCTCGGTGGTCTTGCCAGCTCCAGCCAGACCAGAGCAATCAGTCAGCCGCCTATCCAGCTCGGTATTTGGGGCGGCCGCCGGCAGCCAGGCCGGAGCAAACCCGACAAGCACACAGGAAACGAAAAGAGCCAGGCTCATTGTCCCGAAGTCCTTCGCCCCCAATGTCAGAACCGGACGCGCTACCAATGTCGCTATCGTCATCTTTCACGCCCCCAGTTACTTCTTCTTCGCCATCATCGCAAGCTCAGCATCCCTCCACGCCTGCGCGTCCGCACTCTTCACCTGGTTCGCTTCATAGGAGGTCCAGAGAACAGTGCCGTCCAGTATGGAGTCATTCAGCCACCAGTCTTTCATCACCGCTTTTGCATACACGTGGTCTTGCCGCCCCCACCACACCTTCGCAAAGTCCTTCTGCCACTTGTATGGCACATGCGCCTTCTCCACCGGCCCAGCCGGCTCTTCTTTCATCGTCCCAAATGCTGGATATAGCTTCTCTTTCTTGCCGCTCTCCGCCACATACTGCTGGTACTTTGCATAACCGCCGCCCTTCATTTTCACATAGTCGTGAAGCGCCAGCGCCCACCTCGCCATCGCTGCCGGCGGCACCTTCTCATACCCCGACCGGTAGACCACATGCGGCTCAATCAGATACTGCCCCAGCGGCTTCCCCCCAAAAGAGCCCCTCGCCGCTATCACATCCTTCTCCATCATCTGCCCCACCAGGACAGACATCTCCGACTTCCTCTTCGCGTCCTGCGCCCCCACCGGTGCCTGTAACGCCACCACCAGCACAAGCGCTGCCACTGCCACCTGTATCTTCACGCCCCCTCTCCTCCCTGATTCAACTGCTCCGATAGCTTCAGCAGCCTCTGCTCAATAAACTCGGAGGTCGCTGTACACAAGTCATTCACCGCCTGGCTCACCCCTCCCGCTATCGTCTCGAAGTCCACCTGCACCGTCGACAATTCCCCCACCGGCGTCACTTGCACCTTCATCGTCACCACCGACTCCACCCTCGTCGCCGCCTCCCCGGCTCCCATCTCCTGCATGAACCGACAGACATAGAAAAGGGTCATGCTCTCCGGATTCACATTCTCCAGGTGCCACCGCCTCTCCCCGAAGTACTGCGTCGATATCGCATCCTTCACTTCCGTCAATGCATACATCGGCGTCAGCCTATACGGCCTCGCCGACGGTCTGAATATCGCCGGGTCCCTCGTCAAATACAACACCGGAATTAGCCTGAACGCAAACACCGCCGCCACCCCGGCCAAAAACGTCGATACTGTCCAGTCTCCACAAAGAAAATGGAAAATGTTATACCCCGCAAAAAACGTGAAGAAGGCCGCCACCGTCGACCCTACCATCACTCCCGATGCCTTGAGCTCCGCCGGTATCATTTCCCGCCCTCTACCCACTTCTCTATCATCGCCTTCGCCCGCTTCGACACCAAGAGCCACCCTGTCCCTATCGTCAAAAGAAGCAGCACAAAGCCCCCAAACCACCTCTGCCGGTCCTGCTCCTGCCACTGCTGCATTAGTCCACCGGCGTCCGCCTTCGACTGCGCCTCCGCCTCCTGCGGCGTCATCCTGTAACCGGTGGCCACGTTGCCGGTCTGCTGCAAATACATGGCGCGATCTGACCACGCCGCCGTCGCCTGCTTCCTCGATAGCGTCGTTGCAGCATTGTTCGAAATCTTCCCGCACCATAGCGAGATTATCCCAATCACTAGCGCCACTTTGGCGTAATTGACAAACTTCTGCCTCTGCTCATACGCCCGCCCGGACTTCACCGCCTGCTGCCGCTCAGCCTCTCGCTTCTCCCACGCCCCTAACTCACTTTCTGTCTGCCCTGACTGCCCAGCTTGCCACTGCGTCCAATCAGTCGACTCCGACGTGTCTTGCTGCGGACGCTCCCCTTCAGCTTTCTTCGTCCTCCAGCCCCCCGGCGGCTTTCCTTCCGGGTGCTCCAGGTAAAACTTACAAATGAGCTCGTTTGCGTCCTTTATCACAATGAGCTTCTCCGTGGCCATCTTCTGCGCAGATGACTCCGGCGGAAACTTGTCCGGGTGATAGGCCTGCAAGCTGAACTTGTACGCCGCCTTCACTTCCTCGATTGGCGCCCCAGGCTCTAACCCCATCGCCCTGAACGCCGCTTCCACTTCGTCGAAATTCATATCGGTAAGCTCTCATCGTCTTCACTTTCGGGCTTCCGGGTCTCCTTCGGTTCGTCTGATTTTACCGCCTCTTCCCCTCCAGCGCTCCCTGGCGCCACGACTGCCGCCTCCGGCGCAGCCACGCGCCCAGGAGCGCTTTCCAACTCCTGCTCCCATTTTGGCGGCTTCTCCTGGTCCTCTAGAAGTAACACCAGGTTCGGGTCCACCTTCACCTCGTCCCTTGGCGGCGGCGCATACCCCACCTGCTCCACATAGTCCTTCCAGGTGAACCTCTCTATCTTCAACGGGTCCGTCGACGGCGTGAACACGATAGACTTCTCCGGCTCCATCGCCATTATTTCCGCCGGCGTCATAAGCGACCGGCCAAACTCCCGCTCGCTCACCTGACAGGTCGTCGTGAGCTTCCTCTCCGTCACCGTCTCTTGCCCCAACGACTCACTCACCTTCCTCGCCGTGGCAAGATCCGGCGTCCTGAATATCACCCTCGTGGCAGGCTGCGTAAATAGCAGCGTCGCGTCATCGTCGCCATACACTGACTTCAGCTGCACATAGTCCTGTATCCCCAACACCACAGGCATCTTCCTGTGCCTCACTATCGTCATCTTCTTCGCTATCCCCGGAATGAGCCCGAAGTTCGTAAACTCATCCAAGATGAGCGCTGTCTTGTTCTGAAACTCCGGCTCCGGCGCCTCCAGAAGTAAGTCCAGTAAGAAGTTGAACACAAGGGCCGCCGCCGGTTTCAACTTCTCCTTCTGCGCCGGTACTGCCAGATAGAAAGTAAATAGCTGCCCCGGCAGCGCCTTCACATCTATCGTCGTCTTACTCGTCAGCGCCACCACCTTGGGATTGAGCCACAAGCTAAGCCTCTGCATCGCCCCTGATAGCACATTGTTCCTTAGCGTCTCCGTCGATAGCTTCATGAATGCCCGGTACTCATCCCTGGCTTGCGCCACCGGCGACTGCAGGAGTACTTGCCCCAGGACCTCCCCTCCTTCCCTAAGCAGACTCCTCACCTTGGCCATGTCGCCGCCTTCTGCCGCCACATGCAACACCAAAGCCGTCAGTACCGTCCTCTCCGCATTCTCCCAAAACGGGTCGGCAGAACTGTGCCTGTTCTGCGTGGTGTTCCTGATTATCAGGTCCACCACATCTATAGCTTTCTCTACCGCCTTCGTGCTGTTACTGACGTCTATCTGGTCAAGCGGATTTATGCACACCGACGCCCCGTCGTCCGGGTTGAAATAATAGACCTTGTGACCGGCCCTCGCCCTGTACCCGGCCGTCTTCTGGTAGAGGTCCGGCGGCTCACTCCCCGCCGTCGCCTCCGTCACTATCGCCGATACCTTCGTCCTCTCTATTAAATTCGGGATAAACAACGAGCTGCTCTTGCCGCATCCCGTCGGACCGCATATCACACAGTGCCTTATCGCTTCCTCTTCCGGCACCACTAGCTTCTTGCCGTTAGCCCACGGCCCTAAGATTAACCCGTTGCCGCTCTCTCCCTCTACCGCATAGCCGGCCGCCTCAACATCCTCTGCCGTCGCCCACCTGGCTGTCCCGTATGCCGTCTTCGGCTTCGCTTTCGCCAAAGCCTCCTTGACCTTCTCCGCTCTTTCCGCTACTCCCTTTATCACCTCAAAACAGAGCTGCTTGCAGTCCTTCTCCATCGAGTGGATCTCTCTGTCGTGCACCTCCACGACTACCCGCCACTTGTCTCCCTCTTTGGCCCAGGACGCCGACACACGGTAGTCAAACGTCCACGGTATGCCGCTGCGCTTCTCCGTCTTCCTCTGCTCCCCGGTGATCTCCCTGGTCAAATCGTTGTAGTTTAAAGACTGCCACGACCCGGCTCGAAGACTCGTCGCGATAAGCTCCGCCACATACTCGTCCGGTACTTCCAGGTCCCCATGCAGCTTCCCTCTCGCCATTCATTCACCCCGTAAAGCTATCGCATCTCTGAGCTTCCGTAGTCGTCGTAGCCGCGACCACCCTCTCTCTTGTCCTCCTCCAGCCGCTCCTCAAACTCACTCGCCTGCTTCTTCGACGCCTTCGCCGCCTCTTCCGCTTCCTTCAGTGCTCGCTCCTGCTCCAGCCTCTGCTGTGCTTCCGCCTGCACCCGCGCTTCCTCCGCCCGCTGCTTCTCTAACCTCTCCGCCTCTTTCTGCCCTTCGTTAGGCTCCGCCTTCTCCTCAGCTTTATCCTTGTCTTTCTCCTTGGACGGATCTTTCCACCCCAGAAGCTCATCCAGGTCGACCCGCCCGAAGTCCTGCTGTATTTCCTTCTCGTAGCCGCTCAACCGGTCGAGCTCTTCCTCGCAAAACTTCCTCTGATTGGGGTCGCGCTCCATTAAGTCCTTCAGCCTGCGCCTCTCCCACGAAAGCTCGTAATAGGCGTGTTCTTCCAGCCTCCTGCCACGCTCTTCATAAAGCCTCTGCGACCTCGGCTTCCTCCGGTAGTCTAAATAACCCGTCCTCGACTCCGGCTTCTCTCCCCGCTCCCGCCTCTTAAATGGCACCACCTTCCGCTCGTCTTTGAAGCTCGACGGTCCCTGGTACTGCCTCTCTTCTTCCTCTTCCCTGAATTTTGCCCGCGCCTGCCTCTCAAAATAGTCCTCGCCGGCCTTCTCCTTCGTCCCTATCCAACTCCACAGCCTCTTGTACTGCTCCCTATCTAACTTCGGCTCCTCTTTCTCCTTAAGCCTCTCGCTGTAACCCTTCAAGTCCGCCAGGTCGGAGTACTTCGTCAGCACTTCCCCGTCCTTCGTCACTATCCGCTCCCACTTCGGCAGCTTTTCTACTTCCTCTTCCTTGCTCCAGACCTTAGGCTCCGGCTTCTCCTTTACCTTACTCTGCTCTTCTTTGCCGCCCTTCACACCGTACAAAAGCCGGTTGAACATCTCGTCCCCCCGGTCCTGCTCGTACTTCCTATCCAGCACGCTGTCTATCTCTCGGTCCATGAACCGGTCAAAGAAGTGCTCCCTCTCTAAATACTTGTCTCCCCACTCCCTCAGCTGCTTGTGCTCATTTTTCCCCAGCCTTACCGGCTTGTGCTCCTTGGTCTCCCCAAGTATCAAAACGTGCACATGCAGGTGCTCCGTGTTCGTGTGCGCCACCGCCACCCACTCAAGCTCCTGCCCCTTCGCCTTCGCCAAGTTCTCCATTAGCTCCCGCGTGTACGCCATCGCATCTACCCTGTTCACCCCCGGCGACAGGATAAGTTCGTGCGCAGCCACTCCCTTGAGCTTCTGCTCCTCCATGGCCTTCATGATGTCCTTCTCGCTGACATCTTTGCCTTTATCAAAAAACTTCCGCCCGCCAGGCTCCCTATCCGGCCCCTGGCGGTGCTGTAAGTACTTCGAGTACTCACCGACGGACTTCACCCCCGGCTTCCCCTTCCAGTACCTGTGCTTCGCTACCGTCGCCCTCACAGCTAGACCTCAGCCGCCTTCTCTAACTCTTTCTTGAACAAGTCCTCTATGTCTTTCACTTCCTCGACCTTGCTCTTCAGCCTCTTCGCCGCCCTCTTGTGCGCCTTCTTTATCACCTCGTCCCTGTCCGCCGCCGGCATGTTCCCGTAGATAAGCTCCAGGATCACACCCACGTCGATGTTCCCCCGGGATATCAGCGCCGCCATCCGGTTCTCCATCTTCCTTATCCGCGCTTCCACCAGTGTCTCCCTGGCGTCCTGCACCCTCTTTTCCAGCTGTTCCATGTACCAGATGATGGCCTCTCTGGCCACCTCCGGCCGCTTCCGGTTGCTCACCCGGCACACCTGGTCGAACCTCATCAGGTCCTCCGGCCGCAGTCGTACCTCAATAGGCGACGACCTCTTTTGAACCACCTTCTTGCCCTCGGCGGCCCCCTCCGTAGCCTTGGCCGCCGGTGCCTGTTCTGGTTTCTTCTTTGTCGCCATTTTTCACCTACGTCGGCACTCAATACCAGTATATTACTATATCTCCAGCTTCTGCGAGCGTCCAAAATACAACTAGCTGCCTCTGGCAGCGTCATTAATGCCCATATATTGGGCATTTCCGAAGCACTGGCAGTGCGCCTTTATCCTGCTACTCCGTAGCCCTTAGGCCAGCGCCGCTTGAGCTCTCCCACACCCACTCTTGACCCTTTGGGTTGAAATTGAACTTTTGTTTTACTGTATTGGTGAGGTTCTTGCCTACCCCTTTAATTCTGGAGTTTTTTAGGAAGCTCTCAAAACAGGGGGAGGATTTGGCAATAGGTATTGCTGAATAGAGGTTGTTTTTCTTTCTTTGCCGGCGGCGTTTCATGTTCCTTTGCCGCCGGTGAACAACGTATCTTTGCCGGTCAGTTTTCGAAGGTCGGCATTGTTTGGCTACCGCCTCTGTCATCTTTAGTTTTCCTTGCTTTGCAAAATTGATTGAGGAAAAAAGAAGCCTATGCTTGTTTCTGATGAGCCTTATAGCCTATCGATAGAATTTAAATGGCAGCAGTTAGCTGAGGAAAAGATGGCTAAATTTGAGTTTGGAAAACCTACATTCTGGGAGGCCCTAGCCAGGCCCTCCAGAGGGAGTCGAGGTAGGAAAAGAGGTCAGTTGCTGACACAACTAACCTCTCTGAAAATTTGGGATTTTCTATGGAAATCATAGCACTATTAATTGCTGTAATGGCGATGGTAGCTTGGACTAAGCTGGTTCTTCAGTAGTCTGAGCCTTACAAGAGGCTGGTCATTGCTGCCGTGACCAGAGCTCTTGTGACCAGCTCCTAGACTCTCAAGATTAAAAATCGGGGCGTTTTAATGCTGCTGTTTGGCTACCGCCTTCCCCTTGTTTTTTGGTCTGTATAATCTCCTCGGAGAATCACCACGTTTCTTCAGCCGCCTTTCTCATGCTTTGGGCGGCTCTATTTTTACCTGGGCAGGACTTTGAGTCGACCAATTGACCTATCTCCTCTTCCTGGACCTAACAGCTGCCTCTAATTTGTTTTTGCTCCTGTTCTTCTCTCTGATTTCGCTTCTCCCGGCTACTATTGATTACCTTCTGGTTAGTAACGTCCACTACCGGGCACAGAACTCCAGGGGCTAAAACCACACCATTTTTAGCCCCCACCTATTTCCGTTTTTGCTTTATGCCAGCTCCGTGTCTTTCTGGTCGCTCTGTCTGAATTGCATTTCCCCTCAGGCTCCAAAAAGGAATAGAGGCCGCTTGCGCAGCCCCATCCTTTTGAGTCGTGCCCCGACCCTATGCCGAGAGCTTAAAGCCCTTCTTTCTTCGGCTCGGCTTCTCTTCCTCCTCCGCCACTCGCGCCTGTTCTCCCTCCTGGGCTTTCTTCACCCCCATCATCTGAAAGCTCGCCACCTTGACGAACGCCTTTGTCATCTCCACCTTTGTCCCCGCTATCTCCTTCGTGTATTTCGACATCCCCAGGCGTCCTTGCACCGCCAGTTGTTTCCCTTTCTCTACATACTCCCCTACTCGGTCCGCCAGTGGTCCCCAGCATTCGCAGTCTATCCATATGGTTTGGGGCTCCTGCCCTTTCACATACTCCTTTACCGCCAGCGAGAACCTTGCCAGCTTGCTCCCTGATTGGAAAGTCTTTATTTCCGGGGCGCCGCCTACATGTCCGATTAGTGTGATGTTATTCATGGTTAGCTCCTTTTAGCTTGAACTTACGTGCTCCCCAAGAGCCGTCGCTCAAGCCAGGCAAGGGCTTTAGAACGCAGTGTCCCTTGCCGCATGCGCAGGCGTCGGCTACTTTCACACACGAGTTCAGCTAATGGAGCGCCGCCATTGAATTCACACGTGATCGGCTTAAGGCGGGCGCCCACGGAGACTTTCCTTCAGGCAAGCGGCAGCTACTCGCCAGGTAAAGGACATGGGCCTCGGAGCCCCTTTCCATATTAGACTGCGCCTCGGGGGCTTTGGCGGCGGTAGGGGGTAGAGAAAGGGAAAACCACAAGCTGCAAGCGCGCCGCATTTGTCGAAATACTTAAGAGTAGCGGGTTCAATGTGGAGTCTGGCGTTTCGTCTGGTGGCTGCCAGATGTTGGGGGGGGGTGCCCAGGAGGGTTGGCGCCAGTGGCGCACCTCAAGAGAAGCACGCCACCGAAGATATATGGGATCTTAACTTCCGGCATCGGTCGGAATCACGCCTCCATTAGGTACTGCGCAAGCCGCCTCCGCCCGTAGTGGAGCCTCGACCTCACTGTCCCCACCTTCACTCCGATTACTTCCGCCACTTCCTCATAATCGAGATCCTGTGCCAAAAGCTCCATTACCTCCGCCTGTTCCTTCGGCAGCTGCGCCAGGCACTTCTCGAATAGCTCCACGGCGTCATACCGGTCCTCTTCCATCACCAGAAGCGCCCCCACCCTTATCCATTCCTCTCCGCGCATAACAGCTCCTTCCAATTGGTCATACTCCACAGTCGAGTCCAGGTGCACCGACCTCCTTCCCTCCTTCCTGAAGTGGTCCGCGGCCGCCGACCTAACCACCTTCACTACATAGCCGGGGTTACTCATTCTTCCTGCCTTCCACACCTTTATCATCGCCTCCTGCACCAGGTCCTCCCGGTCCTCCATCCTCAGACCCGTGTAGTTCATTTTCATGAGCATCCACAGCTGGTTCCTAAGCCCCAGAAGCACTTCTCTCGATACCTTGGTCATTGCTTTCAAATCTGTATTCATCGCTTCAATCCTCGGGATAACCTCCGCCAAAGCTCGCGCGACAGTTCAAGTCCTCGTCAGTAAGGGCTTGAACTGTCATCGGCGCGAGTCAACGCTTCGGTCTAGTTTTCTACGCTTCCCGCCTTCTTAGCCGCGGGTGGCACTCTTAACTCCTGGCTCCGACGGAGGCCGCGGCAGGCACACACGGCAGCTCTGGCACGGTTTCTCTCTGTCTGGCTCATTCACGAGCTCATACTGCCCTAGCACCTGCGGGCACACCACGCCCCTGGTCTTCAGCGGCTCCACATGGAACGCCCCCTTGTGCACCGGAAACACCACCAGCCTCTTCTCCGGCACCACCCTCTCTATCTCAAGAAGCATCTTCTTCACTTGCGGGCTCGGCTTCTCTTGCATCACCGCCACAGAGAACACTTCCGGGTACCGCTTAAAGGCCTTTAGCCCCTCTTTGTAGTTCTCCCGGTCAAGACTCAGGAAGCCTCTCACATTCGGAAGCTCGGCCAGTAGCGCCAGCTTCTTCAGTATCTCCGGCTCCACAAACGACCTCGAGTAAAACCACAGCAAACACTGCGGCCTCTTTATCGCCGCTAACCACCAGGCATATGCCACTTCCGCCCTGTGCACGTCTCCGACGTCAAAAAGCCTCAAAGTCCACGGCACCTTCGTCTTCACGCCGGACAACTTCGCCACAAGCCAATCCGTCGGTCTCGCCATGTCTATCAAGTGCACCAGGTTGTCGGCCAGTAGCTCCGGTCCCCCAAGGGCAAGCAGTCTCTCCACCGTCCGGAAGTTCCTCTCCCTCTTTCTCCTGGCTCCCTTCGTCTTGTACCTGACGCCGTTGCCATAGCAGAGGGCGCGACAGGCTTCCGTCGCACCAATGCAGCTCTCCTTCCTCGACACACTAAACGCCCACCCAACTTTCGAATTCCTCGTCAGCTCCAATCCGTACAATCCATCCATATGTCTGCCCTCCGCAGCTCAGTGCGGAGTTGTGGATGTCAGGTTGGCTCCCGCAGTCAACCGGCGGCCGCAGGCATTAACCCCGGCTGCCGCCTTCGGTTGGCGAAGGGTGGCGCCAACCTGACATAGTTGGCGCACCTGGGCAGATGAGCCAATCGCCCTCAAAGAGAGCGACAGACATACAGAATGGTGGTTTTGGATATTTGATGGATACTCAAGCAATATCCACCCTTGAGCCGCCGCATATTGGTCTGGTTCAAGCTTCTGACAATTACCGGTGCTCTTTTGTGCCAGCTTCACCGCCACCTTTGGCAGCCATATTTTTCTTCCTTAGACCTTTTGCGGGGTACTGGAACTATCCTCAAAACCCGCTATTCTTGATGCATACACGGTGAGCGGTGACCAATCTGGTTCATTGCTTTGAGCCGAGGGGCATTGT
>FSSH01000009.1_pt1 | contig 24365 bp, 21 predicted proteins | sample 1166101 | NCBI WGS metagenome assembly FSSH01 (sample SAMEA32972668, study PRJEB13176) | freshwater metagenome | biome: Drinking water system; feature: Biomass in drinking water that filtered by 0.45 um membrane; material: drinking water | place: USA | collected 2012-12-20 | depth 0 m
ACACGATGACGCCCGATCTCGATGCCCTGTTCCGCCAACTCCTTACGCAGACGGCGGCTGCCATAGCATTGACCAGTCGCTTCGAACAGACTGCGCAGCCGAACCCGCGTGCCGCAAAGCGTTTTGGGCTGACGAATTCGCCGCCGACCCGCATAAAATCCCGAACGGCTGACGCCCAACAACTGACAACCTTGTTGCACCGTGACGACCTTCTCTGCGGTTAACTGGTGAATCACTTGGTGCTTCATCGCAGTTCCTTGGCAAAGAAGGCCGAAGCCTTTTTTAGTAATTCGTTATCCGAACGCAGTTGACGATTTTCTTGTTCCAACTGCCGAATCCGCTGCTGATCCGGCGTTAATGGCTTGCCAATGCCCGGTTGACCGGATTGTTCAGACTGCACCTGCTTCAGCCAGCGGCGCACCGCCGTCTCACCCAGTTTGAGTTCCTGACAAACCTGTGTAACCCTCAGACCCTGCTCCTGGATCATCTTCACCACTTGCAGCTTGTACGCCGTATCAAAACTTCGTCTTTCTTGTTTCATCTATTTCACCTTAAAGATTGATAGTTTATCAACCTATTCTGGTGTCCTTTTTTATTAGACCAGTACAGGCCATCTCTAGTTTTCTTGCGGCCTACATCAAGTTATTTGGAAGGTTTACGAGGGAAAGTTGTGGTGGTCCCTATAATTCACAAACCGTCAAGATAAGCAGCCAGGCACTTTGCCTGAGCTCTAATTTAGGTTTCGACGCCAAAACAGCCCATCAACAATCGCTTCAAGCCGACCCATGGGTACGAGGCGGAGCCAAAACTAAATGCGAAAACTCATTGTGAAAAGCCGAAAGTCGATTTTTGAAATACTGATTCTAAGTACACTACCGTCGGTTTCATATGCATACTCCGATTGTTCGTCAACCATCACGACGACGTCAGGACCCTGCGGTGCAAAGGGTACCTTGACCATTGAATCCGCTGGCTCAATAACGGGAGATGCCCTAGGCATCGTTGGCAGCACTTCCAGGCACTTCGCACTGATTAATCCAGGTACATCCAACATAAGCGTCCAGGGTTCGATCACCAATAACGTCTCAGGAAATACCGGTATCGGCCTTTGGAATTCTCCTGCTGCTACTTTAACCAGCCTTTCGATCACAGGCTCTGGATCTATAACAGGCGCAAGTGATGGGTTTGGTATTTACAATGATCGATCCATCATTACCTCTGTAGTCAATTTAGGCACGATCACCTCATCTGCCGGCTGGGGACTTAACAATACCGCCACTGCAGTCATTTCCCAATTAAATAACCTTGGAACAATTAGTGGCTCCCGATATGCAATCAAGAATGAGGGAACCTTAGCTGAGATCAACAACTCAGGGCAGATTAGCGCTTCGGCAACCAATCCTATATCTGTGGGTATCTCAAATAACGAAAGTATTACTTCTATTGTGAATACTGGGATGATCAGCGGGCAAAGCAAAGGCATAGGCAACTCCTCTGGAACAATCACCAACATAGTGAACAGTGGCACAATATCTGCCAGTGGCGCAGATCTATCGAGCAATGGCGCAATTTACGTCTCTAGTCAGAACGGCGGCTCTATAGGCACTATTACCAACACCGGCAGCTTAGTCGGCACCACTGCTGACATCAGTAATGTCGCGGGTAGCGTGGGTACTTTGAATAACTCACAGGGCGTTGGTAATCCAAACGGTGCCTTAACCTATACCGGGATTCTGCCAAGCGCTTACAACATCATCGTCAATAGCCCAACGAACTACGGGCAATTAAGTGGATCAGGGGTATCGGGGGTTACGACTTTTGGAGTTTATTTGGGCTCCTCACTGACCAAAGGTACTTACGCCTCGGTATTGACCGGACTCGCCTCTGGTACCAATGTAAATGCTACCACGGGCATGTTTAACGGCACGGCATGGAACCTGGTTCTAAACGCCAGTAATAGTTGGGATCTGGTGGTACAAAACTCAGCGACAAATACCCTTCAGTCCGTGCAGATAAATGCCAGCAGCTTGGCAACAATGTATAACCAGCAAGCCGCGCCCTATCAAGCCGCTTTGACATATGACTGTCCGGTGTACGATGAAAACAATTTTTGTGTGACAGCGGGCGGTCGTTATACCTACGTCGATGCTTCGCCTTCCGCAAACGCGCAAGCTGGCTTGGTTGTCGTGGGCTATCGCCCACTGAAAAACTTGCGTTTCGGTGCCTTTGCCGACCAATCGATCAATAGCAACTCGCCGCCAAGGTTCTCACAAAGCAACCCCAGTCCGATGTGGGGCTTGTTCGCAAAATGGAACCTGAATGAGGACGGCACGGGTTTGGGGGTGCAAGCATCTGTCGTTACCTCCTCCAGCAAACTGACTGTCACGCGCCCCCAACTGGACAACACAGAGGCTGGCTTGGGCAACACCCAATTTGACGGTCAAGGCTATCAACTGACGACAAACTTTCTGCAACCGCTGAGCGATTCTTTTGCCTTGGTACCCTATTTTGGATTGCGTTATACCCATATTCAGGCGGATGCTTATACGGAAAATACCTCTACTGCAGTTACTTCACCGCTGTCTTACGACGATATGGCTCAAAATAATTTATCAGCCATCGGTGGTGTCGGGATTTACAGTCATCTCGCTGAAAAATTAACCGCTACGGCTTCGGTCGGTTTTCAGCAGAGCCTGCATCATTCCATGGCGAACTATCAGGGCACCAGTGCGATTACGGGCCTGGAGCATTTCAGCGTGCAAATGCCAAGTGCCAATCATTCCATGGCGACGGCGACGGCTGGCCTGTTTTATGACATCAGCAAGCAACAAAGACTGGGTATCAATGTACTGTGGCAGCAACAGGCGTTCTCGGATGCGAATACCACTACGGCTTTAGCCAACTACTCGATTGGTTTCTAACCTAATCAGAGCCTTGGGCTCACTTGTTTTACAGTTTTTGACGACGGTAGGCATGGTCTGTCGCGTGGATAGAAATACCCGTTCTCCGCATCACCAAGCCTCCAACACCACTACCTTCCACACCCGATTCTCCGTCGACCGCAAGCTCGCCCATGCTGCAATTTGCCGAGAGGGCTGGTCCTGTGCCGCCAGCTGGCTCTGGTAAAAGCCCACGCCGCTATCCTGCTCGGCAATTTCTTTGGCCAGCTGACGAAGCTCCGGTATCTGATTGAAGCGCTCCTCACGGAACAAATTAAGCCCAATTTCGCGGGGATCAGTATCGTAAAGAATTAGGCCGTCATCCTGCACAATCCAAATTGTGCGTTTTTTGGATTGCGTATCCGCAGCCAACAAGCCGCTCAGAAAGTCTACCGGTTTGATACGCATCGAAATAAAGCCGGGGATGGAATTACCTTGTTTGATGGGCACTACCATAGTGACAGCGGCAAAACCTTCGGGCGCTTGATAAATTCTGCTGAGTACTGGCACACCCCGCGCCAATGCCAGCCGATTGTGCTCAAGTTGCGAAGTATCGGCGCCCATAGCTTGGCTGTATTTGGCGGGTGCCACCGCAACAATAGTGCCGGGTGCGCGGGTCGTGGCGAAGCTTTCAGCTCGCGGATAATCTTGCCGCAAGTTTTCCAGCAAAACATCGGATTTAGATAAGTCTTTAACGCTGCGCAAGGCATCAGCCGCTTGCTGCATCCCCATGCGCATCTGATTCAGATTGCCAAGTATGTTGGCTGCGACTTGATTAGCAGCAGTTAGGTTCTCGTTGGCAATTCGCGTCACATCGGCCAACGCACGCTCTACTTGTTGTTTTTCCTGTTTGACGACTTCACCCTCGGCCACGGCCAGCTGACGCGCTTTGTGCGCCTCTACCCCAAAGTTGAACGCCAGTCCGGCGCCAAGCAAAATCGCCAATAAAACCGCCAGACTCGCCGCCAACACTACCTTGTTACGGGCGATAAAGCGACGCAGCAGTTCGCCCCGCGAATAGGCATAGGCACTCACCAAACGACCGTCTCGAAACGCGCGCAGTTCTTCTGCTAGGGTTACCGCATTCGGAAAACGTAAGGATTTATCTTTGGCCAAGGCCTTATCGCAAATGGCGACCAACTCAGGCGGCATAGGTAACTTCGGATCACGGGCCGAGGGCATCGGCGCCAGCGAACTGAGTTGTTCAAGAATGTCATCGGCGCTGCCGCGCAGGGGCGGATGGCCGGTCAGTAAATAATAAAGAATACAACCAAGCGCGAACACATCTGAGCGCGTATCGACCGAGCCGAAATCCGGGTTGGCTTGTTCCGGTGCCATATAGGCCGGGGTGCCAAGAATATCGCCTATCCGGGTCAGCTCGGCATCGTCGCTCGGCTGGCTGGGCTTAGCAACCGTCGTCGGCGCTAAATCGGCCTCATTTTCCACTTTGGCCAAGCCCCAATCCAAAACAATGGTTTCGCCAAACGGACCTAGGACGATATTGCCAGGCTTGAGGTCGCGGTGAATCACACCTTTGGAGTGGGCATAAGCCACGGCTTCGCAGACATCGATGAGTCTGTCCAGCAAACTCAGCCGCCGAGACAAGGCGTGCTCGGCCAATAGCTCGGTATTACAAGCCTTTAAGGCCTTTGCCAGCGTGTCGCCCCGCACTAAGCGCATGACGTAGTAAGGCGCGCCGCTCTGTTTCGTGCCCAAGTCGTAAACCGGCACGATACCCGGATGTTCCAGACGTCCGGTGATCCGGGCTTCGCGCAGAAACCGTGTGTTTAGCTCTATATCGTCGTTCGCCCCCTGATCCAATAACTCCTTTATTGCCACTTCCCGGCCGATGCGTTCGTCAAAGCCCAGCAAAACCTGGCCGCCACCCCCCACTCCCACGGCACCGCGCAAGGAATAATCATCGTTGAATTTACCGTCCAGTGCGGGGCTAGCGACTGGCTCCAAAAGTTGTGGATACGGCCTGGGTTTGACCCGAGTCAGGTCGTGGTCTTGAGGCTTGATGATAGTGGCGTCGTCTTCTGGGAGCATAATCTCAGAAAGCTTAGCCTGATTTGCCGTTAACGAAGCCGATTCAAGTTTGCGGTTTGCGGTCCACATGCCCCAAATCGCGTTCCGGGGCAATCTGATCGCGGACCAGTTGTTTTAACTCGGTAATCTCCGGAAACCGACCTTGCTGTTTGCGGGACCAAACCAATGCACCATTGGCGCGCACTTCAAAGATGCCGCCGGTGTCCGGCTGCATCACTAGTTCGTCTAACTCTTGCTCGAAGGTGCTTAACAATTCCTGCGCCATCCAGGCCGCGCGCAGCAACCAACGACATTGCGTGCAGTAGCGAATTTCGACGCGGTTCATGGCTTACAACTCGTCCCGCAGACGTGTGTAAATGCCACCGAAACTGCCGTTACTCATCAATAACACGTGGCAGACGCCACCAGCCTGGGCTTTGATGGTGGCGATGATGGTTTCCAGACTGTTGCAAATCTCGATATTGTTGGCGTATTTCAGGAGTTGGCTTAAATCCCAGCCCAGATTATCCGGCTGATAAACGATAGCCTGATCGGCTTGTCCCAAGGATTCGGCCAACGATTGGGTATGCACACCTAGGCGCATGGTGTTGGAGCGGGGCTCGACGATGGCCAGAATTTTTTCGCTCCCAACTTGTTTACGCAAGCCATCTAAGGTGGTTTTGATCGCGGTCGGATGATGGGCAAAGTCGTCGTAAACGGTGACACTAGCGCTTTTAACAATAACTTCCATCCGCCGTTTCACGCTTTGAAAATGCTGCAAAGCCGCTATAGCCCCAGTTGGCGCGATACCGATATGCCGAGCGGCGGCAATGGCTGACAAGGCGTTATAGACGCTGTGGCGACCGGTTAATGCCCAATCGACTACGCCTTGCTCTTGACCGGCAAAACTGACGCTAAAACGGCTGCCGTCGGCTTTTAATAAGTGCGCCTGCCAATCACCTTCGCCATCGATGGCGGTTTTCGTGACCGGTGTCCAGCAACCCATGTCCAGCACTTCCATCACATGCTGCTCGCAAGCCGGGGAGATGATCAGCCCTTGGCTGGGTATGGTGCGCACTAGATGGTGAAACTGCTTTTTGATCGCGTCCAGATTTTCGAAGATATCGGCGTGATCGTATTCCAGATTATTCAAGATCGCGGTTCTGGGCCGGTAATGCACAAATTTGGAACGCTTATCAAAGAAGGCACAGTCATATTCGTCGGCTTCGATCACGAAAAAGTCCGACTCGCCTAAGCGCGCAGAGATGCCGAAATTCAGCGGAATGCCGCCGATTAGAAAACCTGGTTTGAAACCGTTATGTTCCAGAACCCACGCCAGCATACTGCTGGTAGTGGTCTTACCATGGGTACCGGCCACTGCCAGTACCCATTTATGTTGTAACACATGCTCTGCCAGCCATTGCGGTCCGGAGATATAAGGTAAGCCCAGATTCAACACCGCTTCGACCTCCGGATTACCGCGCGACATCGCATTACCTACCACCACCAGATCCGGTTTGCTGTCCAGGTTTTCAGCCTTGTACCCATTCATCAGCCGGATACCTTGCTCTTCCAACTGGGTACTCATCGGCGGATAAACGTTTTGATCCGAGCCGCTGACGGTGTAGCCCAATTCGCGGGCGATCAAGGCCAGGCCACCCATGAAGGTGCCGCAAATGCCGAGGATATGAATGTGTAATGGCTGTTGTGAGTCTGTCATTCTGGTAATGTTAACGGGGATTGATAGGGTATGAATGCAAGTGCTTGATGTTCAACTTAAGACATTATTTCTTCGGTTCTTCCGGTTTTTCTTCAGCAGGTTTGGCTTCAGCTTCAGTTTTTTCTTCGGCTTTCGCCTCCGTACCCTTCGCCCCGGCGGCTTCCAATAATTTGACGATGTTTTCACGACCGAGCTTTTTGGCTTTATCGAGAACTTTTACACTTTGGCTATCTGCGACATTGACGTTGGCTCCGGCGGCGATTAACACACCAACAACGTCGGCGTTGCCGAACATTACCGCATCCGTTAGCGCGGTGGCGCCCAATTTATCCGCGAGGTTGACGTCGGCACCATACGCCAGCAGCGCCTTGACAATCCGTAAATTGCCGTTAAAACTGGCTGCCATGAGCGCTGTGCGCTCGGTTTCCAGCTTACCATTGACGTCTATTCCTTGCGCCAATAGAGCCTCAACGCGATCCAACTTGCCGTTAGCCGCAGCGGCAAATAAATCTTTATTGTCTTCGGCAAGCGCCTGCAATGACCAGGCTATTAGCCAGGCACTTATAAATCTGCGGATATTCATCGGATTGCTTGCTTGCGTTTGGGTATGAGTTGGGTTGAAATAAGGCAAACACTGATTTACATCATCTATCAATGAGCGAAAAAAACAAAGTTTTAGTTGAAGCCCAACCCTATTACATCGAGGCCCAATCGTCCCCCGAACAGAACCGCTATGTGTTCGCTTATACCATCACCATCACCAACGTCGGTTCTACGCCGGCAAAATTACTGACTCGGCACTGGTTGATAACCGATGCCAACGGCAAGGTGCAGGAAGTAAACGGCGATGGCGTGGTCGGAGAAAACCCACATCTCAGCCCCGGCGACTCATTCCGCTACACCAGTGCGGCGATGATAGAAACCCCGGTCGGCGTGATGCAGGGCAAGTATCAAATGCAGTCGGACGCAGGCGAAAATTTTAATGCAGCTATTCCTAAATTCACTCTATCGATACCTAGAACGCTGCACTAATGGCGATTTATGCAATTGGTGACATTCAGGGCTGTTACGACGACTTCCGCCGCCTATTGGATCATATAAGCTTCGATCCCGGTCAGGATCAACTTTGGTTGGCCGGCGATTTGGTGAACCGCGGTCCAAAGTCCTTGGAAACACTGCGGTTTGTGAAGAGCTTGGGTTCAGCGGCTGTTAGCGTGCTCGGCAATCACGATCTGCATTTAATCGCTACCGTGGTGTCCTTGGGTAAAGCCGGCAAAAAAGATACCTTAGGCGATATTTTAAGAGCCGAAGATTGCGAAGAGCTGATAACGTGGTTACGGCATCAAAAGCTGTTTCATCACAATGACGACTTTTGCATGTTGCACGCCGGTTTGCCGCCGCAGTGGGATTTTGAAACCACGCTTCGTATGGCGCGTGAAACCGAGCAGGCCATGCAAAGTCAGGATCATGAGCGTTTTTTCCGGTCCATGTACGGCAACAAACCTGTGGTCTGGCGCGAGAATTTGCTGAAAACCGAAAAACTGCGTTTTGCCATCAATTGTTTCAGCCGTCTGCGCTATTGCACCGTGGATGGCGTCATGGATTTTGGGCCGAAGGGCGCACCAGGCAGCCAGCCTGGCCACTTAATTCCCTGGTTTGCAGTGCCGGGCCGTAAAAGTATCGATATGCGTATTATCTTTGGCCATTGGTCCACATTGGGCTATTTCGAGGGTTATAACTGTTATTCCATCGACACAGGCTGTTTGTGGGGTGGACAATTGACGGCGCTAGAACTGTCTGAACGACCTAAGCGCTTCAGCATCGATTGCGCAGCCACCCATAATCCCAAGGCTTTTTCAGAGCAGTGAACTTTTGTCGGCTTTTCGGCATCAACCTGCTCGCAAACCAAGTGCTCTATCAACACCTTAACCCGAGATTAGCCAATGCGAAAAAACCTGTTCCTTGCCGCCATCCTGGCTTTGCCTTTAACCGTCTTTGCTTATCCCAGCGAAAACGACTATGGTCAACCGGTGGATCACAAGCTAGAACATTTGAACAAACTGCTGCAACTCAGCCCGGAGCAAAAAACCAAGCTTGAAGCAATCTTTAAAGAGCAGCACGAAAAATTCCGCGCCATCCACGAAGAGTCGCACAGCCGGATGAAAGATGTGTTGAGCCCGGATCAAATGCAGAAAATGGACGACTTGCGCAAACAGCATCAGGAACAAATGCGTAAGCCTGCCCCATAAATAAAACGGCCTCAGCGGTTGCTTTTGCCGCTGAGGCCGTTGATGACTTGCCTGTACCTTTTATGAAAAATTTCGACCGTAAAAAATCTCGGCCATTTCTTCCTGAAGCATGCCCTGGATTTCTTCCTGCTCGTCATCGCTGAAATTACTCTCTTTTTCAAACAAGTAATTTTCCAGTTCAGTTTCTTTCAGCATCATTTTGGTGTGAAAAATGTTTTCCTGGTACACGTTGACGTCGATCATCTGGTAAAGCTCTTTCGTGCTTTCCGCGATGTAGTTCTGGATAGAATTGATTTTATGATCGATGTAATGTTTTTGCCCGGACACGTCGCGGGTAAAGCCGCGCACCCGATAATCCATGATCACAATGTCGGACTCAAAGCTGTGAATCAGATAATTCAGGGCTTTCAGCGGCGAAATTTGCCCGCAAGTGGAGACGTCGATGTCTGCCCGAAACGTGCATATATCGGTATCCGGGTGGCTTTCGGGATAGGTATGCACCGTGATATGGCTTTTATCCAAATGCGCCAAAATTGTCTCAGGCAAGGGGCCGGGTGATTCTGAATTCATGCCAGCCGGGATTACAGCGCCCTCGGAAATCAACATGGTGACGCTGGCACCTTGCGGGTCGTAATCCTGATGGGCGATATTCAAAATTTGCGCGCCGATGATGTTGGCCACATCTTTTAAAATTTGGGTTAAACGCTTGGCGTTATAGGCTTCATCAATGTACTCGATATAGGCCTTTTCCTGTTCTTTCGGCGCGTAGCAAACGTCGTAAATGTTAAAACTTAACGATTTGGTCAGGTTATTAAACCCGTGTAACTGTAATTTGCTCAACCGATCAACCCTCTAAAACTTCAAAATCATGGCTTATTTCCACACCCGCTTTGCCCAACATGATGGAGGCCGAGCAATATTTTTCAGCGGATAGTTTTACCGCTCGCTCCACGGCGCTGAGTGGAAGATTTTTCCCGGTGACCTTAAAATGCAGATGAATTTTGCTGAATACGGCCGGCACGGTTTCCACGCGCTCCGCCGTGAGCTCTGCAGTGCAATGGGCAATCTCATGTCTGCCCTTTTGCAGAATATCCACTACATCGAATGAAGAACAGCCGCCAACGCCCATTAACAGCATTTCCATGGGCCGTAATCCCAGGTTTCGACCACCGTGATCAGGCGGCCCATCCATCACCACCGTATGTCCGCTTCCGGACTCGCCGACGAACAATCTCCCGTCGACCCATTTAATCGTTGCCTGCATGATAAATCCCAACCAAAATCAAAATTGTCGCGAATTTTACAACGAACCCGTCAAATGTCTTGATTTTTTTGTAAAACTACTGCACCTTGATAGGGTAACCAATCTAGTTCACAGTATTATTACAAATTATGAGCTTTGTTAAACAAAACAAGATTTCACCATCCGCCCTGGACGCTTTTTTACGTTTCTGCCATGTAAGAAGTTATCCAGCCAAAATTACCATCGTGCGTCCCGGCGACGTTGGCGACAAGCTGCTATTCGTAGTAGATGGGTCGGTCAGCGTCAGCGTTGAAGATGAGGAAGGCCGCGAATTAATATTGGCGTATTTAAATAAACACGACTTCGTTGGTGAGATCGGGGTATTTAAAAACGCTGAAACCCGCAGCGTATTGGTGAAGACCCGAACTAAATGCCAAATGGCGGAAATCGGCTACGAGCGGTTCAAATTGCTGTTGAACGCCGAATTACGAGATCAGGCTGTCGAGATTCTGACTGTCCTCGGAGAGCAGCTATCGACACGTCTGCTGATTACTAGCCGCAAATATCGCGACTTGGCATTCATGGATGTGGAAGGCCGTATCGCCCGGACCCTGTTGGATCTGGCCAAAGAACCGGACGCGATTACTCATCCCGACGGCATGCAGCTACATATCACCCGTCAGGAAATCGGTCGCATCGTCGGTTGCTCGCGGGAAATGGCCGGTAGAGTGTTGAAAGAGTTGGAAGACAAGGGCTTGATCACTGCGCACGGCAAAACCATTGTGGTATTTGGCACTCGTTGAAGCGGGTCGGTAAGGGCGGGGCGAATTCAGTCGCCCTTTGGTGTTCGGCCTAGCTGCTTAACCAGACACTGACGAATAGCATCAACGTAAGTAAACACCACAGGGACCACCAGCAGACTTAACAAAGTAGAGCTGAGTAAGCCGCCGATGACCGCAATGGCCATGGGCTGGCGGAAGCTGGCGTCGGCCCCCCATCCCAATGCAATCGGCAACATGCCGGCAATCATTGCCACGGTTGTCATTACAATCGGTCGGGCGCGCTTATGGCATGCATCCAATAAAGCCTCTTGCTGACTCAGATTGTGCTCGCGAATCGCCAGCAAGGCATATTCCACCAGCAAAATCGAGTTTTTGGTAACGATGCCCATCAACATAATCAAACCTATCATCGACGGAATATTCAATTCCCCGCCAGTCAGCATCAACGCGATAAACGCACCACCCATCGATAACGGGATGGCCGACAAGATGGTCAGAGGCTGAAAGAAATCTTTGAACAGCAGCACCAACACGCAAAACACGCAGAGCAAACCGGTCAGCATCGCCATGCCAAAACTGCCGACTAATTCAGCCATCACTTCGGCATCGCCGGTACGAATCAATTTGACGCTGGATGGCATGTTAACCACCGCCGGCAAGGTTTTGACGCGGGCAAGCGCATCCCCCAAAGACATCCCACCCAGTTCGGCATTGACCATCACATAGCGGCGACGGTCGTACCTATCCAGTTGCGCGGAGCTACTGCCTAACGCCAGCGAGGCAACGCTGGAGAGCGGCACCAAGGTGTCCCCGGCCCTAATTCTAAGATTAGCCAGTACCTGTATATCCTGCCGAGCGGTGTCAGGTATCCGCACCCGAATCGCAAGTTGGCGGTTATCCAGATTTAGCTTTGCCAGTTGGGTGTCGAAATCGCCGCTGGTAGCAATCCGCACGGTTTCGCCGATTTGCTCAGCTGTCACACCTAATTCGGCTGCGCGTTGCCAGTCCGGTCGGATGGCAATTTCCGGGCGCTCCAGGCTAGCGGTTGAACTTATGCTGCTGAGAGTACCCACGCCACGCAGTTGGCGTTCCAAAGCCTGCGCACTGGCTTTTAATGCGCCTGAGTTGTCGCTCGACAGAATTAAGGACATCTTCTCGCCTGGACCGCCCATGCCAATCGAAAAACGAGCGCCGGGCACCTCGCGTAATACCGCTCGCACCGCTTGCTCAATCTGGGTCTGCTGCGGTCGCCGTCCGCGTTCACTCAGTGTTAATGTCAGGGTTCCCTTGCGTTGCTCGCCGGGTTTGACCGCCCCGCCACCCATTTGGCTGTTGCCAATAGCGGTAAAGACATGCTCGACACCCGCCAGCGGTTGCAATACTGTTCTGGCCGCTTCGGCGACGCGACGGGCATCGTTTATCGAACTGCCGGGTGCTAACTCGAACTGCACAGTCGTGTAGCCGCGATCAGCCGGTGGGACGAAACCCGCCGGAATCAGTGGCAGCAATAAGCAAGCACAGATAAAAAATAGCGTGGATAGCAGCATCGTGGTCTTGCGATGACGCAGCGTCCACCGCACGGCTTGTAGATAAATTGGCATCAATCTGCCATCGACGCTGGCAGGATGATGGGTTTCGGTGAGTAAATAGGCCGCTAGCATTGGCGTCAACAACCTAGCTACCAGCAAGGACGCCAATACCGCCACCACCGCCGTCCAGCCAAATTGTCTGAAAAATAGTCCGGAAACCCCGTTCATCAACGCGGTAGGCATGAACACCACCACCAAGGTCAGTGTTGTGGCAATAACCGCCAGCGCGATCTCGTCGACCGCCTCGGCAGAGGCCTGCCGGATGGTTTTGCCCATCCGCACGTGCCGAGCGATGTTTTCGATTTCCACAATCGCATCGTCAACCAAAACTCCGACCACTATAGCCAGCGCTAGCATAGTCAGCATGTTCAGAGAAAATCCCAGCCAATGCATCACCGCGAACGTCGGTAGAATTGACAAAGGCAAGGCGGAAGCAGATACCAAGGTCGCCCGCCAATCGCGCAAGAACCACCAGACCACCAACACCGCCAGCATCGCACCTTCGTAGAGCATCATCATCGAGCCTTCATACTGCTCTTGCGCATATGCTACCGAACCGGAAATCAGGGTAAAACTCAAGGAAGGATCCCTTTCCTGTATTTGTGCCAATGTCTGTTCCACATCTTTAGCAATGCGGGTTTCATCAAAACCTTTGGCCCTATAGATGTTGAAACCGATCAAGGGTTTGCCGTCAAGGGCAGCGAATTGCATGCGTTCCGCAACGGTATCGCGGACGGTAGCAATTTGATCCAACCTTATCTCGCGGCCATTGGCTATCGCTACCGGCAAGGCTGCCATTTCGTGGGCCTGCCGCACGGTCGCCAGCGTGCGCACCGATTGCTCCGCCAAACCCAAATTGCCCCGCCCGCCCGAGGACTCCTGCTGCGCCTGTTTCAAGGCTCGGGATACGTCAGTCGCGGTGACACCGAGGGATGTCAGACGCACCGGATCGACTTCCAGGTGTATTTCCCGTTGCACACCTCCTAGGCGTTCAAAACGACCGACACCCGCCAACCCAGACAACAGTTTGCTGACACTATCATCAACCAACCAGGACAAGGCTTCCTCGTTTAACTTGGTCGAGGTAATCGCGTAGGTCAAGATCGGTGCTCCGCCTATGTTCACGGCAGTGATACTGGGTTGCAATACGCTGGAAGGTAAATCCGACCGCACGCGGTCTACTGCGTCTTTGGTTTCTATCAAGGCATCCGAGAGTTTTTTCTCCAAGATGAATTCGACATTGATTTGCACCAAACCATCGGTAATCGAGGTGCGGATATGCTTTAAACCGGATAAGGCGGCAATGGAGTCCTCGACTTTGCGCGCCACTTCGGTTTCCAGTTGAGTTAGCGCGGCACCCGGTTGATTGAGCCTAACGATAACCCCGGGTAAATCCAAATCCGGTAGGCTCTGTATCGATAACTGCTGCAAACCTCGCAGTCCGGCCAGTGAAAGTAAGATGAATAGTAAAATCGAGGGAATCGGATTGCGGATCGACCAAGAGGCAAAACTCATTAATCAACCCTCGCCGCCTGCGTCGGCGCGATGTGTACGAGATCGCCATCGTTGAGAAAGCCGGCACCCTCTACTACCACACGGTCGGTTTCGCTCAAGCCCCGGGTTATTTCGATTTCCGCACCCTGCCGTCGATCGGTATCTACCGTCTGTAAACTAACCAGCGCGGTGTCGGCATCGCTCTGCAGTTTCATTACGTAGCTTCGGCCATCGCGGATGACTAGACAGGCTGCCGGCACAATCAGTGCCGGGCTTTGACTCAGCTCGATACGACCGCTGGCATACATGCCGGCCAAAGCGTGGCTGCCGGGCAGAATGTCTGCATAGATGAGGCCCAATCGTGACTGCTCGTTCAGGGCGGGTGCCAGTTGCCGGACACGAGCTTGAGCGAAGCTGCCGTCTGGTAGGCTTAGTTGAATAGCTTGTCCAGTGCGAATGTGGGCGATTTGCTCCGCAGTCAATTCGCCGCGCCATTCCAGCCGATTTTGCCGAATCAATCGAAACAATTCCTGACCGCTGCCTGCTACCACGCCCAAGGTCGCCAGCCGGGCACTGATTGCGCCGTTGTCCGGTGCCCGCACCTCGGCATAACTGAGTTGCAATTGCTTAGCCGCAAGCTGGGCCTTGATCGCATCGACCTGCGTCCGAGACGTTTCTGCTTCGGTTTCGTATCGTAACAACTCCTGCTGACTCAGCGTTGCGGCATTTTTTAATTTCAATACCCGTTCTTTGTTGGTTTGGGCTTGGACGGCGGTTGCCTGGGCCTGAGCTAAATTCGCCTTAAGCTGTGCCAGATCGGCACGCAGCATGTCTGCATCGAAGCGGGCTAAGAGTTGACCGCGTTTTACCTGATCGCCGACATTGGCATCGACTTCGATCAACCTTAATCCAGATTGCTGGGCGCCGATTACAGCCTCTTGCCAGGCGGCAATCGCCCCGGAAGCCTCAATGGCGGACGGCCATTGCCGCCATTGCGGAACTGCCCGGGTCACTGTGAGGACCGGCACCGTTTGTTCCGAAGCGGAAGCTGCTGGACTTTTCGATCTTAAGGGCCACACTATGTATAGCGTACAGAGTGCCAACGCGATAAAAACGCCAATAACCGACATGCCGCGAAGGATGCCGCGCTGGGAATGCAGATTATAAAAGCTAATAGAACGCGTTAGGTGTGTCATCATGACAGAACATCTCGGTAAACATTACTCAGTTGCAAGTCTATACGACAATTTAAAACTGAACCATCGGGTTTAGGAACTCGTCAAGCAATGGCCATTCGACCGAATCTGAGCCGACACGTTTGCACAAGAGAGGTTCCATGAGAAAAAAAAGCGGGGAACGTTGCCAAGCCATTCTTGACGCGGCAAAAATAATCTTTGAAAAAGTCGGTTTCGAACAGGCAACCATGGCGGAAATAGCCGCGACCGCTGGCCATTCTAAGGCCACGCTTTACAACTATTTCAGTTCAAAGGAACAGTTGTTCCTGGAGTTGGCACGCCGTTCTGCGGATCGCCACAGTGAGCAATTGTTTTCACTGCTAAGGCCGCACTCCGACCACGCTCCGCTCCTCAGTTTGCCGGGCCAAGTCGACGAGATTCTTGAGCTACTGCAACCTTCGCAAGACTTGGAGGCCACTTTGCAGCGTTTCGGTGAAGGCGTAATGAGTCATTTTCTAAATTTGAAAAGCTTGGCGGCCCGACGCATGCTGATCGCTGCAGCAGCCAATCAGCCGGACGCTGGACGCTTGTTTTTCGAAAACGGTCCGGCCAAGGGTATGCAATTTACGGCTCAATTTTTCGAACATGCGATGGATGCCGGTCAGTTGCGGCGCGTCGATCCTAAAGTGGCCGCCGCGCATTTTCGCGGTCTACTGGAATCGGAGGTCTACGAATCGGGTTTGTTCAACGCCCGCCGGGAATTGAAACCCAAAGAAGTTAAAGCGACAGTCGAACGTGCCGTCAAAGTGTTCATGAGAGCCTATGCGCCGACTGCCAGCGACTTAAATCAAGCATAGCTATTACTTGAAAACGTCACGAAACAACTGCTGCATGGCGTCCCAGGATTGTTTATCCGCTTCGGCATCATAAGCAATAGGCAGGTTGTTGGATTTTCCTAAGCTATCGGCATTGGGATTGCTGAAACCGTGTCGCGCGCCGGGATAGTTGACGAAACGATAATCTACGCCGGCTTGGCTCATTTCTTTTTCAAAAGCCATGATGCTGTCTGCGCTGACGAATTCGTCAGCCGCGCCGTTCAACACCAATACCCTTGCTTTTACTTGCCCGGTTCTTGCCGGCGTTTGCGTTCCCAGAGTCCCATGAAAACTCACCACCGCTGCCAGATCGGTACCCAGACGCGCCATGTTTAATACCGTCGCCCCGCCAAAACAATAGCCTATCGCCGCAAGCTTGCTCTGATCGACTCGGGGTTGTTTGTTCAGAAAGGCCAACGCTGCCGTAAAGCGCAGTTGCGAAACCCCGGCCCGTTCCACCACGCTACTCATGAATGCCGATGCCTCGTTGGCATGCTCGCTGGATTTGCCGTCGCCGTACATGTCGACCGCCAGTGCGGTGTAACCCAGTTCCGCCAACATCTTTGCGCGCTGCCGGGCATAGTCGTTCAAGCCCCACCATTCGTGGACCACTAACACGCCAGGCTGCTTTTCGCCCTTGGCGTCGTCCCAAACCAGATAGCCCCTTAGCGTGGTATTCCCGGCGGTATAGCTGACAGTTTGCTCCTGCAAAGCCGCCTGTAAACCGGAACTAAACAATAGAGCCAAAAAGAATAAGCCGCGCATCATGAAGACCTCCCGTGCAAAAATGATGTTACGGTTACATCGCTAACGGATATTGTCAATCTCTGCGGCCTCTGCCACGATAAAAATTCGCCGGAGCGGCGGGATTTATCGCAAACTAGCCCCTGCATTACCTCCCCAATTGGTAGAAGAGACTTTATGACACGCTCCGGCGCAAAACCCGTCTGGCGCCAAATCCCCAAAAGTGTTTGGGCGTTGGGCTTTGTAAGTATGTTGATGGATATTTCCTCCGAAATGATCCACAGCCTGCTGCCGATATTTATGCTTACCACCTTACATGCCAGCAGTTTGAGTATCGGCTTAATCGAAGGCTTAGCGGAAGCGACAGCGCTAATCGTAAAAGTTTTTTCAGGTGTACTAAGCGATTACCTAGGCAAGCGCAAAAGTTTGGCTTTGCTAGGCTATAGCCTGGGCGCGTTGACCAAGCCCTTGTTTGCCATGGCCGGTAGCAGCGGTATGGTATTGACCGCGCGTTTGCTGGACCGGGTCGGCAAGGGCATACGCGGTGCACCGCGCGACGCGCTGGTAGCCGACATCACGCCAGCGGAAATTCGTGGAGCGGCCTTTGGACTACGGCAATCGTTGGACACAGTAGGGTCATTCCTCGGACCATTGCTGGCGGTAGTGCTCATGCTACTCTGGGCTAATGATTTTCGGGCGGTATTTTGGGTGGCGGTTATTCCCGGTATGTTGTCGGTGATGATGTTGCTGTTTGGTGTGCAAGAACCCAAGCATTTGCGACGGGCGCAGCACGGCAATCCAATCAAGCGCGCCAATCTGCAACGCTTGCATGCTGATTATTGGCGAGTAGTGACTATCGGCGCGGTGTTCACGTTGGCACGTTTCAGCGAGGCATTTTTGGTGCTGCGCGCCCAACAAAGCAGTATTCCGATTGCGCTGTTACCCTTGGCGATGGTAGCAATGAACATTGTGTATTCGGCCACGGCTTACCCGTTCGGCCGGCTGTCCGACAGCGTATCGCACCGCAAATTATTGGGCTGGGGCCTGCTGGTGCTGATTGCCGCAGACTTAGTGCTGGCCAGCTGTGCCGATTGGCGAGTCGTATTGGCGGGGGTGGGGCTGTGGGGGATACACATGGGTATGACCCAAGGCTTACTGGCAAAAATGGTGGCCGACACTTCGCCGGCAGACCTGAGGGGCACCGCTTACGGCTTTTTCAACCTGGTGAGCGGTATCGCCATGCTGTTTGCGAGCGTTTTAGCGGGTTTGCTCTGGGATAGCTATGGTGCCGAGTTTACCTTTTATGCCGGTGCCGGGTTTTGTTTGCTGGCGCTGTGCATTCTCATCGTTCGCCGCAGCGGCGAAACTGCTCATTGATGTGCGCGGAAAAAAAGGAAAAATTCCCGAAAAATTTTGAAACTGGCTTACAAAGAGGTAATCTTTAACGTACAAGAAATCTCGCAGGTGGCCGAGCTTTTTAGCCGCATAACTACGCCTAGTTTGAATCACATCCTTGTCAGCCGTTTACAGCATATAAACCACTACCAGCTTTGGCTGATCTCGGTGTTTCTGTCCACGTTACTCACCGAATCCATCGTCGCACTCATGGATTTGCTGTTGAACGGCAAAATCAGCTCCGACTACCTGTTAACCGGCTTGGTTGCTTCGCTGATTGTGGCCTCGTTGATCTGCGCCATGATTATTCTGTTTTTGGATCAACTGGCCGGCCTGAAGCAGGATAACGTCCAGTTAAGCAACATTGTCACTAAGTTGCCCATTCCCTTGGCGGTATTCGACGAAGAGCGCAAGCTGCAAATGCTCAATCCGGAGTTTACCAAGGTGTTCGGTTACGAAAGCAGGGATATCCCCAACCTATACGAGTGGGATCTGCAAGCCTTCCCAGAATCAGCTTACCGCGAAACGATTAGCGCGGAATGGCAAAAACGTTTGGAAAATACTGGTCTTGACCATCAGCCCTTAGAATTAAAAATCCGTTGCAAAAGCGGACGGTTTAAACACGTCATGGCCACTGCTACGCAAATAGGCCGGGCCGATAGCCAGATGCAACTCGTTTTGCTCTACGATATCTCCAAACGCATTGAAGCGATGAACGCGCTTGCCGATTCGCGCAGCCTGCTGCAATCGGTGATCGAAACCATGCCCATGCGGGTGTTTTGGAAAGACCGCCAATCCCGCTATCTCGGTTGCAATTCACAATTTGCTCGGGATGCCGGTTTCACGGGAGCCGAAGACATTCTTGGTAAAGTCGATCAGCAACTATGCTGGCATAATGAGGCTGAGAGCTACCGCGCAGACGACAATCTGGTAATGCAATCCAATTCGCCCAAATTAGCGTACGAAGAACCGCAAACCACGCCGGATGGTCGCGAGATTTTGCTTAGAACCTCAAAGGCGCCGCTGCGTAACAGTCTTGGCGAAACTGTCGGCGTACTGGGCGTGTACGACGACATCACCGACCTAAAGAAGATCGAAAATGAGTTGTGGCTCACCAAAACCATGGTCGACAAAAGTAAAACCGCTTTCTTCTGCCTGGATTCCAGAGGGCTGGTGACTTACGTCAACGATTATGCCTGTCAGACCTTAGGTTATTCGCGGGACGAATTGGTGGGTATGCATCCCTGCGAATTCGATCCTGACTTAAAGCCTAGCGCCTGGTCGGGCATATGGGAGCGTTTGCGAGATCGGGAAATCGTCAGCCACGAAACTCGGCACCGGCGGAAAGATGGGACGATTTTTCCGGTGGATATTACCTGTCACTACATCGCTCACAATGGCTTGGAGCTGAGTTTTACCTTTGCGCAAAACATTAGTGAGCGCAAACGTCTGGAAACCGAATTCCGTATTGCCGCGACCGCTTTCGAATCGCAGGAAGGCATGATGATCACCAATGCCGATGGCGTGATTTTAAAAGTGAATAAATCCTTCACCGATATTACCGGTTACTCCAGCGAGGACGCCATCGGCCAGAAAATGAGTATGCTTAATTCCGGCATTCACGATGCGCTGTTTTTTACGGAGATGTGGACAGCCATCGAGAGTCAGGGAGTTTGGCAAGGGGAAATTTGGAATCGCCGTAAGAACGGCAATATATTTCCAGAATGGCTAACCATCAGCGCCGTGAAAGGCGCGGACTATAAAGTTAGCCATTACGTGGCGACGATGATGGACATCACGGCGCGTAAAGCAATAGAGCAACACATTCATCATTTGGCTCATTATGACGCCTTGACCGATCTGCCCAATCGCACATTGTTGATTGATCGCCTGCATCAGGCTATTGCCAAAGCCAGACGCGAACAAAGCGTGCTGGCTTTGCTTTATCTGGACCTGGATAAATTCAAACCCGTCAATGACAGTTTCGGTCATGATGTCGGCGATTTGTTATTGAAGGAAGTTGCGAATCGGCTGGAGGCCTGCGTGCGGCGCGAAACCGATACCGTATCGCGCTTAGGCGGCGACGAGTTTGTGATTTTGCTCGGTCAATTGGACCGGCAATCAGCGGCGGGTTTGGTGGCGGAAAACATTTTGACCAGTCTGAATCAGCCGTTTGTCGTGCAACAACACTTATTGGACATCTCTTCCAGCGTGGGTATTGCCATCTATCCCAAGGATGGCATGGAGGCGAATATCCTGATGAAAAACGCCGACAATGCCATGTACCGAGCTAAATGCGCCGGTCGCGGTTGCTACCGTTTTTTTAGTTCAGAAGCCGACGGTTAATTGCCGATTATCGGCGTGGGCCCAGACAGCCAAAGGCCGAGTCGAGGCTCCACGGCCAGTCCCGTCGCGTCGGCGAATTGAAACGGTACGGAAATCAGTTCCATACCCCGATTAATCTGCACCGCAAAATGCAAATGAGGCCCGGTGGTCAATCCGGTATTACCGGAATAGCCAATTAACTGTCCTGTTGCGACCTGCATTCCCGAATTGACCTGAGATTTTTCCAGAGCCAAGTGTGCATAAACAGCCATGGAACCGTCCTCATGCAAGATCCTGATGCTGTTAGCCTTGCTGGCGTATGCTTGGCTGGTGCCATTGCCTGTGTAATCGTTTTCCACTTCCAGCACGATACCGCCGCGAGCCGCATAAATCGGTGTACCCACAGGCATCATGATGTCTACCGCATAACGATTTTGTTGATCGTTATGGCTGTAGGGGCCATTGAAAGCTTGGGTAATTTGAAACTGTGCGCCGACCGGCAAAGGTGGTTTATAAAGCGTCCGACTCACATAGCCGGGTAAGGGGCGCCCGATCACATAGCTGTATTGCAGATTGACGCTATAAGACCCGGCTCGTTCGTTGGGTATGAGCGAAAACAAGTTGCCGGATTGCCCCGATTCTAAGATAAAGCGGCGCGGTAAATCTGGATCAGCACTGACATTTTCCCGCTCGCGCCAATCGACGGCCAGTTCGATAGGCCCCGGATAAGCGTTTAGCGCAAAAAAACTAGGTTGCAAAGCATCGGCGGTTTTTTCCAGCCAAACGCGTTTTGGTCCGGCGGCTTTTAATTGCCGGACTTCTACCGGCCGATTAGTCGCCGGGGGCTGATCGGTAAAATACCAGTTACCTTCGGCATCCTGATATTTATAGAGCTTTTTCGCTACGCCGGTACTGCAGACTAGTAATAGCGAAATCGCTAAAAATCGGCGGAACAAGCTCAGTCACCGAATTATTTACGGGTGGAGCTAAAGGTGTAGGAGCGCACCACGCCTTGCGCATCGAAGCGAACCAGCAAGTCCTGAGAATCGTTACCCCCGAACAACGCATATTTGTAGATACCGTAGGTCCAGGTAGGCTTACCATCTTCCATGCCAGTACGCCAAGGGGTGCCAAACATTTCGGTGATATCTTGCTTGCGGGTTTGACCCACTTTGATTTCCGGTACTCTCACCGGCGAAAACTCTTGACCGACGGTAAAGCAACCGGCCAATTGCGTCGTTGCAAGGCTGGCGACCAAGACTAGTGAACTTAAGCTAATGGCGCGTGGTCCGCCTTTTGCAAGAAAATTTGTCATTTGTGTTCCCTAATTGAAAAGTTAATTGATATAAAGTCGCTGATATTGGCTTATCTTAGCCGGTTGCAGCTGCGATTCGAAAATTTTTTAGCCACCGATAAGATGTCATCATGTCTACCGAAAACGACAATTCAAGCCTCGATAATCTCAACTTCGACAATCGTTTTATTCGCGAGTTGCCTGGCGATGCCGAACTGGACAATTTTCGGCGCCAGGTTTACTCAGCTTGCTATTCCAGGGTTAATCCGACACCGGCGCAACAGCCCCGTTTGGTTGCTTATGCCAAAGAAGTTGCTGAGGATTTGGGATTATCGGCTGAGACTTGTGAATCGGAGGATTTTTGCCAAGTCTTTACCGGTAGCCGATTGGCCAAAGGCATGGAGCCTTACGCGCTCTGTTATGGCGGCCATCAATTTGGCCACTGGGCCGGTCAGCTCGGCGATGGCCGCGCCATCAATTTGGGCGAAGTGGTTAGTCAGCGCAACCAGCGCTATACCTTACAACTAAAAGGTGCGGGTGTAACGCCGTATTCGCGGAGTGCCGACGGCTTGGCAGTGTTGCGTTCGTCGATACGTGAATTTTTGTGCAGCGAAGCAATGCACCATCTTGGCGTACCAACCACCCGCGCGTTAAGCGTCAGCCTGACCGGTAAGCAAGTCGTGCGCGACATGTTTTACGACGGCAATCCGCAAATGGAAGCTGGCGCAGTGGTGTGCAGGGTCGCGCAGTCGTTTACCCGCTTTGGTAGTTTTCAGATATTCACTGCGCGCGATGACTTGGACTCTCTGAAACAATTGGTGGATTACACCATCCGCACCGATTTTCCGGAACTGGGCGAGCCATCGATTCCTGTCTATCTGGATTGGTTTAAAGAGGTGTGCCGCAAAACTGCCGAGATGGTCGTGCATTGGCAACGCGTGGGCTTTGTGCACGGAGTGATGAACACTGACAATATGTCGATACTGGGTTTAACGATCGATTACGGCCCCTATGGGTGGTTGGAAAACTACGATCCGGACTGGACGCCCAATACCACTGATGCCCAGGGTCGCCGCTACCGTTTTGGTAATCAGCCAAAAATTGCCTATTGGAATTTGGTCCAACTCGCTAATGCCTTGTACCCTTTGATTATGCGCGCTGAAAGTTTGCAGCAAGCGTTGTTGGCCTACACCGAAACCTTCGACGCCGGCTGGCAGGCGATGATGGCAGCCAAGTTGGGTTTAGCTGCCTTCGAGCCAAGCGAAGACGATGCCTTGGTTAACGAATTAACGCAATTAATGCAAGCCTGCGAGACCGATATGACTTTGTTTTATCGGCAACTGGCAGACATAGAGGTCAGTGCAGCAACTAATTCGCCAGCGGATTTTTTAGCCATGTTGCAGCGAACCAGCTACGAGCCATTGAGCGACGAAAACCGGGAGCGAGCCATGCGCTGGTTTGCAATGTATTGTGTGCGCAGCCAGCGAAACGCTAGGTCGCCACTGGAACGCAGCACAGCGATGAGCGCGGTGAATCCGAAGTATGTGTTGCGTAATTATCTGGCCCAGTTGGCAATCGACCAGGCCGAACAAGGTGACTTTGGCTTAGTTCGGGAGTTACTCGACGTGCTGCGCCAGCCTTACGCCGAAAAAGCGGATAAACATAGTTTTGCTGCTAAACGGCCCGATTGGGCGAAGCAACGTGCCGGCTGTTCCATGCTGTCTTGTAGCTCTTAAAGGCTACTATAAGCAAATTTTCAACGAATGGCACTATGTCAACTCATTGAAACTAGCTTATTATTCGGGTACTAAATCTAGTTAATTGTTTGGAATAATCTCCGGAGCAGAGCATGGCCCAAGAAATCGGCATCGTTAAAATCGCAACTGGCACCGTTACAGCCATTGCCGCCGACGGCAGTAAACGAATTTTGCAGGTGGGCGACCGTGTTTATTCTACCGATCTGCTGACCACTGCAGTTGGGAGTACTGTCCTCATACAGTTTGCAAACGGTTCATTCGTTGACATGGGTGGCAATGACAGCATGCTTCTGAGCGCTGCCTTTCAGGAACAGGGCGAATCCGTTCAAGCTGGACAAAATCCCCAAGCGACAGGACTCAGCGCCGAAGAAATTCAAGCCGCCTTGTTGGCGGGTGCCGATCCAACCGTCATAGCAGAAGCGACGGCAGCTGGCGCGGCAGCAGGGGCTGGTGGCGCAGCGGGAGCCGGTAACGAAGGCCATGTGCCGGTCATCGTCGAATACCTCAATCCTGTCGCCCCAGTTACCAATGGCTTCGATACCACGGGCCCCGATGTCGCATTTCCGCTGATTTTGCAGGAAGTGCTGATATTAGATCCTGACCAGTTCGTTAGTGCACTTGGCAACCTGCCCCCCAACGCAAGCAACGACAGCTCCAACGATAATGCCCCCGGCAGCGCCGTCACCCTCAACGTGCTGGGCAACGACAACGATCCGGATGGCACTCTAAATCCCGCCAGTGTGCAGATCGTCGGCA
>FSSH01000362.1_pt1 | contig 24342 bp, 26 predicted proteins | sample 1166101 | NCBI WGS metagenome assembly FSSH01 (sample SAMEA32972668, study PRJEB13176) | freshwater metagenome | biome: Drinking water system; feature: Biomass in drinking water that filtered by 0.45 um membrane; material: drinking water | place: USA | collected 2012-12-20 | depth 0 m
TTGTTCACTTCTTGTAGGTACATGGCGATGCGCTCGGTTCCGTACGTAATCTCGCCCGTGATGGGACTCAATTCAATGCCGCCGATTTCTTGAAAGTACGTGAACTGCGTGATTTCCATGCCATCCAGCCGCACTTCCCATCCCAGCCCCCAGGCACCCAACGTCGGCGACTCCCAGTCATCCTGAATGAAACGGATGTCGTGCTGTTTTGGATTGATCCCCAAGCGCGACAAGCTTTCAAGATACAACTCCTGGATGTTGTCGGGAGCGGGCTTCAGCACCACTTGGTACTGATAGTAGTGCTGCATGCGGTTTGGATTTTCACCGTAGCGCCCATCGGTGGGACGACGGCAGGGTTGCGCATAAGCGGCGCGCCAGGGTTCCGGTCCCAGCGACCGGAGAAAGGTCGCTGGATGGAATGTGCCGGCTCCCATCTCCATATCGTAGGGCTGATGAATGACACAGCCACGATCGGCCCAAAATTGGTGCAGGGTAAGTATCAAATCTTGATAATTCACGGCAGGTCCAACCTAGACGGGAGAAATAAACGACAGTTTATTCGGTTGCGCAAAGCGAGGGGCAAGCTAACAAGAATGCTTTTCCCCTGTCAAGCAACATTCCCTCTGTGATCAATAGTTTGCAAATAGCTTCGCCTAGGAGTTGCGCAACTCGAATGGACAGTGCAGAGGAAGGCCCATCATCATCGGAATGCATCAGGGCTTGACAGAAGAGAACGACTTGACCTATTGTTATTATTGTTGACAAACTAACTCATAATTACATTCCATCGCACCAATGAAACTGTCGAAGAAAAGCGAATATGGACTCCGCGCCCTTCTTGAATTGACGCTGGCCCATGGAACGGCCACATTACAACGCCAGGACATTGCCGCTCGCCAGCACATCCCGATTGAATTCCTAGAGCAAATTCTGCTCGCACTGAAGCGAGCCGGCCTCCTTTCAAGCCGGCGAGGCGCGAAAGGGGGCTACACCCTGATCAAGCAACCGAAAGATATTTCGCTCGGCCATGTGATTCGTATTCTTGACGGCCCCCTTGCGCCGATCGGCTGCGTCAGCAAGACCGCGTACCAAAAATGCAGTGATTGCCCTTACGCCAATAAGACGCAGTGCCCCGTGCAGCACGTCATGGGCGCCGTACGGGACGCGATTGCCGATATCCTGGATAACTACTCACTGGCTGATTTCGCGTCAGGCCATCGCAAAACGTAACGAACCATGGACCTGCTCGTTCTCGTATCGATCACATTCATCGCAGCAGCCGTCAACGGCGCGCTGGGGTACGGATTTTCCTCAATCACAGTCCCTGTCGCACTGCTGTTCTATACCAATCGGATTCTGAATCCAGCGCTAGTCCTGATCGAACTGGTGATCAATAGCTACGTCCTGTTCATCAATCGGGCCAGTATTCCACATATCTGGAAGCGAGTGGCGCCGATTCTGATCGGCCTGGCTATCGGTGTCGCCATCGGCAGCTATATCTTGTCATTGGTCCATCCTGCCTGGGTCAAGTTCGTCACGTATTTTTTTCTGCTGCCGCTGATTCTCCTCCAAGCCGCCGGCATCCGAAAACCGATTAAGGCTGAACGCGCCATCGCCATCCCATTTGGGGTGGGAATCGGCACCCTCTATTCCGTCACGACGATTTCCGGGCCTCCGCTCGCGTTGCTGTTCAATAATCAAGGCTACGCCAAGCAGGATTTCCGGGCTGCGCTCGGCGTCATTCGCGCCGCTGAATCCTCTATGACCGCCATCGCCTACGGCATCATCGGCTTCTATAGCGCCGGCAGCATAGAGATCATTCCCTATATTGTTCCCAGTGTCCTCCTGGGTATTCCGCTCGGCAGCTACCTCATTCGCTGGATGGATCCTGAAACATTCAGACGGATCTGCATGGCATTCGATGCACTCGTGGTGGCGTTTGGGCTGTCACGAGTATTAGTCGAGCTCAATCTCGCTTCTGCATTGACAACCTACAGCATTCTATCGATTGTCATCCTATTGAATGCGTATCTGCTATACCGTTTTTTCAGAGAGCGCCCGCCGCCATAGATCTATTCGCCACCAGGGCTCCAAATTGATTTGAGTCCGGCACTTTTTTCCCTTCGCCGCCCTTGACATCCTCGCCAAAACTACTTTCTGTAGTGCCTGCCTGGAAAACCATACACTAGCAATTGTTTGATTTTCTTCGCGCTTCACGCCCCTCTCTCAACGATGAATCCTACACCCTTCACACAATACACCTGCACTCGCCAGGTCGAAGTCAAACTCCGCTATTCATAAGCACTTTCCAATCACCTCCATCAGGCATAGCCCTTGCTCATCCACCCCTGAGAATGAAAAACTTAACTGACATTAATTTTCAGAAATCGATCATTGGTCTGGCCTGTTCGATCACCTTGAGTGTCCTGTTCCTCTCCCTCTCAGGTTGCGGATCAGGAGGCGCTGGGGAACCAACGATTTCTACAACCTCCACCGCAAGTGGAGCCACGGCAACTTTGGCCTGGAATCCGGTGCAGCCCCAACCGGGGGAACCATCAATCCTTGGCTATTACATCCACTATGGGAGACAATCCTCGGGCCAACCTGGCTCCTGTTCCTATGAAGACAGCATCTTCGTGATGACCTCAACTGGAACAGTAACAAGGCTGGAAGCCGGCAGCCGCTATTACTTTGCGGTGAGTGCCTATAATGGCGTTGAAGGTGCCTGCTCAAACGAGGTCTTCACCGATACGTAACACGGCGCCTCAGAGATTTCCCTCAGTCATTTCCTCGCAATTTCCCATTACTCTTCATTGACTCACTCCAACTGATTTGTTAGCCTCAAGCCCCGCTGCGTTGTTATCAACAAGAAAGAACAAACACGCTCGACGCCACCCTTAGGCATCGATATCCCGAAAGGAGTTCTCATGGCCGGCTCATTGGCTTCACCGGAATTACTGACAGCGCTTCAGAACAAAGCAACCCAACTCCGTATCGGGAGTGTGTTGGCCACCAGCGAAGCAGGAAGCGGCCATCCATCCAGTTGTTGTTCCGCCGCCGACATTGTGGCGGCACTCTTCTTTTCCGTCATGCGATACGACCCGAAAAATCCGAAAGCACCCAACAGCGATCGGTTCGTGCTCTCTAAAGGCCATGCCGCGCCCCTTCTCTATGCCGCCTGGGCAGAGGCAGGACTGTTCCCGGCCAGTGACCTGTTGAAACTGCGCACCCTGGCGTCAGATCTGGAGGGACATCCGACTCCCCGCCTGCCGTTTGTGGATATGGCGACTGGCTCATTGGGACAAGGCCTCCCGGTTGGTATCGGCATCGCGCTGAACGCACAGTTTGTCGACAAACTGGATCACCGAACCTATGTCTTAATGGGAGATGGAGAATCTGTCGAGGGATCGGTGTGGGAATCCGCTGAGCTCGCGCGCCATCACGGATTAGACAGCCTCTGCGCAATCATCGATATCAATCGGCTCGGTCAAAGTGATCCCACCATGCTCCAACATGATATGGAAGCCTACCGCGCACGGTGGACCGGCTTCGGCTGGCAGGCATTGATTGTGGACGGACACGATCTTTCAGCTCTGCTCGCAGCCTTCGACACCGCGGCAAATACAAAGGGGAAGCCGACCGTGCTCCTTGCCAAGACCTTCAAAGGCAAGGGGATCTCCTTCATGGAGAACCATCCGAGCTGGCATGGGAAGCCCATTCCTAAAGGAGAGGAAACCCAAAAAGCTATCGCTGAACTGAACCAGCAGCTCAAGCAGAGCAGTATCTCCGTGGCAATCAAGAAGCCGGCGTCGACGGCACCGACAACCTCTCCGGTCAACCCGCTCCCGGTATCGCCCTACAAAACTGGCGACGCTGTCGCAACGCGCGAAGCCTTCGGCGTCGCGCTGGAAGCACTCGGTTCGGCAAACCCCTCGGTGGTTGCCCTCGATGCAGACGTTAAGAACTCTACCTATACCGACAAGTTCGGCAAAAAGTTTCCAACCCGGTTCTTTGAAAACTTTATCGCCGAGCAAAACATGCTGGGCGCTGCGGCCGGACTTGCAGCCTGCGGAAAAATCCCTTTCGTCGCCACCTTTGCCGCATTCTTTACCCGCGCATACGACTTCATCCGTATGGCTGCCATCAGCGGATCGAACCTCAAACTCGTCGGCACCCACGTGGGCGTGAGCATCGGGGAAGACGGCCCGTCCCAGATGGGCCTGGAAGATATCGCCATGATGGCGGCGCAGCCGGGCGTCACAGTGCTCTACCCTTCCGACGCCACCTGCACCTATCGCCTGGTCGAAGCAGCGGCCAATCACAAAGGGATGGTCTACCTGCGCGCCGGCAGACCAAAGAGTCCCGTGCTCTACGGACCGGAGGAGCGGTTCGCAATCGGCGGCAGCAAGGTACTCCGCCAGAGCGCATCGGATGTGCTCACCATCGTCGCCGCCGGGGTGACCCTGTTCGAAGCATTGAAAGCCCACGACCAGTTGAAGGCATCCGGCATCCACGTGCGTGTCATCGATCTCTACAGCATCGTCCCGATCGACCGCACCACGTTGCTGGACAGCGCCAGATCCACCCACGGCCGCATGCTCACGGTCGAAGACCATTATGCCCACGGAGGACTGGGGGATGCCGTGCTCAGCGCGGTCGGACCGGAAGGAATCAAGGTCCACAAGCTCGCGGTGCGCGTGATTCCGCACAGCGGGAAGCCGGAAGAACTTGTCGATCACTTCGGCATCGGCACACGATCGATCGTCGAGGCAGTGAAACAGATCGCCAAGTAGCTGCCCGTCCGCCGTCGTTCTCCCCGCTCAAGCTCTATGAGGCCCGCTGTGCCCGCACGCTTTGCGTCGTGGATACAGCGGCTCAATGAGACACATACATTTCCCGGCTTAGCCCGCATTATTCATGACGGTTCGTTGCGAAATCGCCAAGCCGCGTCGTGAGACCGGCGCGCGGAGCCCTGAGGATCTGAGGCGTACTCGTGCAGTACGTTGAAGATCTGAGGGGCGAGCCCGCTGGCCGTAGGCTGGTCGGAACAGCGGATCGGCGATTGCAGCAGAAGTGCTCATGAATAATGCGGGCTAGAAGCCACGCACTGTGAGACAGTCCTCCTTTCCGTCACACACTCGCCTCGCTGAGCGGGCAAAGCAGGCTTCACGAGAGCCTGCACGTGGCCCACGTTCCAACACCCCTCACCTCGCATGAATAACAAAAGTTACTTTTGACATCATCTGCACCCCGTACTATACTCATCAGGTTTTTAGCCAACAAAGACGTTCGCACTCATCGGTGATCACGTGAGGCGCGGGCTCATTCACAACCATTCAGGGAGGAGGACGCGGATGAGGAGATTACAGCTACCCCAGACCGCTGCGATGGCAGGCATCACAGCCATGGCATTGACAGGCATGCTGGGGCTTTCGACCACACTACAGGCGAAGACGCATGACGTGAAATTCACCGCGATGGAAACCGAGATTGTCGTCGAAGGCACCGGCGAAAAGTACAAGGCCTGGACCTTCAACGGACAAATGCCGGGGCCCGTGGTCCGCGTGACAGAAGGCGACACGGTCAACTTCACGCTTGACAATCCGAAGACGAACTTCTTCGGACACTCGATGGACTTTCACGCTGCGGAAATCGACTTCTTAAAGAACTACCGCGAGATCAAGCCGGGCCAAACCATTCAATACACTTTTGTGGCCAAGAAGCCGGGGGTGTTCTTCTATCACTGCGGCGCGCCGCCGATGATTCAGCATATTGCCCGTGGCATGTTCGGCGCCATCATCGTGGACCCGAAGGATGCGAAGGTCTGGCCGAAGGCCGATCGGGAGTATCTCCTGGTCCAATCGGAATTCTGGAAGAATCCTGACGATGTCGGCGCGATGTTCGATCGTAAGTTCGATAACGTGGTCTTCAACGGCGGCATCTGGAAGTACCATCCGTTCTTCATCGGCGCGGCTCCGTTGGAAGCCAAGCCGAACGAGCGGGTGCGGTTCTACTTCGTGAACGCCGGCCCGAACGAATTCTCTTCATTGCATCCCATCGGCGAGATCTGGGACGCAGTCTATGAGAGCGGTAATCCGGCCAACAAGTTTGTAGGCGTCCAGACCTATGTCGTGGGACCTGGCAGCGCCGCCACGTTTGACCTAATTTCGGAATCACCGGGGGTCTATCCGATCGTGACGCACTCGCTGACCGCGGCGCTTCGTGGCGCCATTGCAGCCTTGACGATCACCCCGGTCGCCAAAGATGCGCCGTTGATGCCGTTGACCCCATGGAATCCGTAGGCAACAACTGCCTCTTGCAGTGGATATGATCCGTCGTTCAGCACATTAACTAATGAAGAGGAGACCAACAATGACTCGCACTTCGACAATGCTGGCGGTCGCGCTGTTTGCGACCGTTGTCAGCGCACCGGTACTCAGCATGGCTGCAGACACAAAGCCCTCGCTCTATGAACGGCTCGGAGGGACCGGTCCCATCACGGCCGTCGTGGGGAAATTCGTCGCCAACGTGGCAGCCGACAAGCGGATCAATGGGTACTTCGCGAAGGCCGACATCCCCAACCTCAAGCGGCAGCTGGTCGATCAGGTGTGCCAAGCCAGCGGCGGTCCTTGCACCTACACGGGCAAGGATATGAAGACCACGCACCAAGGGATGAAGATCACGACAGCGGCGTTCAACGCGTTGGTTGAGGATCTCGTGGCAGCGCTCGATACCTTCAACGTCCCGGAGCAAGAGAAGAGTGAGTTGCTCAGCGTCTTGGGACCGATGAATAAAGATATCGTCGAGGTCCCGTAGAATCGCAGAACGCGTGGCGGGTCGTATATGAGCCAGCCACGCCGATCTGCAGAGCGGATCACATTTCTGGAGTACCGCACAAGGGCGGCAGACAACAGTCTGCCGCCCTTTTCAACACGTAGAAAGCAAGGATTCGTTGTTGGCTATGGTGACGCATCCGCAACAAGGGATAACAGCAATAATTCTGACACTTGCCCTTGCAAGCACGGGCATACTTCATGCTGAGCCACGCGCCAACGAACGTATCGCCTTGGCACTTTCCGGACAGAATTGCTCACTACACCGTCAGGCCATTGCCAAGACGCTGTCTCAAGTCCCCGGAGTCATACGCATCGATATGGATCTCATCGATGGGCACGTCTTGATCGACCGGATTCAAGATGAGCGAACAGCGGCGGACTTCCAAACCATCATCAATGGCGTCCTCCCATCGGATGCTCAATGCCGCGCCGAAGTCATGGAATCCTGCATCTCGGCGGATCCAATGCCGCCAAGCCACGGCCACTAGCTCGGATTCGGCGAAACAAATACCAAGACCCGGAGCCGTTCTCCGGTATGGTTCTTCACCCCATGCTCTTCGCCTGCTGGAGCCAGTGTCGCTTGTCCTGCTCCTAACACCTGTTTCTCTGCTCCGACCTGAAAGGTCCCCTGCCCTTCAAGAACCAGATAGACTTTGTCCTGGCCGCTATGTACATGCCCCTGTTGTTCCTGCCCCGGCTCGAAACAATACACATCGCAGAAGAATCGCTCCGTCTGAAACAAATTGTTCTTCTTCATCTTCTCACTGCTGAATCGCTGACAATCCGCAAGGTTCATTACCTTCATCGCTACAGACCTTTCTTCACTGATACACGCTGCCTCTCAGCTTGCAACGACAGTAGGCCGTAGTAGACAGATCCTGCCGACTACCGATTAGGGCAACCGCGACAAGGCTTTCTGATAGGAGCCCTTAATCTCGTCTAACGCAGTATCCACTGTGGTTTTTATGGTATGCCATTTTGCATCTGTCGCATCCCGTAAGGCATCCAACTTATCCTTGGCCGCTTCTTTTTTCTTATCCAGCTCATCGATGGACTTCTGAAGTTCCGCCCTGGTTGATGCCGAGACGTTCCGCGCTTTGCCTCGCAAGGTCTCGATTTGACGTTGAATAGCAGATAACTCCTCCTGAGCCTTCCGTTGAAACGCGTCTTTCTGCTGGGCCGTATACTCTTTCGCCGCCTCGACCGTCTCTTGAGCCTCCTTGGCTATAGTCTCTGCGCCAGCTAGTGAATCGGGCGCCATTCCAAGATCCAGTACAACCCAGACACACACAATCCAGAGCGCCTGCAACAACCATGGAAGTTGAGTCATCATTCTTTCTCCTCTACTTTGATCTTCTGCCGATCTACGCAGAAAGTATAGTCAACCGGATTTGCAAAGTCATCCGGACTTGGCGGATAGATTCCCTGCCCGCCTCGCTAAACTTTCGACCGTAACAACCGAGAAAGGAACATATCAGAGCATACCTGAGACAAAGCGAGAAGGAGCAGTGACCGTGCCCCCTGAATCTCCGACAGCATCAACACCGATCGAACAACTGGAGCAAGCGCTGATCAAGAAGCTGGAGCGCGGCGAGATCGAACTGCCGTTGCTGCCTCAGGTGGCCAGCCAAGTGATGGCCCTTACCTCTGATCCGTCCGCCGACGCCGCCAAACTGTCTTCCCTCATCCACCAAGACCAGGCCTTAGCCGCACACGTGCTGCGCATCGCCAATTCCCCCGCTTATATGCCCAGAAGCCCCGTCGCCTCACTTCAGCATGCCGTCGCCATGCTGGGGATCAATTTGCTGTCTGAAATCGCGTTTACCACATCGTTGAAAGCCGGCGCGTTTCAGGTGCCGGGCCATGAAGACACGGTCAAGCAGTTATGGCGGCACTCACTGGCCAGCGGCGCCTTTGCAAAAGAGGTCGCTCGAACCAGACGCGTGAACGTCGAAAGCGCCTTTCTCTGCGGACTGTTGCACGGAATCGGGAAACCTGTCGTCCTCCGTACGGCGGCGACGGTTGCGCGTGAGCAACAGATCCAGGCCGACACGTCGATATTTCAGTTCGTGATCGACGGCTATCATTCGCGTGTGGGATGCCTCATCGCCGAGAAGTGGAGCCTCCCCAAGCAAGTCGTTGAGGTCATTCAATACTATGGTGATTACGACCATGCCACATCCAGCCGCCAGGAGTGCATGCTCACCTGTGTCGCCGATCGACTGGCCACTCACATCCTCGCCCCGGATGCCATGCCGGAAGAACAGCTGCGAGACCATCCGGTGTTTGCAGAATTAAACCTCTATCCCAACGACGTCGACCAACTCCTGGCTGGTAAGGACAAGGTGCTGGCCATAGTGAACACGTTGAACTTATGAGCACATCGACCGCCTTTGACATTATTGTGATCGGAGCCGGCCCCGCCGGCCAGAAAGCGGCCATCCAGGGCGCCAAGGCGGGAAAGCGCGTGGCGCTCATCGAACGTGAACGGGGCATCGGAGGCAGCTGTGTCTACCGCGGAACGATTCCCAGCAAAACGTTGAGAGAAAGCGCACTCCAACTCGATCGGCTCAAATCCGCCGGTGCGGCCTTCGACTTCAGCCTGAAACCGGACATCCAAATCGCAACATTACTCAGCCGGCTGGAAGATGTCATCTCGGCTCATGACACCTTCATGAGCCGGCAGCTCAGGCGCAACGGCATTTCGTTGCTTCACGGACGCGCCGGCTTTCTCGACGCGCACACCATCGAGATGCTGACGGTCGACGGAGGTCGCCAATCATTGACCGCCGACGCCATTATTCTGGCCACTGGCTCGCGTCCCCGGAATCCGGAAAACATTCCCGTCGATCACGAACACATTCTCGACAGCGACTCACTCCTGTCGATGATCTACCTGCCCCGCTCGTTGACGATCATCGGCGGCGGCGTCATCGGATGCGAGTATGCCTCGATTTTTGCGCTGCTGGGGACGCAGGTCACGCTGATCGACCGCGCCTCCTCCCCGCTTCAATTCATGGACCATGAACTCGTGACCCATTTCGTGAAACTTTTCGAACAGCAAGGCGGGCGCTATCTGGGAGGGCAGCAGATCCTGGAGGTTCGGTGGGACGGCGCCGCTCATGTCGTCACGACGTTGAAAGATAACCCTCCGGTCAAGAGCGAGAAGCTTCTGGTCGCGCTGGGCCGGCAAGCCAACATCGAAGATCTCAATTTGTCGGCGGCAGGGCTCACGGCTACGGAGAAAGGCACGGTCTCAGTCAACCAGTTCTGCCAGACGGATGTCCCGCACATCTACGCCGTCGGCGACATGGTCGGAGCTCCGGCACTCGCCTCAAAAGCGATGGAACAAGGGCGCAGAGCTGCCAGGCATGCCCTGAACCTGCCGGTCGGCGATGCCGCGTCGACCATCCCCCTTGGAATCTACACCATTCCTGAAATGGCCAGCATCGGTCTCGATGAAGAGGCTGCCCGTGAACGCTACCGAAATCCACTCATCGGGCGGGCAAAGTTTGAAGAAGTCGCCAGAGCGCAGATATCGGGGGCCGGCCAAGGCCTCCTCAAAATGGTGGCAGACCCCTCAGGCGAGCAGCTGCTCGGTGTGCAGATCGTAGGCGATTCAGCGACAGAATTGGTGCATGTCGGACAATCCGCACTTCAGCAGGGCGCCAACATCGAATTCTTTATCGACAACATTTTCAACTTTCCCACCTATGCCGAGACCTATCGTATCGCCGCGTTGGACATCCTCGGGCAAGCGGCCAAACGCAAGACCGCTGAAGCCGCATAGCCGGCTCCATCCCCTTGCCCCCTGCCCCCTTGCCTACGACAGGCCCTCACAGTCAGACGCATCTGCATCAACCAGGATCAGCGCAGCAGATCGTTACAATGCCTCCTCGGCCTGATTCTCTCGTTCGTAGGGTTCCGCTTCCAGCTCCTTCACCACATGCTGAAGCCTGGCCCACCCGTCCGGGGTAAGATCGACAAACTCCAATCCAAAGAAATCGTCACGGCACCAGCGAACGATGGCTCTTTTGACCTGAAGCGGCGGCTCTTCGTCTGACACTTCAATGCGCATTTCGATTTCTGTCCCCGAGTGTACGTGAGTGCTGCTGAAGACTCTGCAGCCTCGAATGGACAGATCTCCAAGGATACCAACGCCGGAAACGATATTGGTGGAACTGAAGGAACTCCGGAATTGAACGGGAAAGCGAGCGTCTTTTCTATTCTCCATACGCCAAACCTCGTGCGGGGATGTCGGGTTACCCCTTTATATTGCCGATGGGCCGTAATTCCGCCACTACTTTTGTGATTCCCGCCCGATCAACCGATGCGACGACGTCCGAAATATTCTTGTAGGCAAAGCCTGCCTCTTCGGCAAGGCCCGACATGGAGACCGCCTTCACCATAATGCCCTGTTGCTGCATCTGCTGCTGAAGCTGCTCTCCGCGAATCGCCCGCTTCGCCTGCGTACGCGACATCGTACGTCCGGCCCCATGCATCGTCGACGCGAACGTGTCGCGCACCGCAGTCTCAGTCCCTGCGAGCAAATAGGACCCGGTTTGCATCGACCCGCCGCAAATAACCGGCTGGCCTGTCGCACGATCACGGAGCGAAAAATCGATGCGCCACATTTCGCTCCTAGCCGGTGAGACTCTGCGGGGCCTGCGTATCGGAATCAAGGCTCTTGAAGTTCGAACGACTTAGGAAAGTCGGTGAGATTGCGACAGCCATCCTTCGTCACTAAGACCATGTCCTCGATTCTCACCGCGCCTAAACCCGGGTAATAGAGTCCCGGTTCAACCGTGACAACATGGCCTTCTTGCAGAAGAGAACCGGTTCGACTGATGCGCGGCGCTTCATGAATATCCAACCCCACGCCATGGCCGGTTCCATGAAAATACCCTTGCATGCGCCCGTTCACCAAGCCGGTCTTATACCCCGCCTTGTCGAATCGCGCACAGATCCCTTGATGAATCTTCATCCCATCGGCGCCATCCTTGACCTTCTCAATGGCTTCTTCTTGAGCGTCCTTGACGGTTTGGTACAGCCGTTTCAGGTCCGGAGTCGGCGCCCCCCGAACAATTGTGCGGGACATATCGGCAAAATACCGGCTGGTGGCCGACCTGGGAAACACATCAAAAATGATGCTGCGCCCTGCGGGCAACGGGCCGCTGCCTTCATTGTGAGGATCGCAGGCCTGTTCCCCTCCGGCCACGATCGTGTGCTGAGCGACACAGTCCCGCTCCATCAGCTTCACGTTGATCAGCTTCTTAATCCGCTCAGACGTCAACACCTCTCCGTCGAGATGGAGCCAGCCCCGCTCGATCGTCGCCCGTCGGACAGTCTCAAACGCCGCCGCAACGGCGTCTTCCGTAGCGCGCTGCGCTGTTTCGATGTGGCGAATTTCGTCGGCGGTTTTCACCACCCGTTGCTCATAAAATGGATCCCGCTTGGGTTTCAGGCTATACCCGAGTTCCTGGAGCCTGGTGGCATGGATGAATGGGAAATTCGCCGGAACCAAGAGCCGGCGAATTTTGAATTCTTTTAACACCACATGCACGATATCGACCGTTGTCGGATCTTTGATGCCCTGCGCTTTTGCTTTCTGTTCGAGCTCGGAATAGGACAAGACGCGGTCAACCGAGGCCTGAGCCCTGGCACGATCCATTTCAAGATCGCTCATTACCAGCAAGCGTTCCCCCTTGATCTCCATATAGATGAAAGAGTCCGGCGCGATAAATCTGGTGGCGTAATAAAGGTTCGAGTCCTGTTCGCTCGCAGCAATAAAGAGCGTCGCAATTTCAGGTTGAGAAACGGCAGCGCGTTTCATGAACAGAAGAACGGATGGTGAGAGATAACCATGCGGCCTGATACAGGCATGTGTGTCTGAGTCCTCAACATTGTGAAGCGGATGCTAGCATGGGGGCGGGAGTCGGTCAAGAATAAGGCTCCGTCACGGAGTGGGGGGAGATGATTCAGACGGCAGCGCAACATCCGGCGCAGGAGTCTTGCCCTCTTCATCCGACGTCGCGAGATCAATCGGAAGCGTCAGCGTATTCGTCAGCACATCGACCGCAAGCTGGGCCAGCCCGGACAGACCCGATGCAAAGGACTTCACCGGCATGTAGGTGACATCGGGATTTTCGACCGCCCCCTTGACGGAAAATATCGCCGTCGCCAACCCCTTCCGTTCACCGGCAAGAATCCGGCCGAAGAGAGGAATGGTCTTGATGAATTGCGAGTAAGATCCAAATGGACTCACCGCCATGACGAGATCCAGCTGATCGGTCGGCAAATCGTACTGGCCCGCCGCCGTGAGCTTCAGAATCGGACTGTCCATAATCATGTTGTCGGTCTGAAACACGCCGTTCTGGATCACAACCGTCCCGGAAATTTTGTTGTACGGCAGCCCCTCCCTTTCAAGGTCCATTTTTCCCTGCAAGACGACCGGAAGGTTCAAGAGACGGATGATTTTCCATACCGCCCGCTCGCTTGATTTGAGAATGTGCCCTTTTTCCAATAACATCTCGGCCTTCCCGTTGAGCGACGGATAGACCCCATGGGGATTGCGGCCATGCCCTCGAAGAGAGCCGCTCAGCCGCATATTCCCCGTCACACCAGTCACATGGCCATCCGTGAATTGCAACAGATCGTTGACCGGCAAACCGGTGGCGCGGAACGAGACGTCCATTTCCACCGGCGTCTTTCTGGACAGTTGGGCCACGAGCCGCCCGGCGACTTGCCCGTGGGCCGATTCGCCGGAAATACGATCGACATCGAGCACCCCGTCCTGAATGTTCACGCGCGCCGACAGCCCGCCGAACTTCATGTGCTTGTAGTGACCGCGCGCGATTGCCGCAGCCATCGTCACCCGGCTCGTCGCCGCCAAGTCTTCAAGAAATTCCCGCACAACCGACCGGTCCCCCTTGGGAATCAACAGATCCAGATCCAGCTGATTCGACTCGATCTTGCCGGTGATCACCGGCTTGGCCGTCCAGTTTTTGACCGTGGCCTCCAAGGCCACATCGCTGTCATGGATCTTGAACGACAATCGTTTGATCTCGGCGCCGTTACGCACCAGCTTGACACGGGCATAGAGATCCTGGATGGGGCCCTCCGCGCCTCCGGCCATCAAGCCGTTCGTCAGCGCCATCCACCCGGTAATCCGCCAGGCTTGCCAATCCTTGCCCTTTCCTTTGACGTCAAGAGAGACTTCTATATTTCCGGCCTCAAAACCGCTCTTTGAAATCCACTCCGGCACTCGAGACAGGGACAAGGCCCCGGTCGTCACTGAAGCATCGATACTGAATGGATCGCCCAACCGCATACTTCCCTTGGCCGGAATCCGGATCGACGGCAGAATCAGCTCCACCCGGTTCACCGTCAGGGCGTCGGCCTTGGTCGCGTCGCCCTCGAATGCGATGGTTGCCGGCGCGCCGATGGGCTTTTCGCCCAAAACCGGCAGAATGAACATCGACTCATCGAACACGACCGTGCCGCGGAGGTGAGGCGCCGCCGTTGAGCCGGACAGTGTGACGGCCGCTCCGATAATGCCTTCGAATGAACCAGGCGGCACGGCGCCTCCGGACACCAGGCTCATCAGATGTGCGGCATCCCCTCGCGCCTGAACAGAGACATCGTGAAATACGCTCGCGCTTCCACCGGTGATCGTCCCGTGAACCTGCACCGCCACATCTCCGAGGTCGCCGGTCACTTCCTCGAGTTGCGTCGATCCCTCAGCCAAGATGAATCGCCCTTGCAGCCCCGTGAGCCGTTCCGGCAGCGCTGAATGAGTCAGGCTCACGGATTGAACCGTAATCTCTCCTCCGGCAAAGGTAATGCCTCCCGGCTGGGTCAACGCGCCGACGAGGCGGAAGGTGGGCCGGGCCGTGCCTTCCACATCCCGAACTCCGGCCATCACCTGCGTCAATCGTTCAACCTTCATTGTTTCGGCCAGAAAATCTACCAGATGCAATGCCGTCATCTCGCCCGTCACTTCCAATTCAAGCCAGGGACCTGCCTCAAGAAACGAGACGACGGCCTTTCCATCCGTCAACCTGATCGTGCCATAGCTCCCCGTCACACCGGTGATGCGCATGCGTCCGGGCTCCACGAACACCACCGCCGCCAGATCGCTCGCCGCCACACGGTCCCGGCCGATCAGGCCCCGCGCCTCCTGGATACGGAACTCTCCCGTCACCGAAAGCGCGGCCTCGGCCGAGGCGGTCCCGGTCAGCGTCGCATTCATCACCTGTACCTTGCCATCGACCTGCCGATCGGCCAACCACGCAGACATCTGCGGGTCGATCCACGCAGTCGGCACGGTATTGAGCAATTGCGCCAATGACACCAGCGAACTGCTGAGGGTGATCGCAAACGTGGGTTGCACCGTCATGAGGCCTGCGAGGTTCGCTTTTCCGGTCAGTGCCATTTCGTTCAGACGCGCTGAGAGATCGGACAGCACCAGGTCATACCCGGCCACCCCAGGCATCACTCGTACCACGCCTTGGAGATTCACCAGACCCTGCAGACGATCCGGAATCGGGCGAGCACCGATAAAATCCGCCGCGGCGCGCAGGTCCAAATTTGACGCGTCGAGACGGCCATCGAACTGAAACAATGGGGCCGGCTCGTGGGGCGCGTTACCGATGAGCGACACCGGCTTTTCCGCGTGTTTGATCACACCGTCCAGGGAAACAGCCGACACACCGGCAGCACTCGGATGGACAGCCGAGAGATGGAGTTCAGCTATCCCACGATTCGGCCGAACCAGCAATTTTGCATCGACTCGCTCAAGGGGGAGCGACCGTACGCCATCCGTTCTGGAGGCATCAATCACCGTGACCGTGCCATTGATAAGCGTTACCTCCCGAATCATAAATATTCGAGCCATTGCTTCCAGTGTGTGCTGTCCGGTGTTCTCGTACCCCTTTAACCCTTCCGGGAGGTTCCACGAACCCGCCTCATTGCGTCGAAGCGTGAGGGTCGGCTCTTCAATCAACAACCGCTTGCCCACGAGTTGCTTGCGAAAGAGTGGCAACAGCCGCACGACGAGATCGACCCGCTTGGCGGATAAGAACACCTGATCCGAATCGGGATCGTGAATCGTCACCTGGGAGAGTTCAACGCGCAGACTGGGAAGGACCACGAATTTGACACGATACACATCGATTTTTCGCCCGAGGCTTTCCTCCAGCTGTTGCAGGACAAATTCCTTGAGATAGTCCACACCGGTCAGTTGCTTGGAAAACAACAGGAAAGCGGCAGCACAGACGACCAAGGCAAGAAGAACGAGGAGACCAAGACGAAGACGGGACACACCACCCCCTGAACCTGTATAACTCATGAACACTTCTGCCGCAATCGCCCGCCTATACAAGTCGGGACACAGCCGAGCCGCCGCGCGGGGGAACGGAGTGACGAGTTTCTTGTTTCAGGTTTCGAGTTGTCAGAACATTCGTTCGGCAAACTCGCAACCAGAAACTCGAAACATGTTTCATAGAACATGTTTACAACGAACCGTCACACACGATGCGGCCGGTATCACACGCGAATATTCGGCATCTTACCGGAAGCACGGGGTGAAATCTAGAAACTCTGCGTTCTACAAGGGTTTTCTCGGATAAAGCCCTTCGTCCAGACGCATCAGTTGACAGTGCCTCCGTTCTGGACTACACCTTTTCCATGGCCACACATCCCTTGGCAGGACAACCGGCGCCGGCTTCCAGTCTCATCGATCCGCACACACTGCTGACTGCCTATCTGGCAGAGAAACCGGACCCGGCCATTCGTGCCCAACGAGTCTCGTTCGGCACATCCGGGCATCGCGGCTCGTCCCTGAAGCGAAGTTTCAATGAGCAACATATTCTCGCCGTTACCCAGGCGATCTGCGACTACCGCCTCGGGCAGGCGACTACCGGGCCACTGTATCTCGGCATCGACACCCATGCCCTGTCGCAACCGGCCTGCGACTCGGCCCTGGAAGTCCTGGCCGCCAACGGCGTGGACGTGATGATCGATCGGGACGGCGGCTACACGCCGACACCGGTCATCTCACATGCCATCCTCACCTATAACCGTGGCCGAACATCGGGCCTGGCCGACGGCATCGTCATTACCCCATCCCACAATCCACCGGAAGACGGCGGCATCAAATACAACCCGCCCCAGGGTGGACCGGCCGATACCCAGGTCACCAAGTGGATTGAAGACCGTGCCAACGCGCTCCTGACCGCCGGCCTCCAAGGCGTCAAGCGGCTGCCTCTCGATCAAGCCAGGCGCGCCCCGACCACGCATCGGCATAACTATATCGACGCCTACGTCAGCGATCTTGGCAACGTGATTGATATGGAAGCGATTAAGACGGCCCAGCTACGGCTCGGGATCGACCCCCTCGGTGGTTCCGGGATCGCCTACTGGGAACCGATTGCTGAACGCTACGGGTTGAACATTGAGGTCGTGAATCCGACTGTCGATCCCACCTTTCGCTTCATGCCGTTGGATTGGGACGGGAAGATCCGAATGGACTGTTCCTCTCCCTTTGCCATGGCGAACCTGATCTCGCTCAAAGACCGGTTTGACGTGGCCTTCGGCAACGACGCCGATAATGACCGGCACGGTATCGTCACGTCCTCCGCCGGATTGATGAACCCGAATCACTACCTCGCCGTCTCGATCTTCTATCTGTTTTCCCATCGCCATGGATGGAGCCCCGCCGCCGGTATCGGCAAGACGCTGGTCAGCAGCAGCCTCATCGATCGCGTTGCCGCAAAACTCAAGCGGAAATTGGTCGAAGTTCCAGTGGGCTTCAAATGGTTCGTCAGCGGCTTGCTGGACGGCTCCCTCGGTTTCGGCGGAGAAGAAAGCGCTGGCGCGTCGTTTTTGCGGCGGGACGGCACCGTCTGGTCCACCGACAAGGACGGCATCATCATGAATCTGCTGGCCGCAGAGATGATGGCCAGGACCGGCAAGGATCCGGCGCAGCTCTATCGCGACCTGACGAAGGAATTGGGCGAGCCGGTCTATGAACGCATCGACGCACCGGCCACCACGGAGCAGAAAACCATTCTATCGAAGCTCTCTCCCGACCAGGTGAAGGCCACCGAATTGGCCGGCGACAGGATTGTCGCAATGCTGACGACCGCACCGGGCAACGGCGCGGCGGTTGGAGGACTCAAGGTGGTGACTGACCAGGGCTGGTTCGCCGCCAGACCGTCTGGGACCGAGGATGTGTACAAGCTCTACGCAGAAAGCTTCCGGGGGAAGGACCATCTCACGAAGATTCAGGCAGAGGCGCAGGACATTGTTGCAAAGGCCTTGGCAGCACACTCGTAACGACACCCGCTACCATGTTCGGCGCGCATAATTGCATGCATGTTTGAGATCGGCAGCACAGCAGTCCTGATCTGGGGACTCATCTTTGGGTCTCTCGGCGCGGGATTCGCGATCTATGGAAAACGGCAAGAGGCGATCGTCCCGCTCTGCGTAGGGATTGCCCTCTGTATCGTCCCCTATTTCATTGCCAACGTCTATGTGCTTGTCGCCGTCGGTTGTGTCTTAGCCGCTATTCCGTATTTCGTGCGCTGGTGACGCGACGTGAACGAACGAGGGAATGACGTCATTGTGCGGGATGATTGTTGGCCAGAAGGACCGGTTGCATCGCCAGACCTTTGCGGACACCAGACCATAGTACGGTGGGCGCTGTTAACGCCTCATAGGCCTGTCTGACCGAACCAACTGTAAAGACCTGCGTCGCATCCGGGGCTCCCTCCTTGCTGGTATCCACTGACGGCACAAGGACCATCTGAAGACCGGCCTGCCGGGCTGCCGATACTTTTAATCCGACCCCACCGACCGGCCCGATATGACCGTCTGAGGTGATCGTACCGGTGATCACACGATTCCGGGGAATCGATTCCCCCTTCGCCATGGCGGCGACTGCGAGGCCGACCATAGCCGAAAGACTGGGACCATCAATGATGAGGCCCGGTTCGAGTGCCCCCAGTCCCACACTCCAGGAGTCACTGGAGAGGCCGAGCGCCCGCGCTGTGTTCACAATGGCCTGTTTCGCAGCGGTTTGCGTCATCATCGAAAACCGGCCCGGCCCAACCGTAAAATGAACTTCGAGCCCCTCGGCGTCCTTCCGCGTCGTAAAGACCACCATGACATAGATGACCTTCCCGCTATACGTGACCTTTCCCGTGGGAGCCTCCTCCATCAGAACACACAAGAGCGGGATATACTGTTCGCGCGGATCGGCATCAGGGCCGGATGCATTCGCAACGCCCGCCAGGCACAACACACCCAGCAGCAGAACCACGCACGCTATCGATACAGAATCAATCCCATAGCGAGAACATCGGCGGACTCGGCTCCAACTGATTGCCCGACTGTTCATGACTCGCTCCCCTTGATACCGGTTGCCTACCTTTATCGGCAGACTTGTCTTCCGGCATAAGGGGCAGTCTGATCGTGACCTCAGCGGGAGACACAGCTGAATGGCTGAATCTGTTTGACGGGCGCAGCAGGAAAGAGTGGAGACGAGAGAAACTAAGCGAGAGTACGAGCGAACTGGACGGGTGGCATCGTTAGGAACGACCGCCAAACCGTCTCAACAGATCATACGTCGAGGTCGTGCAGAACACAGAAGCGACCGGACTCCTTTTCATCGACAGTGCGCGAGAAGAAACACTTGATCTCCTTACCCTAGTCGCCAACGCCCGCCTACGGCTGAAGCCTTCATTCCCTTACCCGCCAACCCTCATTCTCCAATATCCTGGACGACGGTGTTGATGCGCAACAGCCTCAATCCGTAGAACATCGGCCGTGACGCTGTAATAGAGCGTAAACGGAAAGCGAGTCAGAATAATCTTTCGAAGATTCGGATTAGCGGGAAGCCCAATCCCAGGTTGGTCAAGCAGGAGATCTGTCGCGCGCCGAATTTCAGACTCAAAGCGCTCGCCTAACCCCGGCACCTGAGTTTCATAATAGACGGCGGCTTCGATGAGTTCCAATTCCGCTTCCGGATGGAACTCCAGCCTCATTTCTTCAGGCGGGAGCGAAGATTCTGAAAGACACGTTCGGCGGGAATCGGTTTCACTGTCCCCTCTTCAATCTCGCGGTATCGACGCTGCGCCTCTTCTAACCACATCCGTTCGACATCGACATCGGCAGGGCCATCAAGTTCGCCGATCAGTGAACGCAACAGCTCTGTCTTGTCTGCAGGACTCAGCGTTCGAATTTTCGCTTCAATCTCCTCGACGTGAGATGACATGCGTACCTCCGCGAAACCTGGGCATGCTCGAAACTGTCACTAACTCTAGCCACAGGTCTGTGGGTTGTCAATGTTCCCTGCGCGCTGTGCAATCCTGAGCCACAATCTTGCCGATATGACAATTACCGTCTGCGCACAGACGTGACACTCAGTTCGAACGAGGTGAGATCGCAATCTGGCGGAAGACTTCCGCATAGGCGCCGGCCGGGGCGCTGGCCTTGGGATCGGCGAACACGGCGCGCCAGCGGTTCAATCCCAGCACGCCTTCTCCATAGGGGATCGTCGCCACCTGGCTGCGGTGCTCGGCAATCGCCAGCATCTTTTTCGCCACAGAGCCGTCGATATATTCCAGCCGGTTCCAGGTCGCAAGCGGCCCCCAGATTTCATAGGCCCAGAGGCCGGGGGTCGGGACCATGCCCGATTCAAGCACGCATTCCCTCGCCAACTTACCGGCCAGCCGATGCGCCGGATGCCGGTCGAGTTCCTCATCCAGTGTATAGACCTCCGCCGGCTGCACACGGGTGAGCATCTCAACCAGTTGCTGTTTTACAACGCGAACATCGATCTCCTCCACAGCGTCCGGTTGGTCGAGAAAGACGACCTCCTTCACACCCAACACTTTGGCGGCACGGAGCGCCTCTTCCCGTCTTGTCTCCGCCATCCGCTGTTCGGTCCAGCCAAATGGATTCGACGCCCGGCCTCCGTTCGTGATGACGACTGAGGTAATCGTTTTCTGAGACTCGACCAGCTTGGCTACGGTGCCACCCATCCCGATTTCCATATCATCCGGGTGGGCACTGACGATGACGACATTGTGCTTCATCATCCTGCTCTACGGTTCAGAACCGACCTGCTGTTCAGCGTGATAGGAGCTGCGGACCAACGGACCTGATTCGACATGGGTAAAGCCCATCATGAAGCCTTCATCTTTGAGCGTCGCAAACTCAACCGGATCGTAGAATCGCGCGACGGGCAGATGCTCCCTTGTCGGCTGAAGATACTGACCGATCGTGATGATATCGCACTTGACGGTGCGCAAGTCGCGCATGACTTCCCGCACTTCATCCAGCGTCTCTCCCATGCCCAGAATCAATCCTGATTTAGTCGTCATACCGCATCGCTTGGCCTGACCGAGCAATGCGATCGACCGTTGATACTTTCCCTGCGGCCTGATCGACGGGAACAGCCGCCGGACGGTTTCGATGTTGTGATTGAGTATCTCAGGTTTCTCCGCGCACACCATCGCCAGCGCGTCCTCGCTGCCTTCAAAATCAGGTATCAAGACTTCAATCGTGCAGTTTGGACTGAGCCGTCTTGTCTGCCGGATCGTCTCGGCAAAGACGGCCGCCCCGCCGTCGGCCAGCTCATCCCGATTCACCGACGTGATGACGGCATGGCGCAACCCCAGGGCCTGTACGGCCTCTGCCACACGCCGGGGCTCCTCATGATCCACCGCGAGCGGGCGGCCCGTTTCCACCGAGCAATAATGGCACCGTCTGGTGCAGATATCGCCCAGGATCAAAAACGTGGCGGTACGGGCATTCCAACATTCCCAGCGATTCGGACAACGCGCTTCTTCGCAGATGGTATGCAGATTGAGTCGTTCCATCGTCTGTTTGATATCCAGATAGTCCGGACCGGTCTTGGCCTCAACTTTGAACCAGGATGGGAGGCGCGGACGGCCGATGGGAGATGAAGAGGGTCGAAGATGATCAAGAGGGATAAAGCTCATGAGGGGCTGTTCCTATGCGAACCCTGACGGCACCAGCTCAACAGCCTTGCCAAGAAGCCGGCTCGCTCCGGCTCGGCTTCCGGTGGATCAGGATACTCGACCCAGAGTTCCTGCGAGCCAAGATACAGGCCGTTGCTGAAGCTCTTCTGCGTCTTGAGTTGCCGATAGCCCCGGCTCTGCAAGAGCTGGATCATGGCCAGCAACGCGGCATCCTGAGTCGGGAACAGCTCGGTCGCGACACGGACCGCTTCATAGCGCAGCAGCCCCCGGTAGCTCTCCCCCACTCGTTCGAACTCGACCGGCCGGCTGAATCCCCTCACCCGATCGTCAAGTCCGGCCAACTGATGCTTATCACAGCCCGCTCCGCTCATACGTCATGCCAGCGCGCGAAACACCGCCACAAGATCGCTCAACGCGATGGTCTTATTGCGGAGCACGGCTCGCTCCGCCTGAATGGCATCGCGTAACGTATTGTCTGCCGAACCCGACTTCATACAGGAGGCGCCTAGCGCCAGAATACGCTCGCACTCGTCAGTGAGTTTCTTCTTCACGACAGGATTCACGGCAAGAATGTCCATGAGCTGGCGCCTGGTGTCGGCAAGATGCGCTTGCAATTCCTCCTCCGGATAACCAGCGCGGACGGCTTCATCGGAACAGCGATCGAGATACTGGGTTAAAAACACGTAGAGGCGCACAAGCGCAGCAGCTAAGTCGATCTGATCTTTGGTGGTTGTCGCCATGAAGGGCCTCGCTCTCATGAAGCAGCATTGTTGTCTGTCTCGTTGTCGCCCGGTCTCTCTGGTCTATCTGGCATGAACAAGACAGACGAAACAGCCCAGATAGACTTGCGACGCATCACGATCTACAGCAGCGCTTTCACATCGCCGCCCTCGACCTTCACCTGATAGACCTGAACTTTGCCCGACGGATTGTTCACGCAGGCGCCGGTCGCCACATTGAATTGCCATCCATGCCAAGGACAAGTCACCACGCTCCCCTCGACTTCTCCTTCCCCGAGCGGCCCGCCGCGATGGAGACAGGTATTGTCGACCACGTGAAAGGCGCCGTCTACATTGAAGACAGCCACGGTCTTGCCGTTGACTTCGGCAACGATCCCGTGGCCCGGTTGCACATCGGCTGTTCCCGTCACCCGCACAAACTCCGCCATGACCGTCCTCCCCCTCGCGTCAATTAGTTCGTCGTAAACGGTTGCTTGATTTTCTTGAGCAAACTGTCGATAGACGGGCCGCTCTTTTCAGTCCCCCCGACTTCGGTCATGATCTTCCTGGCGATCTCCCTGAAGGCCGCAGCCTGAGGCGACGCCGGATCGGCCGTGACGATCGGATGCCCGCTATCGCCGCCGTCCCGAATGGCCGGATCGATCGGAATACGCCCGAGGAACGGAATGCCGAGCTTCTCTGCCGCCCGCTCACCGCCGCCATATGAAAAAATCTCCGTGCGTTCTCCGCAATGGCCACAGATGAAGTGACTCATATTTTCCACGATACCGAGGAGCGGCACATTCACCTTCTGAAACATGGCCATGCCCTTGCGCACATCGTAGAGCGCCACTTCTTGCGGCGTCGTCACCGTGATCGCGCCGGCCAGCGGCACCATTTGAGAGAGCGACAACTGCACATCGCCGGTCCCGGGCGGCAAATCGATCAGCAGATAATCCAGATCGCCCCACAAGACATCCCGGAAGAATGCCTGGAGATATTGATGGACCATCGGACCGCGCCAGACCAACGGTGCATCTTCCGGCACCAGAAATGCCATGGAGATGAGCTTGACCCCGTAATTTTCAACCGGCACGATCTTGCCGTCCAGTTGTTCCGGCCCCTTGGTGCTCCCCATCATCATCGGAATATTGGGCCCGTACAGATCGGCATCCAGCAGTCCGACTTTCGCGCCGGCCAGCGCCATCGCGCAGGCGAGATTCGACGCGACAGTTGATTTGCCGACACCGCCCTTGCCGCTGCTGACCGCGATCACATGCTTGACGCCCGGAATCAAATTGGCGGCCCCCTGCGGCGATTGTCCACCGTGGGTATGTTCCTCTGCCATGACCTATTCCTCCCTCACTCCCGCGTCACGCACCAGGCCGTGACACTCCTAGAGACCAGTCTGACTGTATCAACCGCGTCATCATAAGCGATGCAGGAAGGGAAAGGAAATGGGCCGGTCGGACCATACAGACGATGGCCCGACCGGGACATCCTGAGCCCCATGGTTCATGACGGTCCTTGCGAACTCGACCACGCAACACTGCGCACTCGTAATCGATGACCGATGACGATGCTCCATGTATACTGACGGTATTCGAATCGTTCGTTCTTTTCGGGAGCGCCCATGACAATCTCACCCGATTCGCTCGAACCGGCTATCCGTCGCATCGGCGAATATCTCGCGCAACTCTCCGCCGGCCATTCCCCGACGATCTTCGAGGGACGCTGGTGGTCGCAATCAGCGATCAATCTGGCCATGAAGGACGACGC
>FSSH01000641.1_pt1 | contig 24291 bp, 26 predicted proteins | sample 1166101 | NCBI WGS metagenome assembly FSSH01 (sample SAMEA32972668, study PRJEB13176) | freshwater metagenome | biome: Drinking water system; feature: Biomass in drinking water that filtered by 0.45 um membrane; material: drinking water | place: USA | collected 2012-12-20 | depth 0 m
CACAAATGCCGAGAAACGGCCGGGCCTTTCGGCGAATGACGTCGTCGAGCGTGTCGAGCAGGCCCGGCACCGCATCGAGGCCGCGTTTGCAATCGCCATAGGCGCCGACGCCCGGCAGCACAACGCGATCGGCGGCAGCGATGTCTTCGGGCTTCGGGCTGACGACGATGGCAGCGGGCGTGCCACCATCGATGGCGGCGCGCTCGAACGCCTTGGCGGCCGAATGGAGATTGCCCGATCCGTAGTCAATGATCACGACACGCTGCATGCTGTCAGAAACCCGGCGTTATAAGCATGGCGGCCATCGTCCAGAAACGCTCAGCGATTGGCGGCAAATGGCAGCGATGAGGCTTGACCGTCGCGCTGAGTGGTGACGGCCGGTTGGGCTGGCAGCCAGCTCTCCATGAAGCGGCGTTCGCATTCAGCGATGCTTCGGCCGGTGACGGTGCCAAGCGTGCGCCAACCGCCTTGATCGAGCGTCCAGCGTTTGACCGTCGAAAGCTCGAAGCCGAGGTAGATGTTCAACGCCGTCACCAGCAGCGCAATCCACGCTGAGTCCACCCCCAGAGCATTGAGCACGGCAACCACCGCGGCGAGCGCGACAAAATATGCGACTGCCGCCAGCCACAATGAGTGCTGCGCAAAGCCCAGCAACGGCGAAAAAGCCGTCAGCCACGAGAACCCATCCTTGACGAACGCCAAAGCATCGGCGCGATCAATCCGATCGGCCGGCGGAGATGGAGGCTCATGAACGGTGAAAGTCACCACGGGCAACGACCCTTCAATAAGTTTCAAATGATCGGTCCGGCAAATCGCACCATGATGTAGTGCCATAGCGGCGACCGCCTTCGCTACCCACCTCAACCGGCCAGCGAGCCTTTTGTTGAGGGGATGCGCCCAGCCTGTCGCGGATCGAGCGAAATCGCTATCCGCAAGGCCCTCGCCAAACCCTTGTAGCAGGTCTCGGCAATATGATGGTTGTTTTCGCCATAAAGGTTTTCGACGTGCAGCGTAATGCCGGCATTCTGCGCGAACGCCTGGAACCACTCGCGGAACAATTCGGTATCCATTTCGCCGACTTTGGGTCGCGAAAATTCAGCCTTCCAGATCAGGAAGGGGCGGCCCGACACGTCGACCGCGACCCGCGTCAGCGTTTCGTCCATGGGCAGCTGCACGTCGCCATAGCGGACGATGCCGGCCTTGTCCCCCAGCGCCTTGGCGATGGCTTGACCAAGCACGATGCCGGTATCTTCGGCGGTGTGGTGGAAATCGATGTGAAGATCGCCCTTCGCCCGCAGCACGATGTCGATCAGACCATGGCGGGCCAACTGCTCCAGCATATGGTCAAGAAAACCGATGCCGGTTTGAATGTCATAGGCGCCGGTGCCGTCGAGATCGACGGTCGCCGTGATCTCGGTTTCCTTGGTCTTGCGGGTGATCGTCGCTTGGCGTTTCAAAGATCGTCTCCGGTTGGCAGGATCGGCGGCACTGTTGCAGCGCTTGGGAAATGGATGTCCCGGCTTGTGCGCCGCCACGCCGGTGGTTATGTGCCAGACTTCGTCAGCCGTCCATTAACAGTCACCGCACCACGCCAACAAATTTCGCACGATCGCGCCCGCGCAGCCGCTGGCGCCTGCCCCTTGATCTACGTTGTTCGGTTCTTAAATCCGAGATTGCCCATGTCAAACACGCCCACAAATGCTGCCGATTCGTCCTGGCACGCCACCACCATTCTCACGGTACGCAAGGGCGGCGTGGTGGTGATCGCTGGCGACGGCCAAGTCAGCCTTGGCCAGACGATCATCAAGTCCAACGCCAAAAAGGTACGGCGGCTCGGCCGAGGCGATGTGATCGGCGGATTTGCCGGCGCCACTGCCGACGCGTTCACGCTGTTTGAACGCCTCGAAGCGAAGCTCGAACAGCATCCGGGCCAACTGCAACGCGCAGCCGTCGAACTCGCCAAGGACTGGCGCACCGATCGCTATCTGCGCCGCTTGGAAGCGATGATGATCGTGGCCGATCGGGAGGTGACGCTCGTATTGACCGGCAATGGCGACGTGCTGGAGCCCGAAAAGCATGTGATGGGCATCGGCTCGGGCGGCAATTATGCGCTGGCAGCTGCGCGCGCACTGTTCGAGCAGCCGCTCGATGCCGAGACGATCGCGCGCAAGGCGATGGCGATTGCTGCCGAGATTTGCGTGTATACGAACAGCAACGTCGTACTCGAAAGCCTGGACGCATGAAGGGCGCCTTTGCCGCCACCGCCGCCGTCGACACCGTCGAATTCACCCCCGTCGCAGCGCGCGACCTGCCTATGATCGCCGATTGGATCGCGCGAGCGCACTGGCAGGAGTGGTGGGGAGACCCGGATACGGAGATCGGCTACATTCGCGACATGATTGAAGGTCGCGACGGCACGCGACCGTTTATCTTTCATGTCGACGGCGAGGCGACCGGGTACATTCAAGTTTGGGACGTAGGTCCACACCAGACCGAACAATGGGCTGTCCATCATCCGTGGCTCATGGCGCTACCCATCGATGCCATCGGCGTCGATCTTTCGATCGGACCGGACGAAAAACTCTCACAAGGGATCGGTTCAGCGGTTCTCAAGGCCTTCGCTCAGGCGCTCGTCAACGATGGCCACCGAACGATCATCATCGATCCTGACCTGGACAATGCCCGGGCCATTCGCGCCTATTTCAAAGCGGGCTTCCGCCCGATGCCGAACCTCGACGGCATGAAGCACGACGTCCTGATCATGCAGTTTCAATTGGATGCCGACCAACCATGAGCAACTTTTCGCCCCGCGAGATCGTCTCGGAACTTGACCGCTACATCGTTGGACAAATGGATGCGAAGCGTGCGGTTGCCATTGCGCTGCGCAACCGCTGGCGGCGCCAGCAATTGGCCGGCGATTTGCGCGACGAAGTGCTGCCGAAAAACATTCTGATGATCGGCCCGACCGGTGTCGGCAAAACGGAAATTTCGCGGCGTCTGGCAAAACTGGCAGGCGCACCGTTCATTAAGATCGAAGCCACGAAGTTCACCGAGGTTGGCTACGTCGGCCGTGACGTGGAAAGCATCATTCGGGATCTTGTCGAAGTCGGCATCGCCCTGATCAAAGACACCAAACGCAAGGATGTTCGCGCCAAGGCCGAGAAGGCCACCGAAGAACGCGTGCTCGATGCACTCGTCGGCGCCGCCTCGTCACCGGCGACGCGCGACAGTTTTCGCAAGAAGCTGCGCGCCAATGAACTCAACGACAAAGAGATCGACATTCAAGTGTCCGATACCGGGCCGATGATGCCGATGTTTGAATTGCCGGGCGTGCCGTCGATGAACACGGTGAATATCGGTGAAATGCTTGGCAAAGCGTTGGGGCAACGCACGAAAACCCGGCGCGTGACCGTCAAGGACAGCTTCGAAATTTTGATCGGCGAGGAGAGCGACAAGCTGATCGACACTGATAAAATCGCCACAGAAGCCGTGTCGGCCGTGCAAAACGATGGCATCGTATTTCTCGATGAAATCGACAAGATATGTACACGCAGCGATTCCAGTCGCGGCGGCGCCGACGTGTCGCGCGAAGGCGTGCAGCGCGATCTTTTGCCGTTGATCGAGGGCACCACGGTTGCCACAAAATATGGACCGGTGAAAACAGACCATATCCTGTTCATCGCGTCGGGCGCATTTCATGTTTCAAAGCCGTCTGACTTGCTCCCCGAACTGCAAGGACGGTTGCCGATCCGTGTCGAACTCAACGCGCTGACGCGCGATGATCTGCGCCGAATTTTGACCGAGCCACACGCCAGTTTGATCACCCAGTATGTAGCGCTCATGGCGACTGAAGGCCTGACGCTCGCGTTCACACCGGATGCCATCAATCAGCTGGCCGACACGGCTGCGGAGGTCAATGCGACGGTCGAAAACATCGGCGCCCGCCGCTTGCAGACCGTGCTAGAGCGCGTTTTGGACGACGTATCGTTTGACGCGTCCGATCGCTCCGGCCAAAGCACCACGATCGACGGCGCGTATGTTAAACAGCGTGTCGGAGCATTGGCGAAAAACGCCGACCTGTCGCGTTTCATCCTTTAGCACTGCCGCCCGTGCAGCTGTTTCGCGTTGAGACGTTCGGCAGTTGGCGGGATCGCCCGAGAGGGCCGATCACGGGGAAACTCAGCCGGCACCCGTGCCTCAATGCGGCGGCACGGTGCTGGCCGGGCGGCGAGAAGTGCGTTAAACGAGCGTTTTATAGGCCAGAGACGAACCGCCATGGGTCAATCACAGGACGTGCTGCCACGGGACGCGCAGCAGGAGCTACCGACCACCGCACGGTCCACCAAGCCGTCGTTGGCGGGGCTGACGCGCTCGGTTCTGCGGACGGCGTTGGCGACGGCGGGCGTGCCCGAAAAGCACATTAAAATGCGCAGTGGCCAGCTTTGGAGCTGGATCTATGCGCGCGGCGTCACGAGCTTCGACGACATGAGCGATGTCTCAAAAGATCTTCGCCGGGCGCTGTCTGATCTCTATTCACTCGAGCGGCCAGAGATCGTCAGCGAACAAATTTCAGTCGACGGCACCCGCAAGTGGCTGCTGCGGCTACCACAGCGTGGGCGCGATGCGCGGGCCCCGGAAATCGAAACGGTCTACATCCCGGAAAGTGATCGCGGCACTCTGTGTATTTCGAGCCAGGTCGGCTGCACGCTGACATGCTCGTTCTGTCATACTGGAACGCAGCGGCTGGTGCGCAATCTCGAAGCAGAAGAAATCGTCGGCCAAATTCTGTTGGCGCGCGACCGCATCGGTGACTGGCCCGGCGCCGAGGTACCCGGCGACGGACGACTGCTGCCGTCGGCTGAACGCAAGATCACTAACGTCGTGCTGATGGGCATGGGCGAGCCGCTGTACAACTTCGATAATGTGCGCGATGCCATGGATGTCGCGTCCGACGGCGACGGTCTTTCGCTCTCGAAGCGACGCATTACTTTGTCGACATCCGGAGTGGTTCCAGAAATTCCGCGGTGGGTGGACGAGTCCGGAACGATGCTGGCGATTTCGCTGCACGCCACAAACGACGCGCTGCGCGACGAGCTTGTGCCGCTCAACAAAAAATATCCGATTGCTCAGCTATTGGAGGCGTGCCGGAATTATCCGGGGCTGTCGAATGCCAAGCGCATCACGTTCGAATACGTCATGCTGAAAGGCATAAATGACAGTGCCGCTGAAGCAAGGGCGCTGGTCCGGCTGCTTGCCGGCATTCCGGCCAAGATCAATCTCATTCCATTCAATCCGTGGCCTTCGACACGGTATGAGTGCTCGGATTGGGAAACGATCGAGCGGTTCGCCGACGTCGTCAATCGCGCCGGATATGCGAGCCCGGTCCGAACACCACGCGGCCGGGATATTCTCGCAGCCTGCGGTCAATTAAAATCAGAAAGCCTGAAATTGCGCGCCAGTACCGGGGCGACGGACTCGGTCGGCCGCGAGTGATCGGTTTCGATTAAAAACTATTCGTGCCATTGAGGTCGAATTCGGATTTTGAGCTGTCCATAGGGGTGGCGAATGCAGACGGGGGCGGAAGCAAAAGCTTGATCAAAACATTTGCTCGCGTCTGCATCGGGTTTCTATTGGCGTGTTTGACGGCCGGCTTGGTGACGGTGCTGTTTGTCACGACCCCGGCAGAATTAATGGAGATCCCCGCTGAAGCGTTCCCCGAAAAGGCGCTCCAGACGCTGGTGTGGGGACTGCTCACGGCCACTCATTCCGCGCTTTTCGCCGCTGCCTTTGCGCTGATTGCAACTGGCATCGCGGAATGGATGTCGATCCGCAGCCTGCCGTACTATCTTTTGATCGGCATCGGCATCGCGTTGCTGGGATTTACCGCGCAGTATTCGAGTGAAGTCTCGGGCCAGCCAACTGTCCTCAACAACTATGCGCTCAAAGCATTCGCGACCGCTGGCTTTTTCGCAGGGCTGGTCTATTGGCTGACGGCTGGGCGGGTCGCGGGCCCGGCACGCGGCTCAGCCGCCGACATCACATGGTCAAAACCAGCGGTGCCGCCCCGGATCGTTGCCAAACACACGGCGAAGAACGATTCGGCGGTGGCTACGGTGACAATCACAACGCCGAAATCGTCCCTAGGAAAACGTATGAGCGATGTTCGCGCGCGCGGTGACACCATTGAGACGACCGCGAAGCCCAGCGATGTGATCGACGTAGCGCGAGCTTCGAAAGGTGGCGTGGGTCAACGACCATCGCAGCCGCCTAAGCCACGTTAATGGCTAGATGGATCATAAAATACCATCTCTTTTCAAGCTGTTAGCGATACCGACTCACGCGCATTTGCTGCATTGCAGCATTCGTGGTATAGTTGTGCAGCAACAGAAAGCTGGTCCTCGTGTATGACGCCAATCAGCAGGCGCGCTTTATGCGAGGTGCCTGCGACGCCATGTTTGAATGCATGCAAGCCTCTTTAGCAGTGGCCGAGATTTGGCAAGACCAAGTGCTGAACGCGGCGACCTCCATGTCAATTCCGGAATCCGGAAGTCGCTCTTCAAGTGCTCCGCCTGCGACGCAAGCTTTCCCGCCGACGGCGGCGCGAGGCGCGCTAGGCGGCCCGTTTCAGGCTTGGGAGTGGGCGTTCGACATGTTCAACGTCAAGCAGTCGGCGGCAGTCAAAGCAGCCAGCTTAGATCCCGTCCCAGTGTCGTGGATGCCAATGATGGCGATGATGGCACCGTGGATGTCGGCGCCGCCAGTGGCCGCCACGCCGACAGCTTTTGGTATGGCGCCGTTCGGCATGGGTTTTGGTTTTCCGATGGCTGCAAATCCATTTGCCGCTTGGTTCGCTCCATTTGCGCCCACGATGAAAGCATCTGGATTGCCGCCAATGATGGCGGGCTTGTCGGGGAACCCATTCGCGGCGGCATTTCAGTATCCTTCAAAGGCGTTTGATCCAGCGCATTTCAGCGCGACGATGGAGGGTATGATCCGGGCTTACTGGTCGATGCCAGCGATGCCCTGGTCGCTATGCCAGATGCCGATGACAGCTATGTTTATTTCAGCCGGGATTCCCTACTCCGTCGCCGTACCGGCAGCGCGCGCCAGCGCCGCAGCCCTCGATGCCGCCGACGCCGCGCGTCTGCAGGCGATCAAAGCGCTCGATGCCTACTCGACGTATCGCTCCGACGGCGGTCACGCATCGGCGCAGATTATCACTTGGCCCTATGACAGTGCGCTGAACCGTCGGAACGGGTCGTAAAGCCGTTACGTTCGATGCTCTTGCCAGTTATGACCTGTCGTGGGGTCTGGCGGCGCCACTGCGACGATCAGTCGGCCAAATGCCACACGCGAATCGCGACGAAGAGAATGCCACGGTTGCAACGTGACGCTTGCGCCGTGACCCTGGCCTGTTATGGGGAGGCGCCGGTTTCGAGGCCAGAGCGCTTTGCGATCTAATGGAATCAGATCGGCGCTGTAGCATGATGCTTTGTCGCATTTTCTGACGACGAACCGGGATCCACTTCGCCGGAAAATGCTCTAGATGTCAGGATCTTCAACGATGTCCGCCACAGGCAAAATCAAAAAGGTCGTGCTCGCGTATTCGGGCGGCCTCGACACCTCGATCATTTTGAAATGGCTGCAGGAAACCTACAACGCTGAAGTTGTGACTTTCACGGCGGATTTGGGCCAGGGCGAAGAGCTTGAACCGGCGCGCAAGAAAGCGCTGCTGCTCGGCATCAAACAAGACAACATTTTCGTCGAGGATCTGCGCGAAGAATTCGTGCGCGATTATGTTTTTCCGATGTTTCGCGCCAACGCCGTTTATGAAGGCGTGTACCTGCTCGGCACCTCGATCGCGCGGCCGTTAATCGCCAAGAAGCAAATCGACATCGCGCGCCAAGTAGGCGCCGACGCGGTCTGTCATGGCGCGACCGGCAAGGGCAACGACCAAGTCCGCTTCGAGCTTGGCTACTACGCACTTGAGCCGGGTATCAAGATCATCGCGCCGTGGCGTGAATGGACGTTCAAGGGCCGCGAAGATCTGATCGAGTTCGCGCGTAAGCATCAAATTCCGGTGGCGAAAGACAAAGAAGGCGAAAGTCCGTTTTCGGTGGATGCCAATTTGCTGCACTCGTCGTCCGAAGGGAAAGTGCTGGAAGATCCGGCCGTCAAAGCTCCTGAGCTGGTCTACCAGCGCACCATCTCGCCGATGGCCGCGCCGGATAAAGTGACGACGATCACGGTGGGTTTTGCCAAAGGTGATGCGACCTCAATCAACGGCAAGATGTTGTCGCCAGCGACGTTGCTGAAAGCGCTGAATGATCTTGGCCGCGACAATGGCATTGGCCGCATCGACCTCGTTGAAAACCGCTTCGTCGGCATGAAATCGCGCGGCGTGTATGAGACGCCCGGCGGCACCATCCTGCTCGCCGCCCATCGGGCGATTGAGAGCGTGACCCTCGATCGTGGTGCCGCGCATCTCAAAGATGAGATCATGCCGCGTTACGCCGAGCTGATTTACAACGGCTTCTGGTTCGCACCGGAACGCGAAATGCTGCAGGCGCTGATCGACAAGAGCCAAGAAAAGGTCGAAGGCGAGGTCACGCTCGATCTCTATAAAGGCAATGTCATCGTCACCGGCCGCTCCAGTCCGCAATCGCTGTATTCATCGACGCTCGTGACCTTCGAAGATGATCAGGGCGCTTACGATCAAAAGGATGCGCAGGGCTTTATTAAACTCAACGCGCTGCGTTTGCGCACGCTCGCGGCCCGGCGGTCATGACCGGCGCATGATCCAATCGCCGCCAAGCTCCCTAACCGAGTTGGGGACATTGGGAGATTAGAGAATGCGCAACCGATTGAGGATGCTGGTCTGCGGCGTTGCAGGCCTCATGTCGTTGGCACCAACCTCGGCTGATGCCGCCAAAACACGCTCGTCGTTTGGACTCGTCCAGGCGTTTCAAGGGCGCACATATGGCGTCGGCGCTTTCAGCGCGCCGTTGTTCGGCATTTATCGCACCGTGCGCACAACGCTGACTGGATCGCTCAGCGGCCGTCACCTTACGGTGTTTGAAAAGATCGATTTCACTGATGGTGAGCGGCAGCGCAAAACCTGGAGGTTTACGAAAGTCGCGCCCGGTGAATGGGTCGGGCGGCGCGCAGACGTCGTCGGATTGGCGAAAGCCACCGAACACAACGGAGTCGTGACACTGACCTACGAGGCGCAAGTGTCATCCAGCGCTTTTGGCAACACCGTCCTGAGTTTCTATGACGTCATCTACCGGCGCGCCGACGGCAAGGTTGTCAACGAGACCACCGTGTCGAAATTCGGCGTCCCGGTCGGAACGGTCTCACTGCTGTTTCGTCGCTGAAAGCGCATGGTGCAACCCTGGCGATCGCGCGTGACGCGACCACTGGGTCCACCAATGGCATTCACCATTCTCGCCGATCAGACCGGAAGTGTTACGGTGTCGGAGCGGGCGTCGGAGCTGGTGCGGGGGCCGGAGCGGGTACTGGAGCAGCGTCAGGCGCTGGAGTCGCGGCGGGAGGCGCCGGGGCCGGTGTGACTGCAGGAGCGGTTGCTGCGGGTTCCGCAACGTCCGAGTTGCCGATGTTGCCGAATTTTATGACCGCCAGACTTCCCAGCACGATGAGGATGAAAATGGCCAGGACGCCCAAGGCGGGGGCTACGTATGAGTCCGATTTATTGGGATCTTGCATGGACGTCACCTCTGTAATTGATCGGCTCACTCGCCCGGCGGGTGGACGCGTTCGCGTCGTTAAGGTCGTGATATTACCGTACTGCAAGGCGAGAATAAAGCGGCGGCTCGCGCTTTGAGCTGCCAGTCGCCGGCACTGCCTCTGTCGCCACTGTCGGACCACGAATTTGTGCGCCGCATGGTGTAGGAACTCGAAGCGTTTGAAACCTCGCAGCATTCGGTTCGCAAAGCATGACCCGACGTTCCGTGAACGATACCCTATCTCGGCTTTACTGGTCACTGTTCGCGGTGCTTGTCGTTTTGCTGGCGGCGAAGTTCGCTGATGACATTCCGGGTGTGCCTCCGGTCGTCATCAACATCGCCAGCCAATTGTACGAGTTTGTGCGCGACATGTCGCTTTTGCTCGCCACTGGCGGCGTCGCCTACCTGTCAAACGTCTTTCAAAAGCGCTCGAAATTTGTCGAAAGCCTCGAGGAAGAATGGCGCAACATCGTTCGCACCAAATCGGTTTTGCTGACGTACTGCGAAAAACCTTATCTCTCGACCGACGACTATCTTGCCGCCTTTAGTCGGATCAGCGAGACGATCGACACCATGCGGATCGTCTATCGTAATGCTGGTGAGACCCGTGGGTTGGTCGGGCTCTACCCGTTCGCACCACTGCACGACATGCGGCGCGCACTACAAACACTCGATCCGAGACTTGAACCCGACGCCACGGGGGACCATCGAAAGCTCGTGCGCGATGCCATTTTGCAGTCATTCTACGCCTTGCGTGAGACGTTCCTCGACGAACTGGATCTCGAAGAACCTGATCACCCTCTGCTCATTTCAGCAGGACGGCGAACAAAGCGGCCGGGCGCCGACGTCGCCGCACTGTTGCTGCAGGATTTTCAACGCCGCCGTCAGGATTGTGAAACGGCACCACGGCCGGATGTCGACGCTTTGCTGGCGGCGCAACGGGCGAAGGAGAAAGACGTCAACGGCGCCCAGATCAATCCAGCGGCCACGCCGTCGCCGACGAACTCGGCTCATCAGAGTTGAACAGCCGCCGCTCGCAGACAATTCGCTCGACTGATGCCGGGCAACGCGGACTGCTGAAAGTTCAGGCGAAGTCCCGTTAAGCCGCACCGCGCCACGGCGCCTTGGCCTAGCCTGATGGGTCCTGGCGTGCTAGTTGGCCTCAAGATTTACCCCGCACCCGCCCGGCAGCCTTGCTGCGCGTGGCTTCTCGCGCGTTAACCTCAGGCATCCCATGAAACTCCGCAACATCGCGATCATCGCGCACGTCGACCATGGCAAAACCACGCTCGTCGACGAACTTCTAAAACAGTCTGGCGCTTTCCGCGAAAATCAAAAGGTCGCCGAGCGGGCCATGGACAGCAACGACCTGGAGCGCGAACGCGGCATCACCATTCTCGCCAAGTGCACCAGCGTTGTGTGGAAAGATACCCGCATCAACATTGTCGATACGCCGGGTCATGCCGACTTCGGCGGTGAAGTCGAGCGCATCTTGAACATGGTCGATGGCGTGGTGGTGCTGGTCGACGCATCGGAAGGTCCATTGCCGCAGACCAAATTTGTCGTCTCAAAAGCCTTGAAGCGAGGTCTTCGCCCGATCGTCGCGATCAACAAAATCGACCGCCCCGACGAGCGCCATCTCGATGTGCTGAACGAAATCTTCGATTTGTTCGCCAATCTCGACGCCACCGACGAGCAGCTCGACTTTCCGGTGCTGTACGGCTCTGGACGTAACGGCTGGATGGCGGCCGCACCGGAGGGTCCGCAGAAAGATCTGGCACCGATGTTCGATCTGGTGCTGTCGCATGTGCCGCCGCCGGCAACGGATGAAGGTCCGGTGCGCATGCTGGCAACCACACTGGAAGCCGATCCATTCCTCGGTCGCATTCTCACGGGCCGCATCACCGCCGGTACGCTGAAAGCCAATATGGCGCTGAAGGCAATCGGTCACGACGGCAAGTTGGTTGAAAACTTTCGGGCAACAAAAGTGCTCGCCTTCCGTGGGCTCGAACGCATTCCAGTCGAGGAAGCGCACGCCGGCGAAATCGTTGCTGTGGCCGGCATGACGGTCGCCACCGTTGCTGACACGTTGTGCGATCCCGCCGTCGAAGAGCCGATCGTCGCCCAGCCAGTCGATCCGCCGACGCTGTCGATGACGTTCCGCATCAACGACGGACCGTTCGCCGGCCAAGAAGGAAGTAAGGTGCAAAGCCGCGTCATTCGCGATCGTTTGATGCGCGAAGCCGAGCGCAACATCGCCATCAAGGTGGCCGAGAGCGACGACAAGGAATCGTTCACGGTCTCGGGGCGCGGCGAACTGCAACTCGCGATCCTGATCGAGAACATGCGTCGCGAAGGTTTTGAGCTGACGGTGTCGCGGCCGAAAGTCGTCTTCAACACCGATCCCGAAACCGGCCAGCGCCTGGAGCCCATTGAGGAAGTTATCATCGACGTCGACGACAATCATACGGGCGTCATCGTATCGAAACTCTCGGAGCGACGCGGCGAACTGTTGGAAATGCGTCCGTCGGGCGGCGGTCGCACGCGCATGGTCTTGCACGTGCCGACACGTGGCCTGCTCGGCTATCAGTCCGAGCTGTTGCAGGATACCCGCGGCACTGCGGTGATGAACAAACTGTTTCATGCCTACGCGCCGTACAAGGGCGAAATTCAAGGCCGTCGAACCGGCGTTTTGATTTCGAACGGGACGGGCGAGGCGACCGCCTACTCGATCTTCAATCTGCAAGATCGCGGATCGTTCATGATCGGCGCGCAGACGCGGGTTTATGAAGGCATGATCGTTGGTGAGCATACCCGCGACAACGACCTCGTGGTCAACGTCGTGCTCGGCAAAAAGCTGACCAACGTCCGCGCGTCCGGCAAGGACGAAGCGTTGACGCTGACACCGCCGATGCGGCTGACGCTTGAGAAAGCGATGAGCTACATCACCGACGAAGAACTCGTCGAGATCACGCCGGAGTCGATCCGGTTGCGGAAGCGCTGGCTCGACCCCAACGAGCGCAAACGTCAAGAACGCAAGCGGGAAGCTGATCGCGAAGCCGGCGCCGCTTAAGTGCGCGTCGAGGTGCGACGAAAATCACTCGGGAAAAAATCCCGGGTTGATGCGCGTCAAGGCTGGCCCCAAATCATGGGTGTTGATTTAGCAACACCCCAGATCTGGAGATTTTCCATGAACCGCATCGCACTTTCGACATTTGCTATTTTACTTGGCGCCACCATGCCAGCCTTGGCCGACAGCAAGCCTTCCGCCGATGAGGCAAAAAAACTGACCGATGCCATGACAGTGTTTGGCTTCAGCGGCGGCGAATCGGAGAAAGAAACCGAGGGCTCGGGCGTGTTCGAAATCGATGACGCCAAGGATAAGAGCGGCCTTCAGTATGATTTGAAGTTCGACAAAGACTTCAAACTACTGAGCGTCACGCGCGATTGATCCACACACGGTAACGTCTGACTGATACGAATTCAAACGCGGAGCTCTGGCCGGCTTCGCGTTTTTTGCTGCACAGTCGTCCCTGCGCTATAGGTGATGACATACGGGCGTGACAGCCAGCGAGAGTGCCACGCCCGTCAACAAATGCCCGTGCAGGAGACACAAGTGTTTGTTGAAGCTGAACATAAACGTCGTTCATTAAGAACTCGTCGCCAATGGACCTAAAGGCCAGGAAATTTGCGTCGTCGTTTGCCGATGTCACTACTGGGGATGTACCAACGGAATGCGGCGTGTGACGGCAATCAATGAGCGGGCAAAGCTGTGACGCTTGCGCCATCGCAGACCCTGGCATCCTGGCCTGACGGCGTCACACCCACGGCCGAGTTTCACGCGGCGGCTGAGTTCGTTGGCAGCCCTGGTGGACACCTCTTCGTCACCGGACGCGCCGGCACTGGCAAGTCGACCCTTCTGCGCGCGCTGCGAGACAGTCACGGGGCAAGCTTGGTCGTGCTGGCGCCGACCGGGCTCGCCGCCATCAACGTTGGCGGCCAAACAATCCATTCTTTTTTCGGATTTCCGCCTCGCTTGATCCAGGACAGTGATATTCGTCGAAGCCGCAACGGGCGCATCATGCGCAGCCTCGAATTTCTCGTCATCGACGAGGTTTCGATGGTGCGTTCCGATTTGATGTGGGGCATCGATCGTGCACTTCGGGTCAATCGCGGACGGCCGCGCGAACCGTTCGGCGGCGTTCGGCTTTTGATGTTCGGCGATCTCCATCAATTGCCGCCTGTCGTCCAGGATGCGGAGATTGCCTCGCATCTCGACGACGCCCATGGTGGGCCGTTTTTCTTCTCAATAGCCGCGTTGCAAGAGGGTCTTGGCACTGCGCTGCTTGAGCTGGAGCAGGTTTTCCGCCAGACCGATGATGCGCTGATCCGCGTGCTGAACGCCATCCGCGAAGGTGATGCGAGCAACACCGACCTCGAACTGCTCAACACCCGCGTGCATCCGATCCGCACGCTGGCCGAGGGCGAGCCTTACGTCATTTTGACGCCGACGAATGCAGCGGCGCGGCGCATCAACACCGCCTATTTGGAAGCGTTGCCGCAAGACCTCGTGCGGTTTACCGCCGGGATTACGGGCGACTTCAACGAAAATGTTCAGCCGGCCGACGCCGCGCTGGATCTTAAGCCCGGCGCCAAAGTCATGATGTTGCGCAACGATGCCGACCGGCGGTGGGTCAACGGAACGGTCGCGCGAATTTCGCGACTGACGGATCGCCAAGTTTGGATCGAACTTGGCGGCAAAGAATTTGAGGTCGAGCAAGCCAGTTGGGAACACCGCCGATACGCTTACGATCAATCGACCGAAAAAATCGTCGAGTCCGTGGCTGGGACGTTCAAACAATTTCCACTGCGCCTCGCCTGGGCACTGACGATCCACAAAGCCCAGGGTTTGACGCTCGATAAGGTGTATGTCGACCTCGGCCGGGGGACATTTGCGCATGGCCAAACGTACGTTGCACTGTCGCGCTGCCGGGCGTTGGATGGATTGGCACTCGCCCGCCGGCTTAGTCCATCCGACGTGCTCTTCGATCCAGCCGCGCTAGGCTACCGCGACGTTTTTGCAGCCCTGGAAAGCCGATAGCGCCATAAGGCGGTGTCGAGCGCCCACCCGCACGCCTTCGCACCTGCGAAGATGTGAGCAAGAACCAACGTCAATTGTGACGCAATTTCTGGATAAAATGGTTATAATCTAGGCAATTAGCTCAGCGTAAGCCTGTATTTTGGCGTGCATGACGAAAATATGTTGCGCTGCACAACGATTTGCGCTAGATAGTAGGAACGGATTTCAACGCCGTACTGCAATTCCCCCTGAAACCCAGGAGACCACCATGAATAACCCGATGAATGATGCCTTCACCAAGCAGGTCCAGGACTTCACCCGCCAGGCTCAGGAAATTTTCTCTGCCGGCAAAGACGCAAAAGTCCCAGAAAACATTGCGGCGTTCGCTGAAGACGCTGTCTCCAAGTCGCGCGACGCTTATCACAAGATCGCAGCCGCCGCGAAGGACAACGCTAAAGTCGCAGAAGACGTGCTGCTGACAACGCAAGCTGGCGCCAAATCCATTGGCGAAAAGATCATGGCGAACACGCTCGCCAACACGGAAGCGGCATTCGAAGTGGCTCAGGCGATGGCCCGCGCTCGCACCTTCCCGGAAATCGCTCGTCTGCAAGCCAACTATATGCAGCAGCAGTTCGCGCTTGCCGGCACCCAGTCGAAAGAACTTCTCGAACTGTCGAGCAAGGTCGCGAAGCAGACGATGGAAACCGTCGGTTCCGCAACGAGCAAGTCGTTCGAACAGTTTAAGTCGGTTGGCTAAAGGTGGAGCGGCGTCACTGGCGCTGATCGATCGATGTTTACGAGAAAGCGCCCGCGGCTCAGCCCGGGCGCTTTTTTATGCCGCTCGCCACCGGTAGGCGCTGACGGACGACGTGCAGCGGGCTACACTAAGACATGATCGAGGGCCGTGTAGCCGTTGCCGTGCGCAAAGCCACGTCCGCAGACGCGGATGGGTTGGTGAGCGTGTTTCGCTCGGCTTGGCAATTGGCTTACAGCGGCCTCATCCCGTCGTTGCACTTAGCACGCCTGCTTGCACGCCGCGATTGTGCTTGGTGGCGAAATGCCGTTCGCACCGAGCGCCATTTGCTCGTTTTGGAGGTCGCTGGCACCGTGGTCGGTTATGCGACGTGCGGAAAATCGCGCGGTCTCAACCCGAAAAGCGGCGAGATCTATGAGCTTTACTTGGAACCGGTTTACCAAGGCATCGGTCTTGGCGAGCATCTGTTCGAAGCGTGCCGAGACCGGCTCGATCGCGACCGGCTGAACGGGTTGATTGTATGGGCATTGGCTGACAATACCGAGGCGCGTGATTTCTATTGGCGACGAGGCGGCCGTCCTTACGCCCGCTCGACAGAAAGATTTAGCGGTAAGGTGTTGGAGAAAATTGCTTACGATTGGCCTTGAAAACATCAATTCGATCTTTGCCGCCCGCGCTGTACGCCCTAAAGCCTATCGCGGCGATGCAGCAGCGTTGTGCCGGATGGCTTTCTCAGTCATTTGTCAGCAAAAGACAGCCGTAATCTGAATAATAAGTGCCCAAGGACCGACCCATGCGTCTTGATGCGATCTCGCCCGGAAACAAACCACCCGATGATATCAACGTGGTCATTGAAGTTCCGGTGGGAGGCGAGCCGATCAAATACGAAATGGACAAGGCCTCCGGCACTTTATTTGTCGATCGGTTTCTTTACACGCCGATGCGATACCCTGGAAATTACGGCTTTGTTCCACACACGTTGTCGGCCGACGGCGATCCGATCGACGTGCTGGTGTGCAATACGCGCGCCATCGTTCCGGGTGCTGTGATCAATTGCCGGCCGGTCGGTGTTCTCGTTATGGAAGACGACGGCGGTGGTGATGAAAAGATTATCGCGGTGCCGTCGCACAAACTGACCAAGCGCTACGACAACGTGAAAACCTATACCGATCTGCCGCAAATCTCGGTCGAACAGATCGAGCACTTCTTTTCCCATTACAAAGATCTGGAACCGGGCAAGTGGGTCAAGATCGATCATTGGGGCCACGTCGACGAAGCGAAAGACCTTATCAAAGCCGCTTTGGCGCGGGCAAAGCCAGCGACGACATAGGCCGTTCATCGTTGTCGATTGCACGTCGAAACGATCGGTCAACGTTTGCGACTGCGCAGACGCAATTTGGACCAACTGGCCTTTCGCTGGCTGGGGTGGGTTGCTATATCGTCGCCGTGGCTATCACTCGTCGGGAGACACTATGAAAATCGCAGTCATGGGCGCCGCCGGGCGGATGGGCCAAGAGCTAATCCGCGCCGTCGCAGCGATGCCCGGCTGCTCCCTTAGTGGCGGAACAGAGCCAGCAGGTTCGAGCGCCATCGGACGAGATCTGGGCACGTTGGCTGGCTTGGACTCCCTCGGTGTTATAGTGAGCAACGACATCGCGGCTGTGATCTCCAGCGCCGACGCGATTTTGGATTTTACGACGCCACACGCGACTTCGGCGTTTGCCAAGATCGCCGCCGAACACGGCATCGTGCATGTCATAGGTACCACCGGCTTTGATGCCGCGAGCGAGGCGGTTGTCACCGATGCAGCCAAGCGCACGGCCATCATCAAAGCCGGCAACATGAGCCTTGGCGTCAATCTATTGGCGGCCCTAACAAAGCAGGTGGCGGCGACGCTCGGCGAAGATTTCGATATTGAAATCGTTGAAATGCATCACCGCCTCAAGGTCGACGCGCCGTCCGGTACAGCACTCATGCTCGGCGAAGCCGCCGCCGAGGGCCGCAACATTGCGCTCGGGACCCGCTCGGTCCGAATCCGCGATGGCCATATTGGGCCCCGCAAAGCCGGCGACATCGGCTTTGCGACGCTGCGCGGCGGCAACGTCGTTGGCGATCACACGGTCATCTTCGCCGGCAACGGCGAGCGCATCGAACTGACGCATTTAGCGGCCGACCGCGGCATTTTCGCCCGAGGGGCAGTCAAAGCGGCGGTTTGGGGAAAAGGCCGCGCGTCGGGACTCTATTCGATGGCTGACGTGTTGGGTATCTGACGACAATTGATGCTGGATCGCAGACGGGGACGCTTTCAAGCGACATGACAGACGCACTCACCGACAACGTTTTGGTTCTTGTGCGCCACGGTGAAAGCGAGTGGAACCGGCTGAATTTGTTTACCGGGTGGCGCAATCCGGATTTGACGGAAAAGGGACTGATCGAGGCTCGCGTTGCCGGCCGCATGATCAAGGACCATCGCATCAAATTCGATATCGCTTTTACAAGCGTCCTGAAACGGGCGGAAAAAACCCTCGATATCATTCTTGCCGAATTAAATCAGCCTGATGTGCCGATCACACGTGACGCGAAATTAAACGAGCGCGACTACGGCGAGCTGTCTGGACTGAACAAAGATGAAGCCCGCAAGAAGTGGGGCGAAGCGCAAGTGCTTGTCTGGCGCCGGTCATTCGATATCGCGCCGCCCGGCGGTGAAAGCTTGCAAGATACACTGGCGCGTGTCCGGCCCTACTACGAAGACGTGATCTGGCCGCAGATCGCCCAAGGTAAAAACGTCATCGTCGCCGCGCACGGCAACTCGCTACGCGCCATGATCATGATCCTTGAAAATTTGTCAGGCGACGAGATTTTGCAGCGTGAGCTGGCGACCGGCGCGCCGATCCTGTTTCGTCTCGGTGCAGACGGCCAAGCAATCGATCGTAAGGACCTGCTACCTGCCCGGTCACTCGCCGCGCCACCCGAAGATCGCATTATGTAGTCGGGCATCACCGGCAGTTCAGGGAGATACGAATGGCTCTTGACGATCTCGCCCGTGAGCACGCGGCCGGTCCAGCGCGGACACGCGACAAGCTGATTGGCGTTTACATCGGCATTCTGGCGGTGATCCTGGCGATCTGCAGTATGGGCGGCGGCAACGCTTCCAAAGATGCCGCCTTCAAAAATATCGAGGCGTCCAACACTTGGGCGTTTTTCCAGGCCAAGAACGCGCGTCGCCAAGCTCTGCGGCTTCAGGCAGACAATATCGAAATGACGCTCGCCGCCACGCCAGCGATGATCAGCGATGCGCGCACGTCGATGGAAAAGAAAATGGCGGAATATCGCGACCAGGCCCAAAAACTCTCGACCGACCCCGAAAAAAAGGAAGGGCTCGACGAGCTTTGGGTGAAAGGCAAAGCGCTCGAAGCCGAACGCAACGAAGCGCTTCAGAGAGACCCCTATTTTGACTATGGCGAAGCGTTGTTGCAAATTGCGATCGTGCTCGCTTCGATCGCGATCATCTCCGGCGGCAACGCTTTGCTGATCGGCAGCGCGATTCTCGGCGGGCTTGGTGTCGTCGCAACAGTCGGCGGATTTACGCTGGCATTTCCGCTGCCGTTTGCCGCCTGATCATTGTCGCAGATCTTCGGCGACGACGGTGGTCGCGACCACGGCGCCGTCGCGCAGCAGCTCGACGCGACCTTCGTATCGACCGGGCGGCCACATCGACGATTTGCGTTTCTTTCCCGCAAATGACGTGTACCTCGCTGTGTCTCGGTCCAGCGGTTCTGTGAGTGTTTCGACCAACGCTCCGAACGGGCCCGTGATCACCAGACGAATACGATCGCCCTTCAAAAGATTGATAAAACGTCCATAGACAACGATCGCCGGCGATGAGACGACGGCTGGCTCAACGCGCGTGTGATCGCGCTCCAGTTGGCGATGGTCGGGTGCGGCGCTGACAAGCCCGGCACCGATGATCTGGCCATTGCGATAGGGAAAAGCTGCCGCGACCGACGGTAACCAAAGCGTTCGCACCGCGATGCCCATTCCTGGTGCGCCGCGTTGGCATCCGCCCGGCGGGACATCCGGTAGGAACGGGTCGATAACTTGTCCGCTCTGGCGCACGGACAAATACAAATGCGCATACTCGGTGACGCCGGACGTTCCGACATTGCCGAGTTTGCTGCCGCGCGTGACGCGATCGCCGTCGCGCACCACGACGCTATCGTTGCGCAAGTGACAGTATTGCGTTTCCCAGCCATCGCCGTGGTCAAGCACGACACCGTTACCGCATTCCTGTCCCGCAACCGTCGGCGCCTTCACTGTCGTGTCGAGCGCGTCGGCAACACCATCCCGCACACCCTTCACTATGCCGTCGGCTGCGGCGAGCACCGGCAGCGAAGCAGATTCGTGCGCTGACAAGACACGGAAATCGACGCCGCTATGGCCCTCATACGTGGCGCTGCCGCAGGCATAGTCGCGTGCCTTTGATGACGCGTCGAGATCGACATAACTCTGAATAAAGCAGGTCTTTTGCGGCTCACACGCCAGCGGCAGGGCGAATTGCGGGCGATCGTCCGCGTTCGCTAACGGGCTCAGAATGGCACTGACGATCGCGACGATCGCTTGCAGTGCTCGTCCGACACGTTGCGCCATTCGTTGCCCCTATTTGATGCTTCGCCTCAATTGCGCCGTGTGCGCCAAAGTGCCATCGCGCCACCGCCTCGCTTGCCGACTTGACCTTGAAAAGGTAGCACTCGCCCGCGACCACCGTCTTCCATATCGAGCTCGCAGGACCCACCATGGCCACGCATTCGCTTCTTTTGCTTCCCGGTGATGGCATCGGTGTCGAAACCATCGCCGAAGTCGAACGCTTGATCGTGTTTTTCAATGCGCGAGGCTCTGGCGACACGTTTGTCATTGACCGCGATGTCGTTGGCGGTGCTGCCTATGATGCGCACGGCGTTGCCATCACGGATGCTGCGATGGCCAAGGCTCAACAGGCGGACGCCGTCATGTTCGGGGCCGTGGGCGGACCGAAGTGGGACAAAGTCGCCTACGAACACCGGCCTGAAGCCGGCCTGCTGCGTCTGCGCAAAGACCTCGATCTGTTCGCCAATTTGCGCCCGGCGATCTGTTATCCCGCGCTCGCCGACGCCTCGAGCCTGAAGCGCGAATTGGTCGAAGGCCTCGATATCATGATCGTGCGCGAGCTGACGGGCGGCGTTTATTTCGGAGAACCGAAGGAAATCGTCACTCTGGAAAATGGCGAACGGCGCGCCGTCGACACGCAAATCTATACCTCGCGCGAGATCAAGCGCATCGCCAAGGTCGCTTTTGATCTGGCGCGCAAGCGGGGCAACAAAGTGCATTCAGCCGAAAAGCGTAACGTCATGAAAACCGGCGTGCTTTGGAACCAAGTGGTCAGCGAAGTTCACAAATCCTATGCCCCTGACGTTGTGCTTGAGCATATCCTGGCTGACAATTGCGCCATGCAACTGATCCGCAACCCAAAACAGTTCGATGTCATCGTCACCGATAACCTGTTCGGCGACGTCCTGTCCGATGAGGCGGCGATGATGACCGGTTCGCTCGGCATGTTGCCGTCGGCATCGCTCGGCGCGCCCAATGCAAAAACGGGCAAGCGCAAGGCTCTTTACGAACCCGTGCATGGCTCCGCGCCGGATATCGCCGGGAAGGGATTAGCGAATCCTATCGCGACAATCGCGTCGTTCGCAATGGCGCTGAGGTATTCCTGCGACATGCTGGCGGAGGCCGACTTGGTCGACACGGCAATTGCGCGAGTTCTCGATAAGGGATTGAGAACAGGGGATATTATGCAGCCCGGCATGCGCCAGGTCGGGACCACGGCGATGGGCCAAGCCATTGAAACGGAATTGCGCGCTTTAATGGCCTAGTCCGGTCCGCACGCGCACTAAGAAACTGTTGACAAATCAAGGCGTTTTCGCACGTGGCCTGCCTCTTGTGACACTCTCACCAAGCGATTCGCGGCGAGCGAAGAGTGAGACGAGGCACGATGGGCGGAAAGCCCGCGTGTCGCGCGCGGGGGCACGCACGAACGATGACGATATCCAACGAGTTGCGCGCCGGCCTGCTGGCGCTCTCGAAGCGCTCGGTCAGCATCATGACCGCGTGCAGCAACGAAGAGAGCACAAAGCTCTATCTCGTCCTGCCGTTTATCGGCCTGCTCGGCTACGATTATGCCAACCCGTATGAAGTTTATCCCGAGCATCTCGCTGAACTAGATCCAAAGTCCGATAACAAAGTGGACTTTGCAATTCTGCGCGACGGCACACCAGTGATCGCCGTCGAAGCCAAGCGCGCGGGCGCCGAGTTGTTTGAGAGCCGCGGTCAGTTGCGGCGATACTTCGATACATTGTCAGACGTCAAACTCGGCATTCTCACCAACGGCATCCTGTTCGAGTTTTTCGTGGACTCGTCCACCCCCAACGTCATGGACGATGAACCCTTCCTCACCGTCGATCTCGAAACCATCGCCCGCGCCGGCGTGGCCGACGAAATCATCGAAACACTCGTGTCAGCAACAAAGGTTTGCTACGACCCCGACATCATCGCTGAAGCGGCGCATGTCCAACTCGTCAAGAAGCGGCTCAGAACTATTTTCATCGATGAGGCGAAGGGCCCGTCGCAAGATTTCTGCCAGTTCGCACTTGAGCGCATCGGCATGACGTCGGTGCGTAAATCCGTCATCGATCGCTACTATGCCCCGATGATCAAGACCGCTTTCGAAGAAAGTTTGATTGTGCCGGTGGTCGAGCGGTTGCGGGCGCAAGGCACGGCGGAAGGGCGGACCGGGGCGATGGCGTTGCACCAGATCGGGCAGCGGATTGAAACCAGTGAGCGCGAGTTGTCGATCTTCGCCTACATTCGCCGCCGTCTAGCCTTTCTCGCCGATGACGAAGCCAAATTCGCGGCCATCGACAGCGTCCGTTTCAAGGACTATGTCGGCAAGCTCGTCGTCTACTATGACCGCGAACGAAAAGGACGCTTGTTCGACTACATTGAAGGCGCGGACGGTTACGACAAATACGTGTTCCCCGATCCGATCGGTGAAATCGTCACCAACTCAATTGCAGACATCGATACGGCTTTGAAGACCGTTTTCGACGCGCGCGTGCGGGAACTCGGTGCCGTAGCTCAAACAGCGCGTGTCGCTCGCTCGGCGTGAAGCCGGCAAGACGATCCGTCGTCATACATCGGCCCCTTCGGGGCAGGTGGGCATACGGCCGGTAATCGATCCGCGTGCGGTCCATCGCGGACGTGCCTGGTCGGGCCCAGGGGCATCATCCTCGGTGCGCGCGGCGAAGAAAAATTCGAAGCAATTTTCAGCAACCCGCGCCACACGATAGCACCCGCCATCGGCGTCGCTGTCGTAGATCGTGCAGAGCGTTCCGGCGGTCACCGACCAGCGGCCGCCAATTTTGAAGCCATTCTCCGAATATTCGATCCGGCCGTCGTGGCGATAGCGTTCGACAAATGACTTTCCGTCGGCGTACCGCCCGTCGACTGTGACGTCATGAAAAGCGGCGGTGATTTCACTTTCCCGCATCCAGATGTCGATGGCGCCCGCCGCTGGCGCCGCGAAGCCGCAACCGACGAGGATGAGCAATCTGATGAGTGCGTGGGCCGACACAACCTTGCTCCCATTGATATTCCTGGCGACTTAGTCCTTCACAATCGCAAAACCACGCAATTGTGACCTAGCGATGCCCCCGCAGCGTGACCTCGCCATCAAAACGCGCATCGGTACGACGTCCGGCGATATTGCCTGGATCCCGCAGAGCGACATCGGCGTTGCCGACGGGGACGCTTACGGCCAAGAGTTGAGAGCATGAAACAAAAGCTAGTTCTTGCAAATGTCACTGTGGGTATAGCGCTCGTCTGTTCGCAGTTCGCAGCCACACCGGCTGCGGCCATGTCAGAGCTTCGCTGGACGTACCGGCCGGTTCTGATCTTCGCGCCAACCGTCAGCGACGCTCGTGTTGGCCAGCAAATGAACGCTCTGGCCACCGAGCGGGCGGGTCTGACGGCGCGGGATATTGTTGTCATGACGATTGTTTCCGGCTCCGTGAGCGCCCAGGGCGGCCCGCGCAGCAAGCTCAGCGCCGCATCATTACGAGCGCGGTTTGGCGTCGGACCGTCTGAATTTCGGGTGATTCTGGTCGGTAAGGACGGTGGCACGAAGCTCTCGTCGGGCGCGCCGGTGACCGTTCAGCGTCTATTTACGACAATCGATGCCATGCCTATGCGACGCCTGGAAATGCGCAACAAATAGGTCGCAGCCCGCACGCGACCACGGCGGCAGAAACGCTGCAGCGCCAGCCGTCGAGATGACGCGGCGCCTTGAAGTTCAGCGCCCATCCGCGTAAGTCATCGCGCTTCAAGATGCTGCGGCGCGAACCCAGCTCACACGGCGCCGGCACGCCCCAATTCGTGCGCGCCACATTTCGGGAATGACATCATGGGTTATAGAATTGCGGTTGTCGGCGCCACGGGCAACGTCGGCCGGGAAATACTCAACGTGTTGGCAGACCGTAAATTTCCAGCTGACGAGGTGATTGCTTTAGCGTCGCGCCGTTCAGTCGGGACAGAAGTCTCGTTCGGCGACCGCGTCCTCAAATGTCGCGACCTGGAAACGTTCGATTTCGCCGGCGTTGATTTTTGTCTGATGTCGGCCG
>FSSH01000053.1_pt1 | contig 24282 bp, 20 predicted proteins | sample 1166101 | NCBI WGS metagenome assembly FSSH01 (sample SAMEA32972668, study PRJEB13176) | freshwater metagenome | biome: Drinking water system; feature: Biomass in drinking water that filtered by 0.45 um membrane; material: drinking water | place: USA | collected 2012-12-20 | depth 0 m
CTGGATGTTTACGAAGGCGAACCCAATATAGACCCCGGCTTTTTGACGCTGGACAATGCCGCACTCCTCCCCCATCTGGGCAGCGCCACAATTGCAACGCGAACCGCGATGGGGGAGAAGGTGCTGGCAAATTTGCAGGCCTATTTTTCAGGTGCTGAACTGCCGGATAGAGTAGTTTGAGGCGTCACTGCGAACCGTTGAGTAGTCCGCAGTGAATATGAGCAGCTGCTCTAAGCCAACTTGGCTGGCGTAGTTTTCCGCTTTTTTACACCCAATATACCCATCAAGCCCGCTAAAAATGACCAAACGGCGGCGGGCAGCGGAACAGCCGCTGGCTGTAAGGTTCCGTTAATTGTTACATCCGTATAAAAACTCCTGGCCTCACCTTGTCCCAGCGTAAATGTGTATGTCATAAAACTGTTATCGCCGGCACTTACTAGGGCGGAATCGTAAGACGTCACATTTAGCAAGCCATTATTGAAATATGCGTTAGCTAACAACTGCGATGAAAGCGCGTCTGAAAAATCGACAATGACATCCGTAGCTGCATCGCCTTGGGTAGAGGCTTGTATGGCATAGTTCAATGTCAGCGCTATTTGTTGAGTCTCAGCGCTTTCATTCAAAAAATCCAGCTGATACCAGCCAATATGCTGCGAAGTAAAACTACCAGCCAACGCGTAGCCATTGACCGCAAACATATGCGCGGCACCAAAACCCAAAGAGGAAACCGCTACTGCGTTATCGGAAGCCGGCACAATAGCTCCTACACTGCCGGGAGCAGAAAAAACGTAGGAAAACGCCGCATCCGCTGGAGTGTATGCACTGGTCGCCGTTACCCCATTCGCCAGATCGCTTATGCCGAACGAAATAGTTGATTGGCTGGTGAACGAACTACTCGCCTGCGAATTTTGACCAATGCTCAGTAAAGTCATAGTCACTAGACTGTTCAAAAGTTTTTGCTTGTTACTCAATATTTTCATTTCTAAATCCTAGTGAAACTGAATAATTCGGACGCAAGCCGACAATATGTCGACTTGGGCCAAGGAATTAATAAATTAAGGGACCTGTAAATAGCTCTCAAACGGTAACAATGGTGTTTGCGAACCATTTGCCCCTACAGGCGGAATCACTAGGAATTCTTCGGTAGCCAACTCGGCACTCAACGGATTGCCCGCTGTCACCGAAATGTGATCGCCGGCATGCCCGTTGGGTACTTTGATTTCCGGATGGTCGAAAGGCGCTTTTTCATAACGTACCCGCTCATCGGTAAAACTTTTCAATAGTGCCAGCAAGTCGGCACGTTGCTCGGGCGCATTTGCCAAGGCGATATTCGAAACCAAGGTATGTCTATCCGGATTGTCGTTGTTGCCTTTTCTAGAATAAAACTCAAGAACCTGCTCCAAAGTCGACATGCTACCGTTATGCATATATGGACCAGTCAGCTCGATATTCCGCAAACCCGGTATTTTGAAGGTGGCTTTTTTAGCGACGCCCAACTTTAAAGGCGCCGAGCTTAGAGATGCATTAGCCGCAGCAATTGTCGGTATATTCCCCTTCAACGCAAAATCGTTAATGCAATCTTGATTTTTTAGAACACCTTCCCTAGAGCCATCCGCCTGAATGCCATTAGGCGTGGTGAATATTACTAGGTTTATCGTGCTGACGTTCTTGGCTATCTCCACCAAAAAATCGCAGCTACGCACACTTTTTACTACTTTATCTTTTATATTTGAGTAATTTCCTAACAAGTACTGAACATATTGATCTGAATATGACAAGGGATTACCAAAATCGTCCACATCGCCTATCCCTGGATCACCTGCGGGATCAGCCACGCCAGTGTTAGCAAAACCAAGATCCATCAATTTAATACCGCCAACAGTGGTATTACGTGTAACGACGCTGACATGCGGGCTGATACCTGCTGCGTAAGCACCTCCGTCTGGCCCCAAAGCGTCAGGTCCGTAGGGTATTGAAAGGTCATTACCATAGAAACCGTTGAGCGTCTCATCGACCAGTGTGCTATTCAAGGTAATTGCCGCAGTAGTCAAAGCCGGACCGGAGTGGCACAAATTACAGTGATTGTTGGTGAATGTTGCCAGACCGTTATTCAAGGAATCGATCTCCGCCTGAGTTTTACCCATCCCTTCCCAAGTTGGCAGGTGAGTAAACGGATCGCGCGGGGTCAAATCAATCGGGGCCTGATCGGAAACCAGAGTGCCTTGATAAAGCTGTAACGCAATGCCAAAGAACATTGAAAAATTAGCTTCCATCTGATTATAAGGTTCTTGACCGGGCGCCGCTCCAAATGGGCCAGTTGAACTGAACGACCAAAACTTAGGGTTGAAAGCCCCCATAATCAAATTTTTATACGTAGTATTCAAACCCGGTTTGAGGCTTCCTGGCGTACTTAAGCTCAACGCACCCAAGACGCTATCTTCGTTATGCACTTTCTGACCTTGTAGAGGCTGGCGCAATAACAATTTTCTGCCAATGTTGGGCCATTTCCGACTCGCACAAGACATTTCGACGTCGCTCAATGCCGGGCCCATGGATAGGGAAGCGAGCGATGCATTTTCCAGTCTGAGCTTCTTTTTGGCGGCGTTTCTGGCACTGGTTTTAACCCAGACACCCGCATCGACATCACGATCACCCCAAGGACTGACCCCGTTGTAGATATTGTTGGCTCTACCATCCCAAAAGTTTCTGTGATTGAAAATAGCGTTCACCACCGTTGGGGCGTTTCTCGGCTCCACTCGTCTGGTACCGGTTCCATCGACATGAAAGATGGGATCAACAGAGCGAGCACATTGATCTTGCTCACCGGTAAATTTCGATACGCCGGTAAAATTCCCGCTGAAAGTGCCTGATGACGAAACAACATCATCGGTTGCAAAAGAAATACCGCTTGCCTTATTTAAAGGATCATTAAAACGGAAGGTCGGAAAATCCGTGGTTTTAAGCGTGTAATTTGGGCCACCACTATCGGCACTGGAAGGCAAGCGCTCAAAAGTTTCAGCAGTCGCAGCTTTGCTTTTCAGCCCGGGGTTCATTTGGTTCTTAACCCGACTATCTGCACCGGCATGAAAATGGCAAGACCCGCAAGCCATCCCATCACTGCCAACGTTGACATCCCAAAACAATGCCTTTCCCAAAGCAATCGCTTTTTGTTTATCCACGACGATAGGATCGCTACCATCGATAGGTAAAAAATTTACCGGCAACTCACCCAAAGTACCAAAAACCTTTGGTATCGGCACGTTCTGCAACGGCATCGGCTGCGGCCCGTGGGCAAAAGCAAATGGCAACCAAAATAACCATCCCGCGGTTGTCCAGCCCAATTTATTCATAACTCGCATAATTACCTCGTCTAAATGCAAACTTGTTTGAATTTGAAGTCAATAAGCAAAAATAAAACCATTTACATAATTACCATTTAAAACATGTTCTTATATTGATTTCAATCATTCCACCAGCCTTTCTGGAGCTGACAATGCGTCATTTGACACAATTTGATTTAAATACACAGGCAAATACCGAATCACGAATCGAGCTGGCACCAGATGTAGCCGGCAAGCCTAAATTAAAGCCGCCCAATCCTGAGACCTGATCAAAAAAAAACGGGGTGGCGTTACCGCCACCCCGTAAAACTCAGCGCAATGGATCGTTTGTTAGACTTAGACAGCTAATGAAATATTTTTCTTTCTTCCGAAGGACAGCAAGCCCAACAAACCACTACCAAACATCCAAACGGCAGCCGGTACCGGCACTGCTGCGGCAGTCTGCTCGATCACGACATTGTCTAAACGCATTTTGTACGCACTTCCAGCTGTCACGAACGAATCAGGTTCACCGATAAAATGAATCCAGAACGCACTGATATTTTGAAAGCCGCTATTTAGCACCAAGGTACCGTTGAAACTATCCGCAGCCGTATTCGCAACAGTCTGATAAGCCACGCGAGTCGCATAATCAGTGCCATTTCCGCTAGACAGATTAGGATTATCCGCCTGACTAAAACCTAAAATCTCCCAAGAGCCAGCTCTACGATTGACGAACGGGCTGGAAGTGGACCAGGGAGCGGAAAACTGCATGGATTTCAGGTCGAACGCTTGTCCATCCTGGGCGCGAATATAAATGCCTGAAGAATCATTGTGATAAGCCACTTCATATAATTCGGTAACGCCATCTGGGGCAAAGTCATTGTTTTCCTGATGCAGATGGTTGGTTAGATTGGTATCACTCACCACGCCCATCACAAAGCCGGACTCGGCATAGCAGTCGGCACAAACACCGGTTGCGGCAATATTGGCATGACCGCCGTAGGCCGCTTGATTCATGCCATCGAAGTTGAGGGTGGTGGTGGTAGTTGCCGCGGAAGCCGCACCTGAAACCGACGCCATGCCGGCAAGCAGTAATGCGCTGATTGTGCTTAACTGATTCATCTATCAAATCTCCTTTCTTGGGTTAATTTTAAAATTTGAAATTTGCTCTAACATCATCCTTTGACTTAAAAAATTTCAAAGAATTACTGAACGATTGACAACGCAATCGCCATTTCCTAACAATCCCCGTAAAAACTCTAAAGCAAAACCCAGACCATATTCCTTAACCCTTTAATAATCATAACGAAAAGCGTCGATCACCCCCTCAAAAACAACTCAGCAAGGATGCTAACAAAATGAACTATGTTAAATAACTCACGCATAGTGCTTGATATGCCCCGCACCACCCCTGCCAAGAATCAGCCCGTGGGCCTGAACACCACCCAAATCTCAATGACTTCTCGCTAAACCCAAGCACAACCCGCTTATCTGCCCACCAAATCTTAAATAGGTACGGTTCCTGCTTACAGGAATCAATTCCTATCCCCTTTGCAACTTATGAATAAAGCGCTTTTTTTCTTCCCGTTATTATTGCTTGGTAGTTTTTCCACAACCGCAGCTGAACTGGGCCAACCCGCTCCAGCATGTCCGGCCGTATTCTCAGAGACCAAACTATCAGTGGATCCAAGCAACTTCAAAGGTAAGGTGGTTTTACTGGATTTTTGGGCGACTTGGTGCCCTCCCTGCATCAAATCCATGCCTTTTTTCAATGGACTACACCAGGAACTGGGCAAGGACGGCTTTGAGGTGGTAGCGATTAATCTCGATGAAGACCGCGACACCGTGAGCCAATTTTTAACCGAGCATCAAGTGAATTACCCCATTGCCTTCGACCCGCAAGGCGAGTGCCCGAAAATATATGACGTTAAAGCCATGCCCTCTTCTTACCTACTCGACAAATCCGGCATAGTTAGAAAAATCCATTTGGGCTTCCGCGATGGCGATCAGGCGCTTCTGAAAGAGCAAATAAAATCATTACTCAACCAGTAAGGGCTTTCAGAACAACAATGGACCAGTTGAATAGGCTTTTTAAGGCATTATTGATGTGCGGCATTTGTGCACTTGCAGGATGCGCCGAAGTTTCGCCCTGGGAAAGAGGCAATCTAGCTAAAAGAGATATGGCGCTTAATCCTAAACCGAACTTAAGCCATTTCCGCGACCATATTTTCACTAGCAAGGAAGCGTCTCAAGGTGGATTGAATGGCAGTGGTGGCGGCTGTGGCTGTAACTAGCGATAAGCACAAGGCGCTTGCCGCGCTGACTTCAGCCGCTCTGGCACTGCCAGGGCTCCAAGCCCAGGGAGCCACACCCGCTGCGCAAGCGGAAGCCAATTTTCAATACGGCCACTATCAGGAAAGCGATAATCGCATGGCGGTTGACGTCTATCACGCCGACTTTACCGTGCCTTATAAGGACACGCTTGAGTTGTCGTTTAGCATAGACCGGGACACCTACAGCGGGGCAACGCCGGCATTTAGTATGCCGGCAGCCATGGCAAACCAGCTCAATTACGATGATGGCGTGTTAAGCCTGGTGGATATTGTCTCGGCCGCTTCGGCCGGGGTTAGCGCGGCAACACTCACCACCCCAGCCGGACTAAACAATTTTCAAGCGTTTAAGGATGTTTACGATCCAGGCCAAGCGCAAATTTTATCGACGATTAACGCCCTCAAAGATCAAGCAGGACTGTCAATTGCACCATCTCCCAGCAACGGCACACTAAATTTCGACGGCATGAGTCAAGCGGCTTATGGCGGCCATGCCAATATTGCCGCAACCGGCATATGCGCGGACTGCTATGCAGAGTCGGGCTTTGTGATGGGCGTGGTGAGCGATGCCAATCCTACCAACCATCTGCATCAAGAACAGAATGATTTTGCCGCTGACGGCGTTACCGAATTATATGAAGTGGCTTATCACAACGATTCTTCAGGCATATATATTCGCGCCCAGGACGGACAGGCGTTCGACCTGAAATCTATGCGGTTTTCGGCTCCCTGGTCCACTTCCAGCCCGTTTGTCAATCGTAGAGCTGGCGCCTGGGAGATTTTAGGCTTCAGCCAAGCGCAGAATCTCAGTTTATCCAGTGGAGACGGCACTAATTATGCGACACGAGCGGCTTATAAAAGTGTTAATAACACCAGCGCGGACAGCTTTAACGGCATCATGGTACTGGGGAATGATTTTAAAAATATTTACGCGGTCTGGATTCATTTTATCGGCGAACCCGATTCGTTCATCACTGCCGGCTCCGCCTACAAAATGCGCCTTGATGACGTCAGTTATTCCCGACTGACTGGCGCCGACGCCGCGACCATTGCCCAATACAATCAACAAGTCTCAGCGATCAATGCCACGCAGGCCAACTTGTTTCAACAGTTGGTGATTGACGCGTATAGAAATGTCCTGAATCGGATGATTCCGCCGATGTCCTCCATCGTCCAAAAATATCAACAGCAACCGCTGGAAACCCGCACCATGCCGACGTTTAGCGGCAAATATTATTTTGACGACAACACCTTGGCGTTTTCCGGCGGCATGTCCGAAGAACCTGACTTTATTTCCAATTTCGGCTCAGTGACTTTAAGCCACGAATTTAACAACAAACTAAGTACCGTATCCGCCGGTTACAATGTTTCCAGTAATCAAATTACTCGAAGCACTGACGCCGCCCACGGCGCAGCCGACGAACACACGCATGGCGACAATGACAATTCCCCCAATTATCAAGCACTGAATGAGACCAGCGCATCCCATGGTTTTAATCTAGGTTTTTCGCAAATTTTAAGCAAAAACACACTGTTCCATTCGTCTGCCAGCTACACACGGCAAAACGGCTATTTGAGCAACCCTTACAAATACGTGTACATCCGCGGCGAAGTGACGCCGGAAGAGTATTATCAAATCTATCAAGGCTCTAATGGTGCGTCCATCGACTGGAACGCCATTACCAAGCTGGAAATGGTAGGTACAGAACTGTTTCGGGAAGTGAGACCGGATCTACGCAATCAATGGTCTATTTCCAACCGCATCAACCAATATATTCCTTCACTGGATGCCTCGGTGCATTTTGATTACCGTTTTTACGCCGACGATTGGGGAGTGAATTCACATACTGTTGAGCTCAAATGGTATCAATCCTTACCGATGGGCATTACCATCACGCCAAGCTTTCGCTATTACTCACAATCGCAAGCCGAGTTTTTTGCGCCGTATTTTTTGGCGCCACGCGCCGATGGACATTATTCCAGCGATTTTCGCCTGGCGGATTTTGGCGCGTTGAGCGGCGGCATCACCTTCAGCAAACAATTTAATAAAGGTGTGACGCTGGATGCCGGCTTTGAGTATTACACCCGGCAAAGCGGTTTGAAGTTAGGCGGCGGTCTGGATAACAGTTACGCCGACTACAGTTATTACATGGTGCATGGCGGATTGAACGTCAATCTATCCGCGTTAAGTTCGCAGTCCGGTGAGCATGCCCATCACCTGCATCATAACCACGGCGCACCGCTACCCGCCGGCGTTATGTTCGGCCATATGATGAATACGCCCGGTGAGCTGATGGTCGGCTACCGGTACGCCTACACCAATCAAACCGGCGGCATGCAATTTGGCTCGGGCACGGTGGACGACGCATCTTTGTTGAACTCAGCCTGCGGCAACTACCAATGCGCCTCGCGTCCCAGTGAAATGAGCATGAATATGCACATGCTGGACATCATGTATGCACCCACCGATTGGCTGAATTTGATGTTGATGCCGCAAATCATGGACATGAAAATGTCGTTATCGAACATTCCCGGTTCCACCGCTAGTAATGAACATGGCAGCGGCCATAGTAGCGGTGGCCTGGGAGACACCATTATGACCGCCATGTTCAAGGCCTTCGATACTCCCAACCATCATCTGCATGTCGGGCTTGGCGTCAGCGCCCCCACCGGAAGTAACGAAGTGACCGTCGATGGGCAAGACTCCCTAACCAGCCAAGTCCAGGATTACGGCATGCAGCTCGGCAGCGGGACCTGGGATTTCAGACCCAGCTTGACCTACACCGGTCAATTTGCAGACTGGTCTTGGGGTGCTCAAATGAGCGGCATCAAACGCATGCAGGATAGAAATCGCGTTGGTTATGCCCTGGGCGACGCATTCCAATCCACCGCATGGGGTAGTTACAAAGTATTAAATTGGCTTTCTACATCGTTGCGCGGCATTTATTCCGAACAAGGCGCGATTGAAGGTCAATTCAACCGCAGTCACTCACTGAGCTCAACAGTTGACCACACCGGCAATTATGGTGGACGCTTTTGGGATATCGGTTTGGGTTTAAACGCCACCCTTCCCGACGGCGCGCTCGCCGGTCACAATTTCAGCATCGAATGGCTGCAACCGATTGCTGACGATTTCAATGGACACCAGTTGGAAAGAGAAGGCACCTTAAATGCCACTTGGACTTTCGGCTTTTAACCTTGCCAGCCCCCGTTAGCAACAGTTTTATATCCCTGACCACATGCTCCATATTTCTCGCCAAAAAACATAACCGTCCGCGAAGTAGGTTACTAAAACACTCTTTAGCGATAACTTGAATAGCCTTCCATTTGAAATTAGGTCATTTCACACAAAGTGCGGCATATCACGCACCCATGACGACAAAAGGCATTTATTTCTATAAATTTCATGTAATTACGAATGGCATACTATGTGCTTTTAACCGAGTGTGCCTCCGTTAACTCAGGCACATCATTTTGAAGACCTACAGTGATCGTCGATGTTAATTAGCTTTTAGAACAGCTTCACCGCCGCCACACATTCTTCTAAATGTAACTAAGGCCGACCCCCTCCCCCTTTTCAAATCGGCAAACATATATTATTGCGAGGAATTACATGCTAAAAACCAAGTTATCTCAGGCCATTGCTTTTGCCTTGACTGGCGTCACCATTACCGCTATTTCCACATCGGACGCCGCTGCCGCCGCTACTGTCTCGTATAATGCGTTCAACCATGACCGTTCCGCGCCTAACACATTGGTGTCCGGTGGCAATGGAACGGATGGCTGGATGAGAACCGGCACTAATGCGTGCGGTGCGGCAGGCAGCACCTGCGGGAATGGTCCAACCACCAGCAATAATCCGACAAAGGTTGTTGCCGCAGGAAATGTGGCAGTACCCTGGGTTGGCAACGATGCACGTACCGATTCAAACTTCAACTATTCAGGCACACAGACATTAAACTGGACCGCGGTTATCGGCGCCGGCGAAACCGCAGTAGTGTCCAGACTGGACTCAAACACCCGCTACGGCGGCACTGTCTTGACGGACGGCACGACGTTCAACTATGCGGATATTGATACCGCAAAAGGCGCATGGCACGACGGCGCTAGCGACGGTTGGAAACACGACACCGATATCGGTTTGTTCAAGTCCAACGTCACTCAGACTGTCACCCTTTCGATTTCCAGCCTGCTGGGCAATGGCACTCTTAACGAAACTCCGGATTATGGATTTACTGTGTTTGAAGGCAAAAATACTGGAACCGCCAACTATTCTCACCACGGCGCCTGGCATTCAATTGATCCGGCCAGCGCGCAAGCCGTAGGTAATAATGACACCCAAATTACCGACCCCAATCCCTTTGGCGGCAGCGGACTCACCGCCCTGATACTCGATGACGTCATCGGCAATAGCGCTACATTTACTGCTGAGGCCGGCAAAATATACACCATCATGCTGGGTGGCTTTCAAGCGGGAGACTGGATAGAAACCCGCAACGACTATCAATTGACGATCGCAGCGGTTCCCGTTCCGGGCGCGGTATGGTTGTTTGGTAGCGCTGTGACGGGTTTTATTGGCTTGCAACGCCGTAAACGCGCACTTGCATAACACTCAAAGCCATTAAGCCGTATTAACCTGTTCGGACCATGCTCGGCCGAACAGGTCTATCTGCTCCAAAATAATGAATCAGCAATAGTCGCCAGAATTACTTTTCCTTAGCTCTTCCGCCTGAGTGACACTCTCTCCCACCTGTAACGTAAAATAACAAAAACAAACGGGAGAGGTATTCGCGGGACGTCAACGAACGCCATCTCACAAACCTTTTTTGAAGCTTGAATTAGCAAACCATAATTACCATGACCCCATTCATGCAGCTCGGCCAAACCGCCGTCCAACAGAAAAACTTCAGCGAAGCCGTGGCATGGTTTACCAAGGCGGCTGCGGATAGCCCCAAAGATCCGCAAATCATGGCCTGCCTCGGACAATCGCTCTGTTGGCTGGGTAAGCGCGAGGAAGGCTTGGCACACCTTCATCAGTCCGGGCAACTGCTTTTAAAAAAGGCCCGTAAAAGCCGCGACATTGGTTTGGCTCTGGATTTAGTGGACCAATTGCAGTATTGGAACGATTTTCCTGGCGCACTGGGGATATGTAAACAAGCCGTGCAAATAAACCCAGGATACCTGCGCGGCTATCAATTGTTGGCCTTGACACATTCCCGCCTAAATCAGAAAAAGCCCGCCCTCGCTGCCGGCAGACAAGCATTGAAACTGGCGCCAAACAGCGCGGTTCTATCGATTCTTCTCGCAACCTTGGAAGCTGCGGACGGCCTCAACCACGAAGCCAGACAACGATTGGAAAAGGTATTGCAAAATCCCTTACTGACTGCGGAAGAACAGTTCCGAGCCAATAAAGAGTTAGCTCGTATCCTGGACAAGCTGGGTGAATACGACCAAGTCTTCGCGCATTTGCATGCCGCTGCCGAGGTAGCACCGCGTTTGCCGGAGGTAAAACGCCAAGACGCCGGTTTAGTCCCCAAGATGCTGGAAAACTATAAGGCGGAACTCGACAGCGAATTGCTGGGACGCTGGGCCGATACCGACTTTCCGGCCGATCAACCCGCGCCGATTTTTCTGCTGGGATTTATGCGCACCGGCACCACACTGACCCAGGAAGTACTGGCCGCCCACCCGGAAGTTTTTGTCGCCGACGAAACCGATCTAATTGCCTCGGTGGCCAAAGAATTGAACCGCCTTTCGAATGGACAAGGCAGCCTGGCTGAACAATTGCGGAAACTCGATTTAGCCGGCGTGTTACATTTACGGGCGTTTTACTGGCACCGGGCCTGCGCCTTGTATGGCGATAAGATAGGAACCCGGTTATTGCTGGATAAGACCACAATGAACACCATCGATCTAGGTTTAATCAACTGCATTTTCCCGGACGCCAAGCTGGTATTTTTACTGCGCGATCCGCGCGACGTTTGTTTGAGTTGCTTCATGCAAACCATGTTGCCGACGCCATCAACCGTGCAATTATTAAGCTGGGATAGCACCGCACGGTTTTATACGCAAGTCATGGACTGGTGGCTGACTATCAGACCCCAATTAACGATGCGTTTTATCGAGTTCCGATACGAAGACGCGGTATTCAATTTCGAACCGGCTTTCCGTAAGGTGTTTGATTTTATTGGTTTGGAGTGGGATCCGGCAGTCGCTCAATTCCATAAAAAAGCAGCTGAAAAATACATCGCCAGCCCCAGTTTTAGCCAGGTCGCGCAACCTTTATATTCATCATCGGTTGGCCGTTGGCAGCATTATCGAGCGGAATACACAACCATCCTGCCTGAGCTGCAAACATTTATAGAGGAGTTTGGCTACGAAAATTAGCTTAATTAGGGGCTGGGAAGCGAAATTCATGCCTGTGAACGCCCGGCCTATTCAAAGCGATCACATTTCCTAGCCATTAACCGGGAACACCCGATTCACATCAACTGTAAGCGGTTTTGCCGCAAGCCACTCAGTTCGGCCGCAGAACTCTGACAATCTGGAAATTAAGGGAAATCACCTAGTTTCTGACGCGTGAAATATACAAAACTTACTTCCCATAGGAATCCGTACGCAAAAACCAGAAAATTTATGCTGGAATTTGCCATACAAAAAAATATTTCCTACAAAATCCTCTAATAAAACTGTTTATAGAAAACTTACAGTAATTTAAGCGCCGGCAATCTAAATAACTGTGTCATATAACACTCTCCTGAGGCATATGACCCATTCACCCGGAAGCTAAAAGTTTGACATATCGAAAAAATCATCTAGCGGCCCTCTTATGCTTGACCCCAACTAGTAAAATCAGAACAAAAAAACACCATTCAATTGATTTATAAGATAGTTTTATACAAGATTCCTATGAAACATAATCAGGCATGGCTATTGCTGTTGCGAAGGGGATGCCGCGCTGGAACACAATTCAATTGGTTACCATGATCAGAAACATCGGGAACCATGCTTTCTATCAAATCCCGTCGTTGTCCGTCGCATCAGCCTTATTTAGCTCAACCCAGGATTATAAGCATGAAAAAACAATTAAAAATTCCCTTGGCTTTTGTCGCCGCAATCGCTTTGGGCTATGTTCTCACCCCCAAATCGGAAACCCCTTTCACCGGCCATGGCAATGTCGACGCTTTGAATAAAGTGTACGAACGTTGGAAATCCGCACAAGAAGAACAAGGAAACCCAGAGGTTTTGCGTGTCGGCTTAAGTTTTTCGCGAGCGCAATCTCGGGAATTTACCGCCGCCAGCGGCGAAGCAGCGTTGAATCTGGTCAACGGCCGATTACAAGTCGCGGTCAGCGGCTTATCCAATCAAGAACAGTACGATGTTTGGCTGCTGGACAATCACAAATCCGGCGATAACCCGAACGAGAAAGCGGTCAAAATCGGTCCTTTGTCGGCGCGAGACGACAAACATATACTAACAACTCAACTGGACCGCGACCGTTTCGCCGGCTTTACGATGGACGCCGTCGCAGTTGCCAAGTCCGGAGAGACACCACAAGCCGGCGGCCTGTTATTCGGCTCGCCAAGCCTACTGCAAAGGCTTTACTACACCGAGCGCTATTGGCCGGCGGCAACCATAGGCTCTGTCTCAACGGAAAAAAATACCCCACCCGCACAAGCTGCGTTCGAATTTTTACTACCCAAAACCGCGCAAGCGGCGGTGACGTCTTCAGCTGCCACCTCTCCCGAACAACTGACGCAATTGATTGCCACCGGTCAACAGCTGTTTACCGAACAAACCTTTAACGGTAACGGCCGCACTTGCGCCACCTGCCATAGGCCGGACAATAACCACACGATCGACCCTGGTTATATTGCCAAGTTGCCGAAAACCGATCCACTGTTTGTTGCCGAAACCAATCCGGTGCTGGCCGATCTGGAAAAACCTGCGCTGCTTAGACAGTTTGGTTTATTCGTGGCCAACGTCGATGGCTTCGATAGACCGCCGGTGTTGCGCAGCTCGTCGCATCTGCTTGGTATAGCCAACACCTTGACCTTCGAAAAAACCGTCAATCCAGGTTACGGCAACGGCGAATTTACTCAGGATACCGATTATTTCAATGCTCACGATCCCGAAGCCCAGCAATCCGGTACACATACTCATGCTATTGGCTGGTCGGGAGATGGTGCACCAGACGGCGGGTCGCTGAGAGATTTTGCCAAGGGTGCCATCATTCAGCATTTGCCGAAAACCCTGACTCGTGCCGAAAACATCGACTTTAGATTACCCACCGAAGCCGAACTGGACGCTTTGGAAGCCTATATGTTGTCTCTTGGTCGCAGCGAAGAAATCAATCTTGCCAATATGTATTTCAAGTCGCCGCTGGTACAGAACGGCTTGTTATTGTTTAACACCAAAAACAATCCGAAACTTGCGGACGGTACGGTCTTATTCGGCACCACCGGCAACTGCAACGGCTGTCACTCCAACGCCGGCGGCATCAGTTCCACCACCAATGCCAATCCTACCCGCGACACCGGCGTAGAGCGCATGCGCGACCAGTTGCATCATTTGGCCGATCCTAATCTGGCCTACGATGGCGGTTTCGGACAAACACTACAAACCGATTGCGGTCCGAATTTTAACGAAACCTGTTATAGCGACGGCAGTATTGCACCCGCCGGCACCACTACTCGTCCTACGGGCCATCACGGCTTGAATCGCTTCAACACCCCGTCGCTGATCGAAGCCGCCGATACCGCGCCGTTCTTCCACAACAACAGTGTGACTACGCTGGAAGAGACCGTAGCTTTTTACAGCTCCGACGCTTTTAACAGTTCGCCAGGCGCATTCACCTCAAGCAAAGCTAATCGTCAAGGCAAGCTGGATTCTTCGCAAGTTATTGCCGTAGCCTTATTCCTGCGTTCGATCAACGTGCTGGAAAACATCCGCAGCTCTAATCTTTTGGACCAAAAAGCCATTGCGTTGAGCGGCGATCAAAGCGTTAAAACCTTGAAATTGGCGATTGCCGATACTCAGGATGCTATCGACGTACTCAAGGAAGCGGTGATCAATCCCTATCCGGATGCGTTGGACAAACTGCAACAAGCGCTTTATTACGAAACACAAGCCACGAATAAGTTTTATCCAAACCGCTCGACGCTCATGCAAAACGCTATAAATCTGAAGAATCAGGCACGCACTATGATCGTCAGCGGCGGTTAGCAACTACTGCCGGGGCTGACACATGTTCCAGCCCCGGCATTTCAGCAAGCTATTAACCTAGTCTTTAAATATCGTCTCTCCTGCATGAGCCGAAGCCTAGTTCTCTAGTTTTTTGGGAATGTCGGCACCGGGGAACTTAAACGCCGGGTTAATAACCCCCATTCGCAAGGCACCTGTCATACCGGCAGGACTAGAGTGGTTTCTTATTCAAACTGAACCAGAACAACGATGAACACACAGCTCAAACAACTATTTAAAACCAGCCTGATTGCACTAATCCCAATATGTGCGGTCAGCAACGCTCACGCCGCAATACTTACTTTTAGTTTGGATTACAGCGGCTTAGCATTTGGAAACGGTGCCACAGCGCAAGGCATCATCAGCCTGGACGACCAACTGATTCCTAATCCAGGCTCGACTTTTCTTGACTTGGGTAGCAATGAGGTAATCAAAGCTTTCACATTGACCGTTTCCAACGCCACAGGCGGCTTAGGAAACGGCACTTTTCAGATGACCGATTTCGATTTTGCCACCTGGGATAGCGCAGGAGAAACGCTGGACTTAAGCCAACAATTGCTTGGGCAGTGGACGCAAGGTGGCGGCTGGGGAACGAGCGCTAGATGGGACGGCGGCGCGGGTGAATTTAACCTTTACGCCAAAGCCGGGTCCTACGCACCAACCAGTTCCGGTTACTTCACCCTGGCGGCGAATAACGACTTTCTGAATGGCGATTTGTTGAGATTGGTGTCGTTCAAACCTGTGTCCGGCTCCGTTCAGCCAGTTCCATTGCCCACACCAATTTGGCTATTCGGTAGCGCTCTCGGCGTGTTCCTTAGCAGAAAAACAGCGAAGAAAGGCAATTATTAACCCGGTCTTTAAATATCGGCGCTCCTGCGAACGCGGGAGCCTAGGAGGCTAAACTGGATACCAACACTGACTTTATAGCCCATTGCCGACATAACCCCCTCAGCCCCAGGTAGCGTGCATCAACTATTGCATTACCGAGTTAGAGATATATGAATCCGATATTTTCAACAGACATAAAAAAACCGGATGGAGCACGAGACTCCATCCGGTTTAAAAGCCCGAAATACTTAGGCTTGAACGGCCGCTTTACGACGACCGGTATACAGGAAACCCAACAAAGCACTCGTCATAAACCATACAGAGGCAGGGAGAGGTACGCCTGACACAGGATTTTGATCTGCTGCGGGTTTTAAATCAAATCCATACAAAAAGCTCAAATTATTAGTCAAACCTGGCTTAACAAACGCCAACATAAATGTATTGGGAGCGCTCAGTGCGAAATTTCCAGCCTCACTCACCCAACCACTTGTTGTCAACAGACCCAATTGAAAAGGGCTTGCAGATGAAAAACTGCCTACACCGGAAAAGGTGTATACAGGCGCATCTGTACCCAGATTAGCGGTAGCTGAAAAAATACCGAAAGTGTCGCTTGAAGGGAATGGGAATGATGAAGCACCGAAGGAGATAAAATTGCTATCGCCATCAGTTGATTCCCAAATGATGCCAGCCGAACTTGCAGTCGAAACTGCAAACAGGCAAACAGCAAGCCAAAGTTTTAAAGATAAAAGCGTTTTCATGGATTTTCCCCATTTAAAATTAACGTTAACAATTGGTCATCCTTTTGACCACCTTACTCCGCAGTTGAAATTGTTCCTCAATTCCAACCAAGAAGGGGAGTGGATATATACAAATACCCACTCACACATAGCATAGCAAATATAATGCCATATTTATTTTTGTTTTTTTTCAACAACTTACAGACACACAAAGCACGAGGTGTAAATATTACCGACACGTTACGAAGGATTTTTGCCTTTTAGATAAAAAAGTCACCAAATCGGTGCGTTTTGAATTTGAAACCGCGACTAGGTAATTCTGCGCACATAAAAAAGCCGGATAAAACTAAATTTGTCTCATCCGGCTCAAAATCACTTAAAGCGTCAGTATCAACGCGGTCGGCATCAGGCGCTTATTTCAACGCATTTCCGCAGTCTAAATCGGCCAGACGTGTGTACCCAACATTCTTGAAAGTAGTGCCCTGGGCCGCAACGAACCGAATGAACAATTCATCTCGGAGCTTGTTGCGCTGCCTGATCTCCACTTTTACACCTTGGTCGGCCAACTGATTTTTATAAAGCGTTGCGCGCTGCCGGTCGTTGAACACTCCGAGCGATATAGCCCCCTTGATGTCGCCATCGCTTACCGGCCACACATCGTTAAATCCTTTGGCTTTTAACATCATCTTATTGATACGGGTTTGCTCGGCATCTTTTCCAGCGGGGTAGTAAACCTGGAAATCCGACGCGACAATTATTGACTTGTTCATGGCTTTGAACTCAGCTAAACGCTCAGTATTGGCCCATCGCCGCAACGCGTCCTGATCGCTGAACGGTCCAGCCTCGTAACAATGATTGATCGCGGCTTGCTGCCTACCGGAAACTGCTGGCTTAGGAGCATGGGTGCTGGTTTTGAATATCCAAGCAGCGTGGGGCGGATTCAAGCGTTGCAGAATGTCCGTCGCTTGCTTAGATTGTAATTCAGCGGCCGCGCTATCCAGATAAGTAGAAATTTGTGCTCCACGCCTAGCCGTTTGTCTTTCGCTTACCATTAATAATGTCGGAATATTACTGGCTGGTTCGACCGATGGCGTCAGCGCACCAAAATGTAGCTTCCAGAAAAAGAACAACACATTCAGCAGACATAACAAAAAAAACAGCGCTTTCATGAGACGTTTTCATTTCGGCAATAATTGAGCAAACCTTTAAAGACCAAATCGCCGTCGACAATGCTTGGAACTGTCAGGTGTCTGGCTAAGGTCTCGCCGTCGCCTCCGCTCAACACCAGCCGATACGCTTTGGGCTGTCGCGCCAAGGCGGCCTCTACCAGACCTGCCGCTGCTAACAACGTACCGTTATTGATGGCTGCCGCTGTGACGACCGCCAAGCTTGTCTCTGCCTGCTCTTCGCTAAACGGCAGCGCGGCGGTATTTTGCGCCAAGGATTTTTTCATTAACAACAGCCCCGGACTGATTAAGCCGCCAAGATGGCTACCATCGGTCTCGATAAAATCTATTGTAATGGCGGTACCGCAATCGACAATACAGGTATCCCCCGGATAATAACGATGTGCCGCCTGCAATGCCAACCAGCGATCCACCCCCAACTTTTCCGGTTGTGCATACGCATTTTTGACATTAAAAGCCGTTGGCGAAGACTGCGGAATGATTACCTCAATGCCGGGCCATAGTGCCCGCGCCATGTCAACCAGCAACAAGGTCAGAGCATTTTCCGATACCGACGCAATAGCTATTTGCTTGGGAGCTGGGATATTCAGCCAAAACTCACGCAAACGTTCTAAAAAATCCGCTTGCCGATAATCCATAAAAATCGTCGGTTGCAGCCGGTCGGCATCTACCTGGACCCATTTCAGACGCGAGTTGCCAATATCGACCAGTAAAATCATAGGTGTCGGAAACTCACTTCGCCCGACGCGAACGCGCGGATTTGACCATCCGCTAGTTCTAGCAGCAATAGGCCTTGATCGTCGATGCCCGCTACCACGCCGCTAAACGTCTGTTCGTGCATAAAAATATCGACCTGCTTGCCTTGCATGCAATCGTAGCCACGCCATTCTTCAAGATAATGACCCAGCGAACGGGTCTCGTACTCCGCCAGCACCGGTAACAACTGATTCAATAATTCGCCTACCAGCCCATTGCGTTTACCGTGAATCGATTCTGCCAAAATACCGTGCAAATCGACCCAATCCTGCTCGATACCCTCCCCTTCATGCGCCGGCAAATAGACATTTAAGCCCAAGCCCATCACCGCGTGGCACGGTCCGCTAGTTTCTCCGGACACCTCTATCAAAATCCCGGCCAATTTACGTTGCCGCCAATAAATGTCATTCGGCCATTTCAAACCTACATCGGAAATCCCCAAACCTCGCAACGCCCGGATTACCGCTACGCCCATCGCCAGACTCAATCCGGTGATCGCTGCCGGCCCACCCTGGAAACGCCACAAAATCGATAAATAAATATTGTGACCAAACGGCGAAACCCAATGCCTACCGCGCCGCCCTTTCCCCGCGGTTTGCCGTTCGGCCAGACAGACCGAGCCGATGTCAGCGCCCTGCCGCGCCTTTTCCAATAAATAGGTATTGGTAGAATGAATCTGATCGTGAATTTCCAGCTCAGCGAGTAACGGTCTGACCCAAGACTCCAAATACTGATCGATCAGTTGCGCATCCAGCAGTTGTAGGGGGCGATGCAGACGGTAGCCTTTGCCGGATACCGCTAGTAACTCAACACCGAATTCAGATAAAGCGCTTAAGTGCTTCCATACTGCCGAACGACTGACGCCGAGCAAGCCCGCCAATTCGGTCCCAGAATGGAATTGACCGTCTGCCAGGACATGTAACAACTGTTTGAGTTTAGGAGAGATCAATCGTCAACCTGCCGAACGTGCTGTAGAACTGCACTACGCAGCTAAAACTCGTTTTTATCACGCAATTGCTGTAGTTGTTTTTTAACGACATGCTTGATCAACAGCTCTCTATCGTCTTCAGTGAGGTTGACGTACTCGACGCAAATAGAATACGGCCGCTCCGGGCTCTCTGCCGAAATATCCTTACAATGCACGACATTGGCATAGGCAACGATGACTGCCATACACGAGGTCAGCAGCATCCGCAGTTCCAATAGCTCACCAACCTCTATCGGCGTTTCATTGCTAAAAGCCAACCCGGTCGCGCTGAGACTCACTTCGCGGGTATCGTGCTCGGAAAACTCCTCGCTCTTCGCGCTGATCGCTTGTGCGATCAGATTGATCTTGGTGTCGATGATCTTAAGGTATTCGAACATTTCCGGATCGCGTCTTTCCAGACGCGGCGACAACATTCGCGCTTCTTGCGCCAATACGTCCAACGCGGACGTCAATGAACAATTTCCCAACACATCATTCGAAACATGACTCAAGGCGTCGACGTGTTTTTTGTCGATGACTTTGTGCAGCAGATTTATGGTGTCGTTGACTCGGAAATAGCGCCTTTTTTCTTCAATTTCATCCGCCATGGTGTGCTCGTCCTCGGTCTATTTAAGTGGGGTAATATTTCGAATAAGGAATTTTAGCTTAAGCGGCTTTAACTGCTTAATTCCGTCGCGTCAATCAGGGATAATAAGGTCATAAGTGCGCATCAAGCTGCTAACTTCGGCGCGCGGCAGCCTGACAACAGGCAAGATCAAATCCGTGGATGTTAGCCCGGCCGCCTGCAAAGACTCTTGTTCTATGAACACATCGTTGACGTCGTAAATTTGCAAGGCCTGGAAAATTGCCGAGGTATCCTTTAAACCTAATCCGGCCGGCTGCTGCTGATTTTTCAATTGCCACACGGCATCGTCGACGAATAGTAATGCGACGTGCTGGTCAAAGGCAGCCGCAGTCAAAATCGCGTCCAGGGTTTCTTGCAGATGAGTACCGCTGTAAGGCAAGCGGCGCATAATAAACAGATAGCGTTTCATTACAGCTAACCGAAGACAATACTGCGGTCAGCCAATAGTGTGGCTTCCAGCCATTGCCCCAAACCGGCTATCCGAAACCCTGGCGCCGTATCGTCATCCTGCTTATCCTGCCGCACCGCTTCATCGGCACACAACAAACCCCGGCGCTGTGCAGCTGAGATGCATACCACTAAATCCAAGCCATATTGTTCAGCCAAAGCAGACCAATGCCGGGTAATCGACAATTCGTCATCCGGAGGGTTTGCATAACGAAAAGCATGATAGATGCCTTCCTTGTAAAAAAATACTCGCAGAATTTGGTGCTCGGCCGCCAACACAGCTTGAATAAACCGGTAGGCATTCAGGCCGGCATTGCTGGCGTAAGGACTGGCATTAACTTGTACGGCATATTTCATCGCGCTGTAAAATAATCGTTAAACTGATATCTGGCTTATTTTAATACGAGCACACTCAAGCTGCCCGTTTTTGCCGCGCATTGTTTTGCCTTTGAACCAAATTTACCGCTTCCAGTCCGAGCTTCCATGACACTTAAGCCTCTTATTTTTAGCCTTGGCCTGATCCTGTTCTGTTCTTCGCCGCGAGCCTTGGATATCGAAAAAATCCAACTGCCGGACATGGGCGATTCGGCTGGCGCCATCATTTCACCCGCCCAGGAAAAGGAATTCGGCGAAGCATTTTTTCGCAATTTGCATCAACAAACCGAGATTAATCAGGATGTGGAAATCCAGCAATACATCCAGAACATAGGTCGGCAATTAGCGTCCCATAGCGATACACCGTCCAATCCCTTCCACTTTTTTGTCGTGATGGACCCCAATATCAACGCCTTTGCCGGCCCGGGCGGATACATCGGGGTAAATTCCGGCTTAATTCTGTTGACCGAAGCAGAAAGCGAACTGGCGTCGGTAATGGCTCACGAGATTGCTCACGTTACCCAACGTCATCTATATAGATCGATCGAAAAAGCCAGCAAAATGTCGATTCCGACAGTCGCGGCCACGTTGGCGGCCATTTTAATCGGCACCCAGTCGCCCAACATGGGTCAAGCGGCTTTGATGGCAATCCAAGCCGGCAATATTCAGTTTCAAATCGACTTTACCCGCGACCACGAAAAAGAAGCCGACCGCGTGGGTATGCAAACCTTGGCAGGCGCCAATTACGACCCGCGCAGCATGCCGACCTTTTTCGAACGCTTGCAGCAATCCACCCGTTATTACGGCAAAGGCGTACCTGAATTTTTAAGGACTCATCCGGTATCCGAGAACCGCGTCGCCGACACCCGCGGCAGAGCGGAAATCTATCCGTACCGGCAATATCCGGATTCATTAGCGTATTTGTTGACCAAAGCCAAGCTTACCGTGCTATCCGCACAGGACAAACGCACTCCGCTACAGCATTTCACCACGCTTGAAATGCAAGGCACGCAGGAGCAGAGAGCTGTCGCCCGCTACGGCATAGGTTTGGTGTATTTGGAAAATCAACAGTATGCCGCCGCTAGCGAAATTTTTCAAAAACTCACCGAGCAATATCCGACTCAACCGCAATATATATCAGCCTTGGCCCGCACGGCCATGGATGCTCACGACTACGAAAAAGCCGGCAAATTATTTGAAAAAGCGATTAATACCTTCCCCAACAACGACGCACTGAAAATCCAATATACCCGCAGCCTAGTCAAAAACGCTCAACCGCAACGCGCGAAGCAAGTATTACAAAGCTTGTCGGACAGCGAGAAAGACCAGCCATATTATTACGAACTACTCGCGCAGATTTTCGCCGACCTCAAACAGCCTGGGGAATCGCATCGCTACATGGCCGAGTACTATTACGCCAGCGGCGAAACCGAAGCGGCAATCATGCAAATCAGATTGGCAAAACAACAGAACGATCTCAGCTTTCAACTACAGGCCATCCTGAACGAGCGGCTAAATTTCTTTCTCAGCGAGGAGGAATCGCGCCGAGCGGAGCGCTAATTTCAAACATTAGAAAAACCTGATACTAGCTAAGTTTCTGTTTAAGAAAATTAATTTCGTGGCGAAACCATTTCCCAAAATAAAACTGTTTTTTTTGTTGGACACCCGTTTTTTTTTAAAATACACTTCGCCCACCTTGAATACGGAGTGCGTTCAACCTTAACCGGTTGCATCTTTGAGGGGGGAGGGAAACAGCCAGTAAAACGGCTGATAATAATAACTATAAAATAGTAATTGCTTGACTAAACTGCCCTAAGGCAGGCGTCCGACACAATAACAATAATAATTACAACAAACAGGACGGGCCCGCGTATCGCGGGCTTTTTATTGCCTGTTGCTTTACCTTCTCCAGCTATCTGCTCGCAGCCTCGATTGGCCTAAGTGCGCCATTTATCTTATAATTCGACCTTGTCCGCTCGATACTGTTACAGTCTACCGGGCAAAGATCCCCCGCAAACTCAGATAAGGTTAAATCATGGCACGCGTTACCGTTGAAGATTGTTTGGAAAATGTTGAAAACCGTTTCAAATTGGTGTTACTCGCCAGCAAAAGAGCACGGCAATTGGAAAAAGGGGCCGATGAATTCATTCCGCGCGGCAAAGACAAGGACACCGTATTGGCGCTTCGCGAAATTGCTGCCGGCTTTGTCAACGAAGAAAATATCGACCGTTTGCATCGCGCGGGATACGTTTCGGAAACCCATCTGGAAATCTAGCACCCATGCCCGAGATAGCTGTCAAACTCGCACCAGCGCTACCTGCTATCGAGCATCCTGAAGAAAAACTTCTTCATCAGCTCTGCGAAATCCTGCGCAGCTATCTCGACCAAGAACAAATCAACGATGTGATCCGCGCCTACCATTTCGGCGCGGCCGCGCATTCCGGGCAATTCCGCAGAAGCGGCGAAGCCTATATCTGCCATCCGGTATCCGTCGCGATCACTCTGGCCAGCATGCACATGGATCACCATGGCATCATGGCGGCCATTCTGCACGATGTAATCGAAGACACCCCTATCAGCAAGGAGCAACTGGGCGAGCAGTTTGGCGTCGAAGTTGCCGAGCTGGTTGACGGCGTGACCAAACTCTCCAAAATCGACAGCCGCTCCCGCGCGGAAGCGCAAGCGGAAAACGTCAGAAAAATGTTCCTGGCCATGGCGCAAGATCTGCGCGTAATTGTCGTCAAACTCGCCGACCGTTTGCACAATATGCAAACCATGGGCAATATGCCGGTTGATAAAAAACGCCGCATCGCCAAGGAAACGCTGGAAATTTACGCCCCGATCGCTAATCGTCTGGGTATGAACGATGTTCGGCATCAACTGGAATCGCTGGGCTTTAAAGCGCTCTACCCCAACCGCTATACGGCCATCAATAATGCCGTGAAAAAATCGCGGGGTAACCGTAAGGAAATCATCGATACCATCCAGAATGCCATCCAAAATCGTCTAAACGAATCCAACTTGGACGGTGCGGTGGCTGGACGAGAGAAAAACATCGCCAGCATTTATCAAAAAATGCTCAGCAAGCGGATCTCGTTTACCGACGTCTTCGACGTTTACGCCTTCAGGATTTATTGCCAACAAGTCGACGACTGTTATCGCGCGTTAGGTTGCGTGCATAATTTGTATAAACCGGTTCCCGGCCGGTTCAAGGACTACATAGCCTTGCCCAAAGCCAATGGCTATCAGTCGCTGCATACGATATTGATAGGCCCTTACGGCGTACCTATCGAAATTCAGATTCGCACCCACGAAATGCATCGTCTTTCGGAATCAGGAATTGCTGCGCACTGGCTGTATAAATCCGACAACGATAAAAGCGAAACCATCCAGGCCCGCGCTAACGAATGGCTGCGCGATTTATTGGAGATCCAAAAATCCGC
>FSSH01005162.1_pt1 | contig 24270 bp, 20 predicted proteins | sample 1166101 | NCBI WGS metagenome assembly FSSH01 (sample SAMEA32972668, study PRJEB13176) | freshwater metagenome | biome: Drinking water system; feature: Biomass in drinking water that filtered by 0.45 um membrane; material: drinking water | place: USA | collected 2012-12-20 | depth 0 m
GGCATCTCGGCGGTCTCGCCGCCGATGAGGGCACAGCCGGCGCGGACGCAGCCCTCGGCGATGCCGCGCACGATGTCGGCGCCGACACCCGGCACGAGCTTGCCGGTGGCGTAATAGTCGAGGAAGAACAAGGGCTCGGCGCCCTGGACGATGATGTCGTTGACGCACATCGCCACGAGATCGATGCCGATGGTGTCGTGGCGGCCGGTCTCGATCGCAACCTTCACCTTGGTGCCGACCCCGTCATTGGCCGCCACCAGGATCGGGTCCTTGAAGCCCGCGGCCTTCAGGTCGAACAGCCCGCCGAAGCCGCCGATCTCGGCATCCGCCCCGGGCCTGCGGGTCGCGCGCACCAGCGGCTTGATCGCGTCGACCATGGCGTTGCCGGCATCGATGTCGACGCCTGCCTGTGCGTAGGTCATTCCGTTCCCAGGCTCGCTCGTCATCGGCGCCTCGTTCCTCGTCTGAATTCGTGCGCAACCCTCTAGCGGGTCGCATCGGGCGGGGCGAGTCGCCATCGACGCCGAGCGCCAACCGGTCCTGTAGGAACGGAGAAAGCCGGCATCGTGCGCCTTGACCCTGCCTCCCGACCCTCCCATGACTCCGCCCCGACGAGTCAGGCGAAGGGTGGCCGATGCGCGGCAAGGCGATGATCGGGTTGGCGGGGCTCGCGGTGGTCGTGCTGCTTCTCTACCTCCTCAAGGACGTAATCCTGCCCTTCGCCGCCGGCTGTGCGCTTGCCTACTTGCTCGATCCCCTGGCCGACCGGCTGGAGCGGCTCGGTCTCGGGCGGCTCGCCGCCTCGCTCCTCATCCTCGCCCTCTTCGTCGTCGCGCTCGTGATGACCCTTCTGATCGTCGGCCCCCTCGTCGCCAAGCAGGTCTCCGCCCTCGTCTCGACCCTGCCCGGCATGGTCTCGAAGCTGCAGGGCCTCATCGTCGCGCGGGCCGGGCCGCTGCTGGAGCGGGTCGGTGGCGCCGACGTGCTGAACGATCTGCAATCCTCCGTCGGCACCATCGTCAGCCAGGGGGGAAGCTGGTTCCTGACCTTCCTCGGCTCGCTCTGGACCGGCAGCCAGGCCCTGGTCTCGGTCGTCTCGCTCGTGGTCATCACTCCGGTCGTCGCCTTCTACATGCTGCTCGACTGGGACCGGATGGTCGCCAAGGTCGATAGCTGGGTGCCGCCGCGGCATCGTCCGACGGTGCGCCGGCTCGGCCGTGAGATGGACGGCGCCGTCACGGGCTTCCTGCGCGGTCAGACCCTGGTCTGCCTCATCCTCGGCAGCTTCTACGCCGTGGGGTTATTCACCATCGGCCTGAACTTCGGCATCCTCATCGGGCTGATCGCCGGATTCCTGACCTTCGTCCCCTATGTCGGCACGATCGTCGGCTTCCTGCTCTCGGTGGGCGTGGCCCTGGTTCAGTTCTGGCCGAATTCGGACTGGCTCCATATCGGGCTCACCATCGCCGTCTTCGTGGTCGGGCAGTTCCTCGAGGGCAACATCATCTCGCCCAAGCTCGTCGGCGATTCCGTTGGGCTCCATCCGGTCTGGCTCATGTTCGCGCTCCTGGCCTTCGGCTCGCTATTCGGCTTTCTCGGCCTTCTCATCGCCGTGCCGGTGGCGGCCTCGATCGGCGTCCTCGTGCGCTACGCCCTCGACCGCTACCTCGAAAGCCCGCTCTATCACGCCGACGAACCGGTCCTCCTGTCGGGCCCTGAGCGGCGCGAGCCTTGAATCCGCCATGGACCGTTCCCGCCGCGACGCCGCTCCACCGAAGCAGCTCACCTTCGACCTGCCCCTCGACCCGCGCTACGGCCGCGAGGATTTCCTCGTCGGTCCGGCCAACGAGATCGCCTACGGCCTGATCGAGGCTTGGCCGGATTGGCCCGACACCGTGTTCCTGCTCACGGGTCCCGCCGGCAGCGGCAAGAGCCATCTCGCCTCGATCTGGGCGACCCGGGCGCATGCCTGGACCGCCAAGGCCTCGGAGGTGGTTGACGCGGCGATCCCCCACCTCGTCTCGAACGGCGCCCTCGTCGTCGAGGACGTGGACCGTCCGCAGGGCCGCGACGAGGCCGCCCTGTTCCACCTCCTCAACCTCGCCCGCGAGCGCAAGACCCCGGTCCTTCTTACCGCAGGCCGGCCGGTGGAGGCGATGGGGCTGGCCACCGCCGACCTGCGCTCGCGCTTGCGCCTGGCGCCGGGAGCGACCATCCTGCCGCCCGACGAGGCGCTGCTGCGCGCGGTCATCGTCAAGCTTTTCGTCGACCGACAGCTCGTCGTCGATCTGAGCGTGGTCGAGGCGCTCGTGCTGCGCATCGACCGCTCGTTGGCTCTCGCCCGCGAGGTCGTGGTCGAGCTCGACCGAGACGCGCTGGGCCGCGGACGGCGCATCACGCGGCCCCTAGCTCTCGCTGTCCTTGCCCGCCTCGGCCTCGGGACGGAAGACAACGATGAAGAGCCGGGCTGACGTCATGCCGGTGCAATGATCCGGACGCAGACCGGTCGAGAAGGCTGAAGGAGAACCGTCGTTGTCGGACATGGAATCGGATCGCGTGCAGGCCAACGAAGGCGCGGCGGAGCTGGTCAGCGAGGGCGGCTCAACCGAGAGAGCCCCCTCCGGACCGGCCAAGGTTCCTGCGTCTGCCCGTACCCGCACGGCCCGCAGGCCTGCGCCCGTTTCGCCGGTGGTCGATGCGGCAGCGGAGAATGTACCGGCCGATGCCGCACCGGGCCCGGCCACTGCTCGCGAGGAGGCCGTCCGCGCAACCGTGGTCGAGGCCGGCAAGGCCCTGCGCAAAGCGCCCGAGCGTTTCGTCAACCGGGAGATCTCCTGGCTCCAGTTCAACCACCGGGTCCTCGAGGAGGCCTCGAACCCTAACCATCCGCTGCTCGAACAGCTCCGCTTCCTCTCGATCTCGGCCAACAACCTCGACGAGTTCTTCATGGTCCGTGTCGCGGGCCTCCATGATCAGGTCCGGGCCGGCCTCGTCGTGCCCTCACAGGACGGGCTGACGCCCGCCGAGCAGCTCACCCGCATCGGCACCGAGGTGTCGTCCCTCGCCCTGGAGCAGCAGCAGCGCTGGCGCGAGCTGCGCAGCGAGCTCCACGGCGTCGGCATTGACCTCGTCGAGCCGGCCGACCTCAGCCAGGACCACGCCGGCTGGCTGCAGGATTACTTCCTCAACTACGTCCTGCCGGTGCTGACGCCGCTCGCCATCGACCCGGCCCATCCGTTCCCGTTCATCCCCAATCTCGGCTCGACGATCGCCCTGATGCTGGTGCGCCCCCGCGACGGACGCACCCTGCGCGCGCTCATCCGCCTGCCGTCGGTGATCGAGCGGTTCGTGCGCCTTCCCGACGTCCAGGGCGACGCCACCGCCCGGTTCATCGCCATCGAGCAGGTCATCGTGCTGTTCACCGGGCGGCTCTTCCCCGGCTACTTCGTGAAGGGGCAGGGGGCCTTCCGCGTCATCCGCGATTCCGATCTCGAAGTGGAGGAGGAGGCCGAGGATCTCGTTCTGCATTTCGAGAGTGCCTTGAAGCGCCGCCGCCGCGGCGTCGTCATCCGCCTCGAGGTCGAGTCGGGCATGCCCGAGGATCTGCGCGGCTTCGTTGCCGACGAGCTCGAGATCGGCCCCGATGCGGTGTTCCTCGTCGAGGGCATGCTGGCCCTCAACGAGCTCTCGCAGATCGTCGGGATCGACCGGCCCGACCTCAAGTTCAAGCCCTACAATCCGCGCTTTCCCGAGCGCATCCGCGAGAGCGGCGGCGATGTCTTCGCGGCGATCCGACAGAAGGACTTCATCGTCCACCACCCCTACGAATCCTTCGACTCGGTGGTGCAGTTCCTCAACCAGGCCGCGCGCGATCCCCACGTCGTCGCGATCAAGCAGACCCTCTACCGCACCTCGTCGAACTCGCCGATCGTGGCGGCCCTCGCGGAAGCCGCGGAAGCCGGGAAATCGGTGACGGCCCTCGTCGAGCTGAAGGCCCGCTTCGACGAGGAGGCCAATATCCGCTGGGCGCGCGACCTCGAGAAGGCCGGCGCGCAGGTGGTCTTCGGCTTCATCGAGCTGAAGACCCACGCCAAGCTCTCGATGGTGGTGCGGCGCGAGGGCGACCGGCTCGTGAGCTACTGCCATGTCGGCACGGGCAACTACCACCCGATCACGGCGCGCATCTATACCGACCTGTCCTTCTTCACGGCCGATCCGGCGGTGACGCGCGACGTCTCCCGTATCTTCAACTTCATCACCGGCTACGCCGAGCCGGCAGAGCTCGAGCGGATGTCGGTCTCGCCGCTGACGCTGAAGGCACGGCTCCTCGACAGCATCGAGCAGGAGGTCGGCCATGCCAGGGCCGGGCGCCCGGCGGCGATCTGGCTGAAATGCAATTCCCTCGTCGACGCGCAGATCATCGACGCGCTCTACGACGCCTCGGAAGCCGGCGTGCAGATCGACTGCATCGTCCGCGGGATCTGCTGCCTCAGGCCCGGCATCCCCGGATTGTCGGAGAGGATCCGGGTCAAGTCCATCGTCGGGCGCTTCCTCGAACACGAGCGGATCTACGCCTTCGGCAGCGGCTACGGTCTGCCGCACCCCAAGGCCGCCGTCTACATCTCCTCGGCCGATCTCATGAGCCGCAACCTCGACCGCCGCGTCGAGGCGCTCCTGCCGATCACCAATCCGACGGTGCATCAGCAGGTGCTCGATCAGATCATGCTCGCCAACCTCCTCGACAACCGCCAGAGCTGGCGTGTACTGGCCTCGGGCGCGAGCGAGCGGACCCATCCTGCCGATGGCGAGGAACCTTTCAACGCGCACAAATACTTCATGACGAATCCGAGCCTGTCCGGGCGCGGAAAGTCGTCCAAGAAATCGAGTCCGCGGGCTCTGAGCCGACGCGCCCAGCGACCGTGACGGACCCCTCGCAAGGACCCTGGATGGGCCTCTCCTCCACCAGCCCGATGCCAATCTCCGCGACCGCCGGCGACGCGCCGGCGCGGACACCGGTGGCAATCATCGATATCGGCTCGAACTCGGTCCGCCTCGTCGCCTATCACCGCCTGACCCGGGCGCCGACGCCGCTCTACAACGAGAAGGTCCTGTGCGGACTCGGCCGCAACGTCATCACCACCGGCCGCCTCAACGAGGAGGCCGTCAGGCGGGCCCTGGCCGCCCTGGCTCGTTTCCGGGTGCTGTGCGAGGTGATGAAGATCGACAGAGTCTTCGTCCTCGCCACGGCCGCCGCCCGCGACGCCGAGAACGGCCCCGACTTCCTCGCCGCGGCCGAGGCCGCCTGCGGCCACCCGATCGAACTGCTCTCCGGCCGGCGCGAGGCCGAACTCTCGGCGCTGGGCGTCATCTCCGGCTTCCACGCGCCCGACGGCGTCGTCGGCGACCTCGGCGGGGGCTCCCTCGAACTCGTCGACGTGCGCGGCGCGACGGTGGGGCAGGGGGTGACCATGCCGCTCGGCGGCCTCGCTCTGCAGGACCTCACCGGCGGCTCGCCCAAGAAGGCGCAGAAGATCGTCCGGGACCATCTGAAGAAGGCGGCGCCGCAACTGGAGACCCTGCGCGGGCGCAGCTTCTATGCGGTCGGCGGCACCTGGCGGGCGCTCGCGCGTCTCCATCAGGCCGCGCGGCTCTATCCCTTCCACGTCATGCACGGCTACTGCGTCGAGCCCTCGGACGAACTGAACTTCCTCGAAGTGGTCGAGAGGGTCGACACCGCCCTCCTCGCGGACGTCGAGACCATCTCGGAGGCTCGCCGGCCGCTTCTGGCCTACGGCGCCATCGTGCTCGAGGAGATCATCCGCATCGGCCGGCCGCGCGAGGTGGCGATTTCGGCGAGCGGTGTGCGCGAGGGGCTCCTCTACGAGCAACTCGACCGCGAGACCCGCGCCGTCGACCCGCTCCTCGCCGCCGCCTCGGAGCTGAACGTCCTGCGCGCCCGCTCGCCCGGGCATGCCAACGACCTCATCGCCTGGACCGACAGGTTCGTGAGCGCCCTGGACGGCCCCGAGACGGCGGACGAGCGCCGCCTGCGCCATGCCGCCTGCCTCCTTTCCGACATCGGCTGGCGCGCCCACCCCGATTACCGCGGCGAGCACAGCATCGACGTGATCACGCAAGGCGCCTTCGTCGGCATCGATCATCCCGGCCGCGCCTATCTCGCCCTGGCCGTCTATTTCCGCCACGAGGGCGTCGCGGCAGAAAAGGCGAGTCCCATGCTGCGCGGTCTCGCTGGCCCACGCCTGTTCGAGCGGGCGCGGCTCCTGGGCGGATTGCTGCGCGTCGCCTTCCCGGTCTCGGCCGGCATGGCCGGAACCCTCCCGCGCATCCCCATCGGCGTCGCCGATGGCAAGGTCTTGCTGACCATACCGGCAGAATGGCGGGCGCTGGCCGGCGAGCGCATCCTTGGCCGCGTCCGCGGGCTCGGGCGGGTGATCGGGCTGGAGGGAAGGGTCGAGGTGGGGTGACGGGTCTCCTCAGCTTGCCCTCTCCGCAAAAATCGCCTTCTTGACGATAGCGTGGACGCCCCAGTTGCCGTCGACCACCTGGGTCATGCCGAAATCGACCGCGATCGACATGAGCGAAATCGCCTCTTCCTCGGTGAGGCCGTGCGCGTGCATCAGGAACTGGCGCGTCTTGCGGAAGGCGTCGCGCGTGGCGAGCTCGATCGAGTTTTTGCGAAGATCGCGTTCTGCGCGTCGGGGCCGAGATCGGCGAGGTCGTTCGGGTAGCTGAAGCCCGACAACACCCACTTCTCCGCCGTCTCGATCATGGGGAAGTCGAGCCCTTCGAGCGAGGTGCCGGCCAGATCCGCTTGTCTGTGCAGCACGAACTGGAAGGTGCCGGTGAGCGAGCATTCGATGGCGGTGCCGCACAGCTCGGACTCACCCTGGCTCGCATGCGGGTCGCCCACCGAGAACAGGGCGCCCGGCACGGCCACCGGATAATACATCGTGGCACCCTTGCCGATGCGCCAATTGTCGATGTTGCCGCCGGTATAGCTCGGGGGGATCGAGTTCACCATGTCGGCTTCCTTGGGCGCGAGGCCCATCGTGCCGAAATGCTTTGAAACCGGCACAGTTCGGATCATCGCCACGGCACGTCGTTTCGCCTCGTGTTGCGTCGGCAGAGTGCATGCAATGCAGCGGCCAAGGTTTGGCGCGAGCTTCGCAGGGCGGCGCAACGACTCGCGATCACCTGCGTTATGCAGCGCGCAGCTTGAGTATTCCGTCCCACGCGACGAGGAATGGTTCAGCCCATTGACCACCGGCGTCGACCGTTCGCAGCTCCGACAGATCATCGCCGGATTGACCGAGGGCGTGATCCTGATCGAGCCCGATCAGACCATCGCCTGGGCGAACGAGGCGGCTCTCGGCATGCACGGCGCGGAGGATCTCGCCGAGCTCGGCGCCGATGTCGGCGCCTACCGTGAAAAGTTCGCCCTGCGCTACCGCAACCACCATGTCATCGAGCGCTATCCGATGGAACGGGTGGTGGCGGGCGAGGCCTTCGACGAAGTGATCGTCAACGTCCGCCGCACCGACCGGCCGGACTTCGACGTGATGCACCGCATCCGCAGCCTCGTCATCACGGATGCCGCGGGCCAGCCGGATTGCCTCGTTCTCGTCATCACCGACGTGACGCCTCAATTCGAGGCCGAGGAGCGGTTCGAGCGCACCTTCAACGCCAATCCGGCTCCCGCGGTGATCTGCCGGCTGTCGGACCTGCGCCATGTCAAGGTCAATCTCGGCTTCCTCGAAATGACGGGCTACCGCCGCGACGACGTGATCGGCCGCAGCGTCTACGAGGTCGACGTGCTCAGCGAGGCCAAGAACCGGGATCTGGGCATCGCTCGGCTTAAGGAGGGCGGTACCATCCCGCAGATGGAGGCTTGCCTCAGGCTTCCCGACGGCGGAACCCGTTTCGTCATCGTCGCCGGCCAGCCCATCGACATGGGCGAGGAGCCCTGCATGCTCTTCACCTTCGCCGACCTCGATCTGCGCAAGAAGGCCGAGACGGCCCTGCGCCAGAGCGAGGCGCGCTTCGCCGCGGCCTTCCGCCTGACTCCGGTGCCGACCCTCCTGTGCCGGGCGGAGACCTTCGAGGTCGTCGGTGCGAACGAGGCTTTCGGCCGCATCTTCGGCAAGGAGACCGAGGAGACCCGCAACGGTTTCGATCTCCGCGATCTCTGGGTCAAGGCCGAGGACCGTGCCCGCTTCGAGGCCGCGGTCGCCACGGGAAGCGCGCTCGGGCTCGAGACCTGCCTGCGCCGACAGGACGGCACCGAGCGCGACAGCCTCGTCTCGGCCGAGTCGGTCACCATCGGCGAAGAGGCCTGCATCCTCGTCGTCCTGCAGGACATCACCGATCGGAAGCGCTCGGAGCGGGAGCTTTTCGCGGCCATCGAGGCGGTGATGGCGGACGCCTCGTGGTTCAGCCGCGGCATCATCGAGAGGCTGAGCGGCCTGAAACCGAATGAGAACGGCACCCGCCAGGGCCTGGCACAGGCGGCTTTGACGCCACGGGAGCGCGAGGTGCTGAACCTCATCTGCCAGGGACTCGCCGACCCTGCCATCGGGCAGCGCCTCGGGCTGACGCCGAACACCGTGCGCAACCACGTGGCCGCCCTCTACCGCAAGCTCGGGGTGCATCGCCGCGGCGAGGCGATCGTATGGGGCCGCGAGAACGGCTTCGCCGCGTCGCTCACGCGACCGTGATAATTACCATAGGTTACTAGTAAAATCTGATCATTGATCTGATTGAAATCGCTCCCATCTCGCTGTCGACACGCAACGCTTGATGTTGCCGCTGCATCCACAGCCAAGGAGCGATCGATGGACAAGAACCGAATCGAAGGCGCCGTGAAGCAGGCCAAGGGTTCCATCAAGGAGGCCATCGGCAAGGTCACGGGCGATACCGCCACTCGGGTCGAAGGCACCGCCGAAAAGCTCGCCGGAAAGGCCCAGAGCACAGCCGGAAAGGCGGCGGACGGCGTCCGCGACGTCCTCAAGAAGTAGGCGCCGGGCGAGGCGTCCCGTATCAACCCTGATAGAAGGATCGACATCATGAGCCTGGATCGCGTGAGCAGCACCATCAAGGAGATCGGCGGACAGGCCGAGAGCGCCGTCGGCGATGCCATCGGCGATCGCGGCGCCCAGATCGGCGGCCGCCTGCGCACGGCCGAGGGCCGGAGCGAGAAGGTCCTGGCCGATGCCGGCGTCGCAATCCGGGAGGCGGCTGACAACGTCTCCGGCTATGCCGACGAGGCGTACGAGCGCGGGGCCCGCTCGCTGCGCGAAGGCCGCGACGTCGTCGCTGACCAGGTCGCCGGCAAGCCCGTGGCGGCCCTGCTCATCGCCGGTCTCGTCGGCTACGGCCTCGGTCTTTTGATCCATCGCGCCTGACACGGCGCGATCCGCTCGAGTGAGCGCTCGTTCGCTGGTCGAGGCGAGTTGGTTTCGAGACCAACTCAGCGAGGCCTTTACTCTGGATTCAGCCGAATGATCTTCAATCCAGAACGTTCACGATCGTTGCTCTCTGCAATCGGGCTGAGCGGTCCTGAAAATAAAGATCGTTCTCTCGTCTGATCTTCGGCTCGAAGATCATCGCTAGACTTGGACACGCGTCGGCCGCGATCAGGCCGGCGCGCTCCGTCGGCGCGCCCATACCCCTTCCCGTTCAACGTCCCCACGAAAAGGAACGACCCCTTGGCCACTTCGCCTGCCTTCACCCCTGTTCGCGCCACCGAGATCCATGATTCCGCGCATGCCGCCGGATCCGCCGCCGTCTCTCTCCATCAGGTGTCGTGGGGCGCCATCCTCGCCGGCGCCGTCGCGGCGCTCGTCGCTCAGATGATCCTCAACATGGTCGGCCTCGGCATCGGCCTCGCCGTGCTCAACCCGGCCGGCTCGGACAATCCGGCCGCGGGCTCGCTCTCGCTGGGAGCCGGCCTCTGGTGGGTGGTCTCCGGCATCGTCGCCTCCGCCATCGGCGGCTTCCTCGCCGGGCGGCTCTCGGGCAAGCCCGCCGCGGGCACCGCCGGCTACCATGGCCTCGTCTCCTGGGCCGTCACCACCCTGGTGATCGTATATCTGCTGACCTCGGCTGTCGGCGGCCTCGTCGGAGGTGCCTTCGGCGGCGTCACCAGCGTTCTCGGCGGTGCCGGCTCCGCCATCGGCGGCGCTGCTCAGACCGCAGCCCAGGCGGCGGCTCCCTCGCTGACCAAGCTCTCCGACCCGCTGAACGGCATCGAGAACCAGGTCCGCCAGGCGAGCGGCAACCAGGACCCTGCTGCGCTCCGCGATGCGGCAGCCGGCGCCGTCCGCGCCTATCTCTCCGGTGACGCGGCCCAGAAGGCCCAGGCCGAGGCCAAGGCCGCCGACGCGCTGGCCAAGGCTCAGGGCGTCCCGGTCGACCAGGCGAAGGCGCAGATCGCCGAGTACAAGTCTCAGTACGAGAAGACTTTGGCTGAGACCAAACAGAAGGCCCAGGCTGCCGCCGAGGCCACCCGCAGCGCCGCTTCCCAGGGCGCGCTCTACGCCGCCCTCGCGCTGGTTCTGGGTGCGCTGGCGGCCTTCCTGGCCGGCCGTGCCGGCGCCGTCGGTCCGCTGGTCGTCGATCGCCGCCACTGACGGCACGACATCTCCGCCAATGCGATGCGGCCCCCGGAGCGATCCGGGGGTCTCGTCGTTCCGGCCCTCAGCCGGAGATCGGCAGCAAGCCCGGCTCGGCCGTATCGGGCTTCGGCCGCACCACGCTCGCCTGGGCCTCGACCACGGCCGCCGCCGTGACGTTGACGATGCCGCGCGCCGTCACCGATGGCGACAGGATGTGGGCCGGGTGGGCCGGTCCGATCAGCAGCGGCCCCACCGGGAGTGCGTCCGCCAGCACCTTGGCGAACTGGAAGGCGATGTTGGCCGCGTCGAGATTCGGGAAGACCAGCACGTTGGCCGCTCCCTTCAGGCGCGAGCCCGGCAACACGCGGTCGCGGATCAGTTCCGACAAGGCGGAATCCGCCTGCATCTCGCCATCGACCTGGAGGGAGGGCGCGCGGGACTGGATCAGTCCAAGGGCGGTCCTCATCTTGACCGCCGAGCGGGAATCCGACTGCCCGAAATCGGAATGGCTGAGAAGCGCGATCTTCGGCGTCAGGCCGAACCGGGAGACGTGCTCGGCGCAGGCGACCGCCACGTCGGCGATCTCCTCGGCGCTGGGATCCGCGCGGACATGGGTGTCGGCGAGGAAGAAGGCGCCCTTCTTCGTGACGATGAGGCTCATCGCCGCGAAATCGAGGACGCCGGGCGCGAGCCCGATCACGTCGCGGATCGCCCTGAGCCGCGATTCGAACCGGCCCTCGAGCCCGCAGATCAGGGCATCGGCCTCGCCCCGCCGCACGGCGATCGCGCCGATCACGGTGTTGTTGGTGCGCACCAAGGTCCGCGCCGCATCGGGCGTGATGCCACGCCGTCCAGCGATCTCGAGATAGGTCGCGACGTAGTCGCGATAGCGCGGATCGTCCTCGGGATCGATGAGGTCGAAATCCTCGCCCTGGCGGATCGAAAGGCCAAAACGCTTGATCCGCGTCTCGATCACCCGCGGGCGCCCGACCAAGATCGGCCGCGCGACCTTGTCCTCGACGATGGCTTGCGCGGCGCGCAGCACGCGCTCGTCCTCGCCCTCGGAATAGATGACGCGCTTGGGGTTCTCCTTCGCCTTGGAGAAGATCGGCTTCATGATGAAGCCGGAGCGATGGACGAAGCGGTCGAGGCTATCGGCGTAGGCCTGGACGTTCTCCAGCGGCCGCGTCGCGACGCCGGAATCCATCGCCGCCTGCGCGACGGCGGGGGCGATGCGCAGGATCAGGCGCGGATCGAACGGGCTCGGGATCAGCGAGCGCGGGCCGAAGGGCCTCGCCTCGCCGCCATAGGCGCGGGCGACGACGTCCGAGGGCGTCTCGCGGGCGAGCGCGGCGATCGCCTTCACGGCGGCCTTCTTCATCTCCTCGTTGATGCTCGTCGCCCCGACATCGAGGGCGCCGCGGAAGATGTAGGGAAAGCACAGGACGTTGTTGACCTGGTTGGGAAAATCCGAGCGCCCGGTGCAGATCATCGCGTCGGGGCGCTTCTCCTGCGCGAGGTCCGGCATGATCTCCGGGTAGGGATTGGCGAGCGCCATGATCAGGGGCTTCTCGGCCATCGTCTCGAGGTATTCGGGCTTGAGCACCCCGCCGGCCGAGAGGCCGATGAAGACGTCCGCGCCGGGAATGACCTCTGCAAGCGTCCGGGCCTCTGTTTCCTGCGCGTAGATGTCCTTCCAGCGGTCCATCAGCTCGGGCCGGCCCTTATAGACCACGCCCTTGATGTCGGTGACCGTGATGTTCTCGACGCGGGCGCCGAGGGACACCAGCAGGTTGAGGCAGGCGAGGGCGGCGGCGCCAGCGCCCGAGGTGACGATCCGGACATCGCCGAGCTGCTTGCCGGCGAGTTCGAGGGCGTTGAGCACGGCTGCGGCCACGATGATGGCGGTGCCGTGCTGGTCGTCGTGGAAGACCGGGATGTTCATCCGCGCCCGGCACTGCTCCTCGACCTCGAAGCACTCGGGCGCCTTGATGTCCTCGAGATTGATGCCGCCGAAGGTCGGCTCCAGGGCGCAGACCACGTCGACGAGCTTCTCGACGTCGGTCTGGTCGACCTCGATGTCGAACACGTCGATGCCGGCGAACTTCTTGAACAGGACCGCCTTGCCCTCCATCACCGGCTTCGAGGCGAGGGGGCCGATATTGCCGAGGCCCAGCACCGCCGTGCCGTTGGTGAGCACCGCGACGAGGTTCTGGCGGATGGTGAGGGTCGCGGCCTCCTGCGGATCTTCGTGGATCGCCATGCAGGCCGCCGCGACACCGGGCGAGTAGGCGAGCGCCAGGTCGCGCTGGTTGCCGAGGGGCTTGGTCGCCTGGATCTCCAGCTTCCCGGGGCGTGGCAGGCGATGGTAGACGAGCGCCCCGGACTTGAGATCGTCGGACATGTTGTCGCCCATGGGCCTCACTCCCTGGATCCCGCGCCGCTTCGGCGCCGCACCTTCGCGATCGGGATGCGTCGTTTGAGGACTCTGTTGCACCGCCTGCGGAACGCACGCAACCCGCACAACGAGACACGTCTGCACCTCGCGAAACTCGCGCGCCGGCACGGTTTCGAGATCGGCGCCTATTCCTACGGCCATCCCAAGGTGCGCTTTGCGCGCTCCGGGCGGCGGCTGACGATCGGGCGATTTTGTTCCATCGCCGACCATGTCGAGATCATGCTGGGCGGCGATCACCGCCTCGACTGGGTCTCGACCTACCCCTTCGCCGCCATGCACGGACCTTGGGCCGCAGCACAGGCTCCCGGGGATTACCAGGTCTCGCGCGGCGACGTGACGATCGGCTCGGACGTCTGGCTCGGCTCCGGCTGCCTCATCCTGTCGGGGGTCACGATCGGCCATGGTGCGGTGGTGGCGGCCCGTGCGGTGGTCAGCCGCGACGTGCCGCCCTATGCGGTCGTGGCGGGCAATCCCGCGCGGCTCATGCGCCACCGCTTCGACGAGGCGACGGTCGCCGATCTTCTCGAGACCGCCTGGTGGGACCGCGATCCCGAGACCGTGGCTCGGCTGGTGCCGCTGCTGCAGGGCGGGCGCGCATCCGAACTCGTCGCGGCGCTGCGGGCAGCCGGCGTTGCGGCGGCCCCTCGAATTGCTTAACCGGGTCCTTCGGTAGAACCCTTTCGATCAAGGCCTTCGACGATGTCCGAGACCCCGCCCGACCGCCTCGCCGCCAACCCCAACAGCCCCTTCTACGACGAGGCCATGCTCGAGCGCGGGGTCGGCATCCGCTTCAAGGGCGTCGAGAAGACCAATGTCGAGGAATATTGCGTCAGCGAGGGCTGGGTCCGTCTCAGCGCCGGCAAGACCCTCGACCGGGCCGGCAACCCGATGACCGTGAAACTTAAAGGTCCGGTCGAGCCCTATTTCAAGGACAAGACCGACGCGGCCTGAGTCGAGGCTCCGGCGTCACCGATCCGCCACGGACACGGCTCGGCGGCTTCGGCTAGACAGCCGCCATCATGCAACTCCGACCCTATCAGCGCGCCAGCCTCGACGCTCTCGAAGCCTCGTGGCGGGCCGGCGACCGCGCCGGTCTCGTCGTCCTGCCGACGGGAGCCGGCAAGGCGCTGGTCATCGCCGCCCTGGTGCGCGAGGCCCTGGCGACGTACCCGGGCCTGCGGGTCGCGATCGTCACCCATACCCGCGAGCTCATCGCCCAGAATCATCGCGAGCTCCTCGGCTACTGGCCCGAGGCGCCGGCCGGGATCTATTCCGCCGGCCTCGGACGACGCGAGGCCTCGGCGCAGGTCCTGTTCTGCGGCATCCAGTCGGTGGCGGGACGTGTCCGCGAGATCGGTGCCGTCGACCTCGTCATCGTCGACGAGGCCCATCTCATCCCGCGCAACGCCGAGACGGGCTACGGCCGATTCCTCGCCGCCCTGAGAGCCGAGCGGCCGGACCTGCGCCTCGTCGGGCTCACGGCCACCCCCTATCGGCTCGATAGCGGGCGCCTCGACGAGGGCGAGGGACGCCTGTTCGAGCGCATCGTCTACGAGGCCAATGTCGGCGACCTGATCCACCAAGGCTACCTCTCGCCCCTGGTCTCCAAGGCCACCGCCACCACCCTCGACGTCGCCGGGGTGCCGAGGCGTGGCGGCGACTACATTCCGAGCGCCCTCGAAGCTGCGGTCAACCGCGACTGGATCACGCGCGCGGCTGTGGAGGAGATGGTGGCCTATGGCCGCGACCGCCGCGCCTGGCTCGCCTTCTGCGCCGGCCTTGCTCATGCGGAGGCCGTGCGCGACGCGATCCGGCAGGAGGGCATCTCCTGCGAGACGATCTCGGGCGAGACCGGCAAGCGCGAGCGCGACCGCACCATCGCGGCCTTCCGCGAGGGGAGGCTGCGATGCCTGACCTCGGTCGGGGTGCTGGCGACCGGGTTCAACGTGCCGCGGGTCGACCTCATCGCTCTGCTGCGGCCGACCCAGAGCACCGGGCTCTACGTCCAGCAGGTCGGCCGCGCCCTGCGCCTCGCGCCCGGCAAGACGGACGGGCTGATCCTCGATTATGCCGGCCTCGTGCGCATGCACGGCCCGGTCGATATCGTCACCGCGCGCAGCGCCGCCGCCGTCAAGGGCCGCGAGGGCGAGGTCAGGGCCAAGCCCTGCCCGGGCTGCGGCGCCCTCATCGCCCTCAATGCGAGTACCTGCGAGGCCTGCTGGGTCGAGCCGGAGGAGGACGGGGATGCCGCCCACGAGGCGAGCGCCGACGACGAGAACCCGATCCTTTCCGGCAGGACCCCCGACTGGCAGCGGGTCGAGGCCTGGAGCCTCGGCGTCCACGCCCCGCCGGACGCGCCCGAGAGCCTGGAGGTGACCTTCCGTCTCGCCGGCGGCCTCAGCGCCCAGGTCAGGGTCTGCCTGGAGCATCATGGCTACCCGCGCGAGAAGGCGGTGGCGTGGTGGCGTCAGTTCACCGGCGATCCGTCCGCGCCGATGACGGTGGCCGAGGCGCTGGAGCGCCGGGACGCGCTCGTCCGTCCCGTGGCGATCCAGGTCCGCGCCAACGGCCGGCTGTCGGAGAGCATCCAGTATCGCCTGCCGGGTGGGCGCGTCTTCGCGGACACGCGCCGGCTCGGATAGATGCACTTGTCGCCCCGTCATGCGTTGGCCCCGCATCGACGAGCCCGCGAGACGAGGATGCCTGGTGATCATGTCGAAGCCACCGATGTCGACATGGCGAAAGGGCACATGGCGAAGGGCGGCTGGCGGCCTCCTCAAGATGGCCGCCCGTCCGGTGCGCCGGGCGCAGGGGCGCCACGGCACCGTCCTCGAAGCCTATCGCGGCTACGGTTCGCGCCAGGAGATCTTCCTGATCGGCCGGGTCTTTCGTCAGTCTCGTCCCGAAAAGGTCGCCGAGGATACCGAGATCCGAGCGGCCCTTCGCGACATCGGGCGCCGGATCCGCCGCCGCCGGGTCGCCGGCGTGGCGGTGGTTGGACGGTTCGCAGGCGCGGAGAGCCGCGTCTTCACCGACCGCGACGGCTATTTCCGCATCACCCTCAATCCGCGTCAGCTGCCGTCCGAGGATGTGGCCTGGCACCCGGTCGATCTCGTCGTCGAGACCGAGCCGCCGATCCACGGACGGTGCGAGGTATTCATTCCGACATCGCGCTGCCGGACCCTGATCATCAGCGACATCGACGACACGGTGATGCACACGGGCGTCGCCAACAAGCTGAAGATGCTGTGGCGCCTGTTCGTGGCCGATGCCGAGAGCCGGATCGCCTTTCCCGGCGCGGCGGCCTTCTACCGGGCTCTCCATTCGGGTGCGGACGGCGACGAGGGCAACCCGATGCTCTACGTCTCACGGGCGCCCTGGGGCATCTACGACATGCTCAGCACGTTCTTCGCGATGCACCGCATCCCGGCGGGGCCGGTGCTGTTCCTGCGCGAATGGGGGCTCTCGTGGAAGCGGCCGCTACCGCGCCGCGCCGAGGACCACAAGCGCGCGCTGATCGGGAAGATGCTCGCGGTCTATCCCGACCTGCCGGTGGTGCTCATCGGCGATAGCGGGCAGCACGACCCGGAGGTCTATGCCCGCATCGTCGAGGAGAATCCAGGCCGCGTCCGCGCCGTCTACATCCGCAACGTCTCGCGCCATGCCGGCCGGATCGAGGATGTCGAGCGGCTCGCGCGGGCGGTCGCAGCGTCCGGCAGCAGTCTCGTCCTCGCCGCCGACAGCGTCGTCATGGCCGAGCATGCCGCCGGAATCGGATTGATCGGGCAGGGGGCGGTCGCCGAGGTCGCGGCCGGACAGGATCTCGGCGCACCGGCCGCCGAAATCCGGACGGTCACGGCCGAGGGGCTGCGCCAGCTGCTGGCCGACGAACCCGATGCGCCGCCGAGCCTCGTCGTCGAGGAGGACGGGGCGGGCGCGGCGCAGGGGCCAGCCCCGCGACGCGCCTGATACCTGTCTGCGGTCAGCCGACCGTGCCGGCTCCGAAGGTCGTGTCGGCGAAGGCGCTGCGCCCTTCCGCGATGCCGAACTCGAGGTAGTGCTTCATCGGGTTGACCTGGGCCGCGCGGACGTCCGCATAGGCGGCGAGGTAGGCCGAGGAGTCGAACTCCACGGACGGGTCGCGGCCCTCGCGCGCTCCGGACTGAAGGTAGTGCGTCAGCGGATTCGTGCCCGCGGCGGCGACATCGCGATAGGCCGCCAGATAGCCGTCGGTATCGAAGATCGCGTTCGGGTCGCGGCCCTCCCTGATACCGGAACGGTCGTAATGCTGACGGGCGAAGGCGAAGGTATCCTGTCCCGAGGCGGTGGCGGCGACCGCGACGTCCTTGTTGGCGAGAAGGTAGTATTGCGCATCGAAGCCGTCGGCGCGTTGCAAATCGGCTCTGCGCCCGACCTGCTCGAAGGCGCTTCGACCTTCAGCCTGGCCGACGTTGAGGAAGTGCGCGAGCGGATCGACGTTGGCAGCCCGAACGTCGGCATTGGCGGCGAGGTAGCGCTCGTTGTCGAAGTTGACGCCGGGATCGCGACCTTCTCTCCAGCCGAAGGTGTCGTAATGGGCCAGCGGATTGGCGCCGGCAGCCCGCACGTCGGGATTGGCCGCGAGGTAGCCGCTGGTCGAGAAGAAGGCGTTGGGATCGCGGCCCTCCCGGGCGCCGTTCGCCGCGTAATGGGTGTCGGCGTCGGTACCCGCAGCGAAGACGTCGCGGTTGTTGGCGAGGTAGTAGAGGTCGTCGACGAGTGGCGCTCCATCCCCCGTGACGATGGTCCTATCCGAGAAGGTGTAGCGTTCGAAGCCGCTGATCAGATCGCGGCCTTCCGGGCCGGACAGCACGGTGGCGGAGCCGATTTGGCCGACGCTGTAGGCCGAGAAAGGTCCGCTGAGGACGAGGGTATCGGTGCCGGGGGAGCCGTTGGCGTTGCCGCCGCCCATCAGGATGTCGTCGCCGGCACTGTTGACGATGGTGTCGTCGCCCGCCCCGCCGCGGATGAGGTCGGCGAAGGCGGAGCCCCTCAGGGTATCGGCGCCGTCGGTGCCGTTCTGAGCGGTGCCGCGCTGCAGGACAGTGTCGGAGCGGGCCGCGAGGTTCTGGATGCGGGTGTCGCCGGCCGGGCCGGTATCAAGCAGGCCGAAAGGCGTGTCGGCGTAGAAGGCCTTGAGGTACTCGGCGAGGGCGTCCTGCTCCGAACCCTTCGCCGCGAAGGTCTCTGTGTCGGGCAGCGAGACCGCCGCCGCGTCGCGCAGGTTGACCCGGTTCTCGCCATAGGCCGGGAAGGGATAGTTGTCGCCGCCGAGCCCCGGTGCCGTGGCGCTGCCGGTAGCGAGGAAGTCGAGGGTGACGACGCGGATGGCCCGGTTCGGGTCGCCGACGACCTGGCCGTTCTGGACCAGCGTGTCGAGGAGGAAGCCGTTCTCGTCGATGATCGCCGCGGAGACGATGCGCTGTCCCTCGCGGGTGACGTTTCCGTTGAGGTCGAGGGTCTGCGACTGCTTCGTGGCGTCGAAGGAGTAGGAGATGCCGCCGATCTGGGTGAACTGGCCCGGTGTCGCGCCGGGCGCCACCGCGGCGACGCCGTGCTCCAGGATCCGCTCGAGCTCGCTCGCCGTGACGGTGACGAGGGAGAGGTTGTTATTGAAGCGCAGGGAGTTGGTGACATCGAGCTGCGAGATGTCGCCGGCCTGCTTGCCGGCCGCCGGGTTGGCCGCGGGGGGCAACTCGGCGGTACCGCCGCCGGCCGCCGAGAACGAGCCGATCGAGTCTCGGATACCGCCGCCGTTCTTGATCGAGACGGTGACGCTTTTGTCGAACTGCTTGGCGTACCAGATGTTGGCGTCCGAGCTTAGGCTCCCGAGGTTGGTCTCCTCGGTGCGGACCTCGCCGCGGCGGCCTTCGAGATAGACGGACGTCTTGCCGAGGATGTTGCCGTCCTGCTGGCGGATGATGTCGGCGACGCCGAGAGTCTCCTGGATGCCGTCGTTGTTGGCGTCGAGCCCTTCGATGACTTCCCGCACCAGGAAGCCCTTGCTGCCGGGCGTGAATGCGGCGGCGGTCGAGCCGTAGAGCTGTGTCACGGTGGTGTTGTCCACCGCCACGGCGCCGCTGTTCTCGGCGGTGATCGAGTTGCGGATGACGTTGCCGGCATCGTCGAAGGTGACCGTGAGGCGGCCGACGTAAGAGTATTCGCCGTCCGTGTTGACGAGGGCCAGGGTCTGGCCGGAGGCGTTCGTGAAGAATTGCGGATAGGCACCCTGCGAGGCATCGCCCGGGAGCAGCCGGTCGTTGCTGTCGGTCAGGCGCGTGTTCGAGCCGCCGCCGATGAGGACGTCGACGTTGCGCAGGAGCGGAGCCAGGGCCTGCTCGTTGGAGAACTGCTGCAGGTGCGTGCCGACGATGACCTTGTTGATGCCCGGATTGGCGGCGAGCACCCGGTCGACCTCGGCGTTGATCTGCTGGGCCAGAAGCGGGATGTCGTCACGGCCGCTGAAACCGTCGACGGTGACGTTGCCGAGCGAGGAGATCAGGGGGTCGATCTGCGTGGTGGCGCCGATGAAGGCGATCCGTTCGCCGTTCTCGGTGATGATCGTCGAACGGGCGATCTTGTCCGCGCCGGTTCCGGTCTGGGTCGAGGTCGGGCCGGTCTGGGCGAAGGTCGCGGCGTCGCCGTCGGCGTGGACGACGCCAGAGAGTGCCGCCTCCCGCGAGAAGTTCAGGTTCGTCGAGAGATAGGGAAACAGGGAGCCGACCCAGGTATCGTCGGCTGCGCCCGCGGCCGCGCCGAGATTCGCGCCGATGATGTTGAAGACTTCGGTCGGGCCGGCATCGAACTCGTGGTTGCCGAACACCGCGGCCTGGACGCCCATGACGTTCTGGATCGTGATATCGGCGCGCCCGGGCGAGGCGGTCAGACGGCCGTATGCGGCCGCCCCCGAGAGGCCGTAGAACTGGTTGTAGACGCCGTTATAGGTCGCGTTCAACTGCGGATCGCCGCCCGCGATGTAGAACGGGCTCGGAATCCAGCCGTCGCCGGTGGACAGGGTGATCGAGTTCGGAGTCGTGTCCTCCAGTCGGTCCAGGATTGCCGCGAAGTTCGGAGCGCGATCCAGGGCAGCGATCCCGGCTTCGAAGTCGGAGGCGTGCAGGATCTGGAGGGTATAGGGCATCGGGGCGGCTCCCTGCGGAAATAAAATCGATCAGGGCTGTTCTCGGCGAGCACGTGAAACCGTCCGACTTCATGCCGTCGAAGGTGAGCTCGTCGATGCCGATCGTTCAGGTGAAGAAACTCTCGCTCATCCCAGCGTCACCGGCAGCACCGCCTCACGCAGATCGATGTATTCCGACGCGCCTGCCCATTTTCCACTTGGAAATTACGCTAGTGAGGCAGGTCGGTGTCATCGGAATTCGGCTGGGCTGACGGGTCTTGGGCTCGCTGGACTGCATCCTCCGCATATCCGGCGTTTGCGACAGTGAAATGAAGCAGCAACGAATTTCAGGGCGGGGAGCTTGCGGGTTCGAAGCGCCCTGGCGCAGAGCGGCCGCTGCGGCCATGCACGCGAGGCGGAGCGGAGCCGGGCTTCTTCCACCCGTATGACTAAACCGATGAGTCTCGGCGGGCCGTCTCGCATCAGCCGCGAACGCCTTCCCAGGAGGAAGACCTGCCGCGGAAATGCGTCCCGGATCCGGTGGGACTTTGAAGCGGTTTCAGTTGGTGCCGCCGCCGCCGGTATTGCCGATCGGCTTCTGGTTCTGCTCGGCATTGCCTGCCGCACCGGAATTGTTCGAGATCGTCCCGGCCCCGGTAGGGCCGCGCGACATCGAGCCGATGGAGCCGGGGCCGCCATTGTCGATACCGCCGGGCTTCTCCACCGGAGCGGACGAGGTCCCTGGCGGTGTCAGGCTCGGGGGACCGGGCTGGCGGATCTCCGCCGGCGCGTTGCCGCTCTGGGCCAGGGCGGCAGCGGACAGGGGCAATGCCAGGATCGCGACGATGAGCATCTTCATGGTGATTCCTCCCGAGCGCCGTCAGGGCGCGTCCCGCCGGTCCAACCGGGGTTGCGGCGGTGAGATTCACGGGGCCGATGCGAGACGCCCGACCTCCGCCAGCACGGCGCTGCGCTCGTCGCCGGAGGCCTGCGAGCCGGTGTAATAGGCGGCGACCAGGATGGGTGGCCGCTCGGGCGGCCACAGAACAGCGACATCGTTGGTCGTGCCGTCATCGCCCGATCCGGTCTTGTCGCCGACCCGCCACTGCGCCGGGACGCCAGCCCGCAGGCGCTTGGCACCGGTGGTGCTGGCCAGAAGCCATGCGGCAAGCTGCGCCCGGGACGCGGCCGAGAGGGCGCTTCCGAGAACCAGGGAGCCGAGGGTGTCGAGCATCGCCAGGGGCGTGGTGGTGTCGCGCGGATCGCCGGGAAGCGCCTCGTTGAGGGCCGTCTCCCGCCGGTCGAGCCGGGTCGAGCCGTCGCCGAGGCTGCGCAGGTAGGCGGTGAGCCCGGACGGGCCTCCGAGGCTGTCGAGCATCAGGTTGCCGGCGGTGTTGTCGCTGCGCGTCACGGCGGCCTCGCAGATCTCGGCCATGGTCAGCCCGCTCCCGTCGGCATGACGCTCTGTGACCGGCGAGTAGGTGACGAGGTCGCCGCGGCCATAGACGACGCGGCGGGCAAGCTTCTCGCGGCCCTCGTCGACGCGCGCGAGGATGGCGCCCGCGGCGAGGACTTTGAATGTGCTGCACAGGGGAAAGCGTTCGCTCCCGCGATAAGCTAGCCGCGTAATCCCCGACGTATCCTGGATGGCGACGCCGAGTCGCCCGCCATGCCGGCCTTCGAGTTCGGCGCAGGCGCGCTGGACGGCGGCGCCCCGGTCCCCCACCGCCCAGGACGGGGATCGAAGGGCCAGCGGTGCCAGCGAGGCAGTCAGGACGGCTCGGCGTGAGATCATGGGCCTTTCCTTGCAGGTTGGCCGGTCATTCGCCCGAACCCGGCATCGCCTTGCGCAGGAGGTAGGTGTCCATGATCCAGCCGTGACGGGACCGCGCCTCGGCTCGCGCTCGGCCGAGGGCCTCGGCGACGTCGCCGAGGCGGCCCGAAACCAGCATCTCATCGGGCGAGCCGAGATAGGCGCCCCAGTGGATCTCGAGATCCGGATCCAGGGTGGCGAAGGGCGGATTGCCGTCGAGCATCACCACGACCGTCTCCTCACCCTGCGGCAGTCCCCCGGCGAGTTGTCGCCCCGTCGTGATCCGCACCGGCGCGCCGATGCGGTTGAGGGCGACGCGGTGGGAGGCGGCGAGCACCTGCACGCTGCTGATCCCGGCGATCACCCGGAACCCGAAGGCGATCCGACCGCGGGCAACGATCCGGTCGACGATCCGGATCGTGCTGTCGTAGAGGGAGGGGTCCCCCCAGACGAGGATTGCGCCGCACTGGTCCTCGCCGAGCTCGCTGGCGAACAGCCCTTCGTAGAGTTCGGCGCGGGCGCCATGCCAGGCCTCGACGGTGGCGCCGTAATCGGCAGGGTTGCGGTCGCGCTCGGGGTCCTGCGCCTCGACGATGCGATAGGGCCGCTCGGTGATGTAGCGCTCGCAGATCTCGCGGCGCAGGCGCACGAGGGCATCCTTCTCCTGGCCCTTGTCGAGGACGAAGACGACGTCCACCGTGTTGAGCGCCCTGATCGCCTGCACCGTGACGTGCTCGGGGTCGCCGGTGCCGATGCCGATGACGAGGATCTGTCTCATGCGCTCTCCGGCCCGATGCTGCTGCATCTCGGGTGGGGTGTTTGGCTGCAGCCGCGCACCAGGGTCAACTCTGTTCCGAGATCGCTCCGCGCCGCCACTGGTCGCCCGGCGAGGTTGAGCTATCTGGAACGGCTCCAGACACGCCGTCGTCACGTCGGCGGCCGTCATCGGTCGTGAGCCTGTCCATCATGAGCATTCCGATCACGCTGACCGTCAACGGCGTCCCGCGCCACGTCGTCATCGAGGACGCGCGGGTGACGCTCCTCGACCTGTTGCGCGAGCGTCTCGACCTCACCGGCGCCAAGAAGGGCTGCGACCGCGGTCAGTGCGGCGCCTGCACCATCCTGGTCGACGGCGTGCGCTTGAATTCCTGCCTCGCCCTGGCCGTGAGCCATGACGGCGCCAGCCTCGTCACCATCGAGGGGCTGGCTAAGGGCGACGTGCTGCACCCGGTCCAGGCCGCCTTCCTCGACCATGACGGGTTCCAATGCGGCTTCTGCACGCCGGGCCAGATCCTCAGCGCGGTGGGGCTGATCGAGGAGGGCTGCGATGGCGATCCCGAGCGGGTGCGCGAGGGCATGAGCGGCAATCTCTGCCGCTGCGGCGCCTATGCGGGCATCACCGATGCCGTGCTCCAGGCCCATGCGGCGATGAACGCGCCGGACGTCCTGCCCGGCGGAAACCTGACGGAGGATGCGGCGTGAGGCCCTTCGATTACGTCCGCGCATCGTCGCTCGCCGAGGCCGTGGCGGCGGGGGCAAGCCCCGATACCGCCTATCTCGCCGCCGGCACCAACCTCGTCGACCTGATGAAGGGCGGGATCTCGCGGCCCGGCCGCGTCGTCGACATCACCCGGCTCCCCGGTCTCGACCGGATCGAGACGCTGCCGGACGGATCGACCCGCATCGGCGCGCTGGTGCGCAACAGCGCGATCGCCCGGGATGCGTCCTTCGTCGCGCTTTATCCGGCAGTGGCCGAGGCTCTGTTGTCCGGGGCCTCGGCGCAGCTGCGGAATGCCGCCACGGCAGCCGGAAACGTCCTCCAGCGAACCCGCTGCCAGTATTTCTACGACACGGCGAGCGCCTGCAACAAACGCGAGCCCGGCGCCGGATGCGAGGCGAGGGGAGGGGTGACCCGCGGTCACGCGATCCTCGGCTGGAGCGAGCACTGCATCGCGACCAACCCCTCCGATTTCTGCGTGCCGCTCGCGGCCCTCGGCGCGGTTGTCGAGATCGAGGGGCCGTCCGGCCGCCGCGAGGTCGCCTTCGAGGAGTTTCACCTCCTTCCCGGCGAGACGCCCGAGCGCGAGACCGTGCTGCAGCCGGGCGAACTCGTCGTCGCCCTGCGCCTGCCGCCGGAGGCCGCAGGCTTTGCCGCCCATTCCCGCTACCTCAAGGTCCGCGAGCGCACCTCCTACGCCTTCGCGGT
>FSSH01000884.1_pt1 | contig 24240 bp, 22 predicted proteins | sample 1166101 | NCBI WGS metagenome assembly FSSH01 (sample SAMEA32972668, study PRJEB13176) | freshwater metagenome | biome: Drinking water system; feature: Biomass in drinking water that filtered by 0.45 um membrane; material: drinking water | place: USA | collected 2012-12-20 | depth 0 m
GCTGCACGCGGCGCTGCAGGACTGGCTGCCGCGCCTGCAGGCGCTGAAATCGGCGCGCAAGGTGCGCTGGTCCCTGGACGTGGATCCCACCGACCTCTACTGAAGGAACGTGCATGGAAAACGCCGGTAAACCACATGTCCTGGTGCTGGGGGGCGGCTTCGGCGGGCTGTGGGCCACGCGCGCGCTCGCATCCGCGCCGGTGCGCATCACCCTGGTGGACCGCACCAACCACCACCTGTTCCAGCCCCTGCTCTACCAGGTCGCCACCGCGGGCCTGTCGGCGCCCGACATCGCGGCGCCGCTGCGGCATATCCTGCGCAAACAGGAAAACATCACGGTGCGCCTCGACGAGGCGCTGGCGATCGACCTGGCCGCGCGGCGGGTGACGCTGGCCGGCGGCGCGCTGGACTACGACTACCTGCTGGTCGCCACCGGCGCCACCCACGCCTACTTCGGCAACGACGACTGGGCCCGGCACGCCCCCGGGCTGAAGACGCTCGAGGACGCACTGGCGATCCGCAGCCGCGTGCTGTCGGCCTTCGAAGCCGCCGAGCGCGAACCGGATGCGCAGGCGCGGCAGCGCTGGCTGGAGTTCGTGGTGATCGGCGGCGGCCCCACCGGCGTGGAGCTGGCCGGCACCCTGGCCGAGATCGCAAGGCACACGCTGCCGCGTGAATTCCGCCGCGCCGACGTGCGCAGCGCCCGCGTCCACCTGGTTGAAGCGGGGCCGCGCGTGCTGGCGTCCATGCCGCCGGAGCTGTCGGAGAAGACCCGCCAGCAGCTGCAAAAGCTCGGCGTGGAGGTGCACACCGGGGACGCCGTGACGGCGATCGACGCGGACGGCGTGACCCTGGGCGGCGTGCGCATCCACAGCCGAACGGTGCTGTGGGCGGCGGGCGTCGCGGCGTCGCCGCTGGGCCAGCAGCTGGCCGTGGCTACCGATCGCGCCGGGCGCGTGCCGGTGGCCGCGGACCTGTCGCTGCCGGGGCATCCCGAAGTGTTCGTGATCGGGGACCTGGCCAGCGTGCAGCAGGACGGCAGGCCGGTGCCCGGCGTTGCGCCGGCCGCCAAGCAGATGGGCGCACACGTCGCCGCCGTGGTCCGCGCCCGGCTGCGCGGCGCGCCGGTGCCCTCATTCCGCTACCGCGATTTCGGCAACCTCGCCACGATCGGCCGCATGGCGGCGGTGGTGCACTTGGGCCGCCTCAAACTGTCGGGGCTGCTGGCCTGGTGGTTCTGGCTGGTGGCCCATCTGTTCTTCCTGATCGGTTTCCGCAACCGCATCATCGTGCTGGTGAACTGGGGCTGGTCGTACTGGACCTACCAGCGCCACGCCCGGATCATCGTGGGCCGCACGCCGCCCGACGACAGCCATTGACCGCGGCCGAAGCCCATCGCCGCGGTCGAGCCCGCCAAGCGACGCGGCCGCGACGGCATCGGGCGTACCCCGCTCACGCCCCCGGCAACGCCGCTACCGTTTGCTCGGACACCTGCGAGAAGTCGGTCAACGAGTACTGCCGGAAGACCAGCTTGCCCTCCACCTCCATCAGCAACCCGACGCGCCCGGCTTCGCCGTCGGTTTGATTGCCCAGCACGCGCACCGGTCCCGGCGTCAGCGCGCGGTAGCCGCTGCCGTCGGGCCGCACCAGTGCGGGCTGGACGCGGCCGTCATCGTCGGCCGGGCTCGATTCGATCTCGAGGTACAGGCCAAGCACGCGGTCGTTGTCCTCGCCCGAACAGACGCAGAGCTTTTCCACGCCCAGGATGTGCTGGTCATTGCCGGGGAAGAGCCAGGTCGCCTGGCCGCCGCCCGGCGCGAAGAAGACGACGTTGCGCGTCTCGTTCGACGAATAGCTCGAGACCCGCTTGCCGAAACCGTCGTCGTCCTGGACGCCCACCATGACCATCTGCATGCCCGTGCCCTTGAGGCTCTCGAGGCCGAAGAAGCGCAGCCGCTCGGTCGGGGCGCCCGGCTCGGCGCCGATGGCCTGCACTTCGGCGGTCTGGCCCCCGGCCCAGTCGCTTCCGATCAGCATCGTGGTGACGAACAGCCCGGCGACAGCCACCAATCCGAGCAGGGCACCCAGCCCCACCAAGCGGTAGACCCAACGGAAGAACCGGTTTTCCTCAGCCATGCGAACACTCCTCGGGCAATGACGCGAGCATGCCAGAGACCGGGGCGGCCGGAACCTCGGGCGCGGTCCACGCGCACCGCGAAGCCGCCGCAGCCGGCGTATCGAAGACCCGGACGGAAAGCGTGCGCCGCCGATCAGCGGCGCGCGCGCTGGCACTGCACGTCGGTGCGTCCCTGCAGTTCGTTGCGGCAGCCCTCGTACGCTTCGTCGCTACCGCAGGCGTAAACGCGGGGGCGCAACATGCCGCGCACGGTGGCGCAGCCGGGCAGGTCTTCGAGGGCGCCCGAGGCGTCGTCGTTGCCAGACTCCTCGTCGCTGCTCTCGTCGGGCACCGGCGCGTCTTCCAGGGCGTCGACGATGCCCGAAGCGTCTTCGACCAGGACCTCGTCCCGGGCGGCGCGGCGCCACAGCAGGCGCTCGCGGTCGACGTCTTCCTGCGGTTCGTCCGACGCCTCGGACCCACCCTCTGCGTCTTCGCGGCTTGTGCGGCCGCGATAGCCGCTGCGCGGGTCGCGCGCCGGGCGGTCGTCCTCGCCCTCCTCCTGCGGCGGAACGCGCGACCCCGGGAGGCGACGCCGCGCCAGGTCGTCCAGCGTGGGCACGTCGCCGTCGTCCGCCATCGAATCATTCACGTGCCAGCGGTTGTCCACCGACGTCTGCCTGGCTTGTTCCACGCAGGCCTGGGTGCGGTCGCCCCATTCACGGCGCGCCTGCTGGCCCCGCGGCGTATCGAAGTCGTTGATGAGCGTCGCGTTCGCCTGGTACCACCCCTCCACTTCCGCCCGGCAGGTGTCGTAGCCGGCGGTGATCTGGTCACGACAGGCCTGGGTGGGGCACTGCGCCGCCCAGGCCTCGGCCTGCTCGCGTTCCTTGTCCTTGAGGTGGTCGCGCATGGCCAGCATGCCCTGGTACTGCTCCAGGAAATAATCCCGCTTGATGGCGCGGGCGGCCTGGACGAACCGGCCCTGCACGTCCATGTCCGCCATGGCCAGCGCAACGGCCTTCGCGGCGTCGGCGCGCGCCTGGTTGGCGTCCACTTCCGCGAAATAGTCCTGCGCGCGCGCCCCCACCGTGCCGTGCGGGAACAGCGCCGCCGGCAGGCTGGGGTTCACCGCGAGGCCGTCGTGGGTGGACTCGCGCGTGGGCACGCCGAACAGGTCATCCATCAGCGGCGACAGCCGGCTGGTGCGCTGCGTGTCCCAGTTCGATTCGATCTGCGCCATCGCCTCGGCGTCGGCGGAAAGTCCGGCCGGCACGTCGATGTCCAACGGAAGCTCCGAATACTCGGCAAAGGCCTCGCTGCGCGCGGCGCCCACGGCCACGGCCACGTCGTAGTCGAACAGCCGGCGGAACATCAGCCGGCCGAAGTTGCGCTCCGGGAACAGCGGCCCGCCCGAACGCATGTTGTCGCAGGTGTACTGCGCGGTGTCTTCGGACTGCGTATGGCCGTCGAAGTAACTCACGCACGGTTCCCACATCTGGCGCCACTGCTGCTGGTCGTGCCAATTGCCCGGATCGTTGAACTCCATGGAAGCGAAGTCCTCCACGCGCGGCCGCCAATGCTGGTTGAAGTACTGTTCGTAGGGCATGTGCTTGGTCTGCCCGGCGAGCGCGTCGCCCAGGTTGGAGACCTGCCGGATGCCCTCGTTGGCGGCGTCACCGGCGAAGTCCACCACCTCGCCCGCCACTTCCTTCGCCGCGCCCCAGACCGGGCCGCCACAGGCATCGCCCAGGTTGTCGCCGGCCTGCAGCACCTGCTCGATCGACTCGATGCTCAGGCCGGCCTCCACCAATTCGCAGCCGCAGGTGAGCGAACCGCCCACCTCGGACATGCCCGGCACCTGGGTCAGCATCTCGCCGGCCACGGCGCCCGACGCGATGTCCGCCAGCGGCTGGCTGGCCCCGTCGGGCAGCACGCCCAGTTCGCCCAGGCTGGCGCTGAGGGCCTGGGCCAGCGGCCGGGCGGCGGTGCTGTAAAGCTTGGCGCTGCATTGGGGCTGCGAGGCGGGCAGGACGCCGGTGTTGGCCAAGCCCACCACCACGCCGATCGGCGCGGCCGTGGCCGGCGTGCCAAGGCGCACCACGCAGGAGGGCTGGGTGGCGACGAACTCCAGGGCCTTGGGGCCTAGCGTGAAGCCAAGCTCGACGGTATCCACCACGGCGCTGGCGCAGTCCCAGGCGTCGTCGTAGATGTCGGCCCTTGCCTGGGGCGCCAGCGCGGCGAACGTGGCGACCAGCAGGCCGCTTCGGGTCCATGGCGACATCGCATTGCTCCGCGGGCCGCGAATGGCCTTTTGCCACTGAACGCCGCCGTCCCGCCGATCCGGTCACCCACCCGTCACCGGTCCAGCGGCTGGCGCAGCAGCACGTGCACGCGCAGGCCGGGGCGGCGCTGGCTGATCACCAGCCGCCCGCCCAGGCCGATCACGCGGTCCTGCAGGCCGCTCAGGCCGTTGCCGGGCCTGATGGCCTCGAGCTGGCCGTCGCCGTCGTCGCGCACGTCCAGGAACAGCCACAGCTGCCCTCCGCGCGCGTTGGCGCGCAGCCGCAGCCAGCAGCGCCTGGCGTTGGCGTGCCGCACCACGTTGGTCACCGCGCCCTGCGCCATGCGGTAGGCCGCCACGCGGTGGATCGGACTGAGCCGCGATAGCAGGCGGGCGTCGCCCTCCAGGCGCGTTTCGAACGCCACGCCGCTGTCCTCGACCAGCCGGCGCAGGCTGCCGCGGTCGATGGCGCCGAACAGGCCCAGCTCGTCCAGCGCGGCCGGCCGCAGCGAGTCGAGCACGCGGCCGATGTTGTGCTGCATCTGGCGGGCCAGCTCCAGCAGGCGCTCGACCACGCCCGCGCGGCCCGCCGCCTCCATCGCCGGCAGCGACAGCTTGAGGTGGGTCTGCAGCGCGGCGAGGTTTTGCCCGAACTCGTCGTGCAGTTCCCCGGCCAGGCGCTGGCGCTCGCGCTCCTCCACCGTGAGGTTGCGCATGGCGGCTTCGTGCAGTTCCTCGGCGAGGCGGGACTGGCGGCGCCTGGCGGCGTCGAGCTCGCCCGCCTGCCGCGACGCCCGGTCAACCGTAGCCCCGGACAACAGCGCCATCGCACCCACCAGCGCCAACGACAGCTGCAGCGATGCCGGCATGGCGTCCGCCAGGCCCAGGTGGTCCTCGATGGCGATGAAGGCGCTGACCACCAGCAGCGACAGCGAGGAACCGCGCCAGCCGTGCCGCAGCGTGAACACCACCACGCCGGCCAGCATCACCAGGCGCAGCAGCTCCAGCAGGGCCGGCGAACCGCGCGCCACCAGCATCAGGCCCATCAGCACCAGCGCCAGTGGCGCCAGCAACACCACCTCGCCCAGGATGCGGCCGCTGCCGGCATGGAAGCGCCGCTCCGACAGCCACGCCCCCAAGGGCACCACCAGCAGGCATCCGATGAAGTAACCCAGCACGTTCCTGATAAGCACCAGGGCTGCGCGGGCGCCCGATCCGGCCTCGTGCAGCGCGGCCGCTTCGAACGGCAGCGGCAGGTGCACGCCGCCCGCGCCGTCCGCGTCCAGCGCCACCAGCACGTCGCGGCCCACCAGCAGCACCGCCATCAGCAGCGCCGCCAGCAGGAAGCGCACCGCGCCCTGCAGGTCAGACAGCGCAGCCGGGGCCGCGTGGTCGCGCCGTAGCCACATCACGGCACCGGCCACCAGCAGCGGCTCCAGCAGCTGCCCCAATACGAGCGCCACGCCGCCCTGCCAACCCAAGGGCGCGCTGCGCAGGCCCAACGCAGGCAGGGCGAACAGGCTGTCGTTGACCCAGCCGGCGAGGAAGGCCGCGAGCACGATCCAGGGCCAGCCGCGGCGAGGCGACAGCCACAGCGCGAAGAACAGCAGCCCGGTAGCCACCTGCCAGTGCAGCAAGCCGGAGATCAGCAGCAGCCAGTAAGCCAGGCCAAAGCAGCACACCGCCAGCCATCCGGGTGGCGACGATGGGGGAATCCGTGGATCAAGGGGGCCTGCCGTCACCGCAGAATTGTCCACGCTGGGCCGCGCGATGGCCGTCGGGATGGACGGCCCTGAGAAAAAATCTCACGCACTCGCACGCCATCGCCGCAGCTGCCACACTCGAACAGATGATTCGTGTCCTTCTCATAGACGACCATGCCATCGTCCGCGAGGGGTTCAAGCGGCTTATCGAGAGTTCGCCCGGCTTCGTGGTGGCGGCCGAAGCCAGCAACGCCGACGAAGCCCTGTCCCGGCTCGAGCGCGTCAGCGCCGACATCGCGCTGGTGGACATCAGCCTGGGCTCCGGCAGCGGCAGCGGCCTCGACCTCATCGCCCTGCTTCGCGACCTGATGGGCGGCCTTCGCTGCGTGGTGCTGAGCATGCACGACGACTCGGGCCTGGTGCTGCGAGCACTCGAGCAGGGCGCGCGCGGCTACTTCACCAAGGCCGTGGCCGCCGACGAACTGCTGGACGGCCTGCGGCGCGTGCACGCCGGCGAAGTGGTGCTCAGCTCCGACCTCTCGCCGCCGGTATCCAACCCGGCGCCGCTGCTGACGCCGCGCGAACGCGCCACGCTGCGCGGCCTGCTTTCCGACCGGCCGCCCAAAGCCATCGCCTACGACCTGGGCATCAGCGACAAGACGCTGTACCGGCATCGCGCCAACCTGATGGAAAAACTGGGCGCGCGGTCCAACGCCGACCTCGCGCGCATCACCCGCGAACGCGGCCTGCTCGCCGACCTGGGCTGAGGGCAGTAAATGAAAACGGCCCCGGGAGGGGCCGTTTTTCGCCGGGTCTTGCCGCACCCGATCAGGCCGCGAACAGCGCCCGCATCTTCTTCAACGCGGTCGCCTCGATCTGGCGGATGCGCTCGGCGCTGACGCCGTATTCGTCGGCCAGCTCCTGCAGCGTGGCCTTGGGCTCGCCCAGGAAACGGCGCTTGAGGATGTCGCGCGAGCGCTGGTCGAGTTCGGCCAGGCCGTCGCGCAGCAGCTCGAGCTGGTCGTCCTCGTGGCTTTCGCGCTCGTAGGCCATCGCCGGATCGTCGCTGGCGTCGCGCAGGTAGGCTACCGGCGACGGCGGCGCGTTGTCGTTTTCCTCGTCCGGCGCGTCGAAGCCGACGTCGCGGCCGCTAAGGCGCGACTCCATCTCCAGCACTTCGCGCTTGGAGACGTTGAGGTCCTTGGCCACGGCGCTGACTTCGGCGTCGTTCATCCAGCCCAGGCGCTTCTTGCTCTTGCGCAGGTTGAAGAACAGCTTGCGCTGCGCCTTGGTGGTGGCCACCTTGACGATACGCCAGTTGCGCAGGATGAACTCGTGCATCTCGGCGCGCACCCAGTGCACGGCGAAGGACACCAGGCGCACGCCCTGGTCGGGGTCGAAGCGCTTGACCGCCTTCATCAGGCCGATGTTGCCCTCCTGGATCAGGTCGCCCATGCCCAGGCCGTAGCCCTGGTAGCCGCGGGCCACGTGCACCACGAAGCGCAGGTGCGAGACGACCAGCGCCTTGGCGGCGTCCAGGTCTTCCTCGTCGCGGAACTTGCGCGCGAGCGCCTGCTCGTCTTCGACGGTGAGCACGGGCACGCGGTTGACTGCGGAGATGTAGGCATCCAGCGAACCCAGCGCACTCGGGATCGGCAGGTTGTTGGCGATCAGGGCAGTGGTGGTCATGCGGTCCTCGTTCATGGGATTGAGTTTAGCACTCGGGCCATTGGAGTGCTAAATAGGCCAGAAGTTCCCTGTCCGTTCCATTCATGGAACAGCCAGCTTCCTGCCCTCCGGATACATCTGGGGATGACCGCCTCGGCTTCAAGGGCAAGGGACCAACCGGTCATCGCGCTGGCACGCTCTCTGGCACTAGGAAGGAGCGACAAGCCAATCTGAGGTACGCCGTGCGTCCGACACCAGAGCTTGAGGCCGACCCTTTGGTGCCCGACTCGCTTGGCTATTCACTTTGGCCTTCGCTCAAGGGCTGAGTCTCTGACCTCGCGGGCAAGGTCCGGGATCTGAACGATAGACCGTTGTGACTCGACGCTGCCCCGCAGCTGCTGACTTTTGTCAGGGCTCATCTCTAACAATGGGAATCTTCGCAATACGCTTCGAACGCCATAAGTGAATCCAAAGTCCGCTCAAGCACTTTGCTCGCACTTCGCGAATGTGTTCCAAGACGAATTGCGCGACCTGTTCTTCTCCCGGATAGCAGTATCCCTGCCGATCCGGGCCACCAGCCGTTACAAGTAGATGTTCTATCTCAGGTCGGTCGTGATTCAGAATATTGCGTTGAAGCCTTTCAAGCGCCTCTGGAAGCATGACTTGCGATACACGATTCAGTTGAATATCGAATTCGAGCCCGGTCGGGAAATCGTGGCGACCTGACGGCTCAGATACGACGTTGACGACGAATCCCACGTCACCTTCTGGCGACCTCCACGAAGGGAGTACGTTGGGAATAGTTTTAGGGAACCCATTCGCTAGGCTGTCCTTCGCAAATGCATTGACAGCAACGCGATCTACCCGGCATGCGGCGATCGCATCCACAATTAGCTCAATCAGTTGATCGTCCGGCCGCCTTGGCGGGTTGTCGTCGAGTCGCTCTCCGAACCAAAGGGCTACCTGACAGCCGGTAATGCCAGAGAAATCGCGGCCGCTCGCGGCGCCAACTAGCCTCATGCGAAGGCGATCCATGAGGTCACGCACTCGCCTCTGCTGCTGATCGGCGAACACAACACAGTCCAACGCAATCCGCCCGCCAGTCGTCTCAAGCTGGAAATCTGGCGGCTCCGCACCCTTCTGCGCGGCAGTAAAGAACGGGACGGAGAAATGCGTTCGGTGATCGTCGTTAAAAGCATTTAGATGCGCTAGCTCCATTTCGTCCTTACTTACGACCTCAGTAAATCCGTCAAGGCGGTAGGGGACTTCTCCAGCGATCAAGATACCGACATTAGGTATCGCCACAAATTCACCTCAAGAGGGAATCATCAATATGCACAAAGCGTTCTCATCAAGATTGCACCCGCAGGTATCCTCCAGCAATCCGAAGCAAGTGCGATGAGGAATTTGCGCGCTAAAACTACCGATGACTGCCAACGCGCTGTCGCTAAAGGGCGCTCTAACTGAGCCATCGTCACTAGCCGGAGCGGGCTAATAGTGCTTCAACTGTGGACCGCGAGGGCAGCGCCCAGTCGATCGGGGCCTTCCGGGCGCCCTCCAGCCAGCGGTTGGCCTTGCCGAAGTGGCCGCAGCCCAGGAATCCCCGGTGGGCCGACAGCGGCGAGGGGTGCGGCGCGCGCAGCATGCAGTGCCGGCGCGGGTCCACCAGCTTGCCCTTGGCCTGGGCGTAGCTGCCCCAGAGCATGAACACCAGGCCTTCGCGCTCACGGTCCAGGGCCTGGACGATGGCGTCGGTGAAGCCCTCCCAGCCCTTGCCCTGGTGGGCGCCGGCCTTGCCCTCTTCCACCGTCAGCACCGCGTTGAGCAGCAGCACGCCCTGGCGGGCCCAGGGCAGCAGGCAGCCGTGGTCGGCCGGGGCGATGCCCAGGTCGGCCTTGAGTTCCTTGTAGATGTTCTGCAGCGACGGTGGCACCGGCACGCCGGGCAGCACCGAGAAGCAAAGGCCGTGGGCCTGGCCGGCGCCGTGGTAGGGGTCCTGGCCGAGCACCACCACCTTCACCTGCTCGAAGGGCGTGGCGTCGAGCGCCGCGAAGATGCGCGGGCCGGGCGGGAAGATGGCCTTGCCGTGGGCTTTTTCCTGACGCAGGAAGGCGCCGAGCTCGCGCATGTCGGGGCGTTGCAGGTAGTCACCCACCCGGTCCTTCCACGAAGGCTCGAGCCGGATGCGGCCCTCGTCGGACGGATTGTGGCCAGCCACGCCTTACTTGCCGAGCTTCTCGCGCAGCATCCGGCCCACGCGCAGCTGGAACAGCAGCTTGGTGATCAGCAGGCGCTCTTCGATGGGCTTCTGCACCAGGTCGTTGGCGCCGGCGCGCAGCAGGTCGCTCTGGTTGGCCGGGTTGGCGTCGCCGGTCATCACCAGCACCGGAAGCAGGCCCTTGGCGTAGCCGAAGTCGTGGCGGATCGAGCGCAGCAGGTCCTTGCCGGTCAGCTCGCCCTTCAGGTAGACGTCGGTGAGCACGATGTCGGGACCCGGCACCTTGCCCTGCGCGCGCATCGTCTCGAGGTGCGCGATGGCGTCCTCGACACCGGTGGCGTGGGTGACGGTGAGGTTGTGCTTCTCGAGCATGCGGCGGGTGGCCATGGCCACCACGCGGCTGTCCTCGACGTACAGCACTTCGCCGCCGGCCTCGGCCTCGGGCGCCACGTAGCCCTTGATGAAGGCGGCCAGGGCGTTGAAGCCCAGCGCCTTGTCGAAGTAGTCGGTGACGTCGTCGCTGATCGAACGGCTTTCCAGCCGCTCCTGCACGTCGCCCGAGACCACGATGATGGGGATGTAGGCCTGCGGGGTGTGTTCGCGCAGGTAGCGGGCCAGGTCCAGGCCGTCCATGTCGGGCAGGCGCAGGGCGGTGGTGACCAGGTTGACGGCGCCGGCCTGCAGCGCGGCCTTGGCTTCCTCGCCGGTCTCGCAGCCGACGAACTCCAGCCCGGGCAGCTGCTGGCGCAGCACGCCCTCGATCATCTTGCGCACGACCTTGGAGCCGTCCACGACCATGATTCGCGGCGAGGTGGTGTCGAAACTGCGGAAACTGGGATTGCTCATGTCACACGTCCACGGGACGGGTCCGACGTAGATGATGCCCGGTTGCGAGCCACGCGCCCAGCCACCCCATCAACGCCGATCCGGCAAGAAGAACCAGGCTGCCGCGCAGGCCGGGGCCCGACAGTGCGAATTGGGTGCCGTAGCTGGCCACCAGGGCCGACAGGCGGCCCTGCATCAGCAGGCCCGCCGCCAGCAGCAGCGCGCCGGCCAGCAGGCCGGCGGCCAGCCCGTACCAGGCGCCGAGGTAGAGGAAGGGGCGCCGGACGAAGGCGTCAGTGGCACCCAGGTGCTGCAGCACGGCGATTTCCTCGCTGCGCGCGCCGATGTCCAGGCGCACCGTGTTGCCCACCACCAGCAGCACGCCCAGGCCCAGCAGCACGGCCACCACCTGCACCACGCGCTCGCCGAAGGCCAGCCAGGCCGACAGGCGCTGCCGCCACGCGGCGTCGTGCTGGACGATGTCGGCTTGCGGCAGCTGGCGCAGGTCGGCCGCCAGCGCGTCGCCGTCGCCCTTGGGCTGCACCACCAGCACGGTGGGCAGCGGGTTGTCCTCGAGCACGTCCAGCGCGCCGGCCAGGTCGCTCATCGCGCGGAATTCGGCCAGGCCTTCGTCGGGCGTGCGCACGCCCACGGCGGACACGTCGTCCCGGGCTTCGATGGTGGTGGCCAGCTCGCGCGCCTGCTCCACCGTGACGTCGTGCTTGAGGAAGACGCCGATTTCGCGTGATTCGGTGACGCTGCCCGAAAAGCGCTCGATGTTTCCCAGCGCCAGGCCCAGGCCCAGCGGCAGGGCCAGAGCGATGGCCATCACCCCGACGGTGAGGCCGGTGGCGACCGGCCGCGAGGCCATGCGGCCCAGGCTGGAAACCAGCGAATACAGGTGCTGCTCGCGCCAGGCGCGCAGGCGGCTGCCGAGGCCGCCGGACTTCTTGCGCTCGGCGGCCGCGGGCTTGGCGCGGGCTTCGGGCTTGGCGCTCATGCCGCGAGGTCCTCGGGCGAGATGTCGTCCACCAGCTTGCCGTGGTCGAGCACCAGCACGCGGCGGCGCATGCGCTTCACCAACGCCAGGTCGTGGCTGGCCACCACCACGGTGGTGCCCAGCGCCGGCAGCGACGCGAACAGCTGCATGATTTCGGCCGCCAGCTGCGGGTCGAGGTTGCCCGTGGGCTCGTCGGCCACCAGCAGCTGGGGCTGGGCGATGATGGCGCGGGCAATGCCCACGCGCTGCTGCTCACCGGTGGAAAGCTGCATCGGCAGCGAACGCTCGCGCTCGCCCAGGCCCACCTTGTCGAGCATCGCCCGCACGCGCTTGCCCACTTCGGCTCCGGGCGTGCCGGCGATCAGCAGGGGCAGCGCCACGTTGTCGTAAACGCTGCGGTCGGTGAGCAGGCGGTGGTCCTGGAACACCACGCCCACCCGGCGGCGATGCAGCGGCACCTTGCCGCCGCGGACCTTGGCCAGGTTGCGCTCGTTCACCAGCACCGTGCCGCGGCTGGGCCGCTCCGACAGGTGCACCAGGCGCAGCAGCGTGCTCTTGCCCGCGCCGTTCGGGCCGATGATCGCGGTAATCCCGCGCCCCGGCAGGACGAGATCGAGGCCGTCGATGATCGTACGTCCGCCGGCTTCGTAGCGCAGACCCTCGATGCGTATGGAGGGCACGGCGCTCATCCGTATGCGCGCAGGGCGAAGGATTTCAGCATCGCGGCAGTGGCGTTCACGGCCACGACAAGTCCCATCAGGACGAGGCCGAAGGCCAGCGCAAGGGCCAGGTCGCCCTTTTGAGTTTCCAGCGAAATCGCCGTCGTCATCGTGCGGGTATGGCCGGCGATGTTGCCGCCGACCACCAGCACAGCGCCGATCTCGGATATCGCCCGACCGAAGGCGGCGAGGACGATCGTCACCAGCGAGAAGCGGACGTCGTAGATCAGCACGAGAACCCGTTGTGCCAGCGAGAGGCGGAGCGACCGGAGCTGCTCGCCGAGACTGGCGTTCGCATCGGCGATGGTCTGGCGGGCGAGGGCGGCGACCAGGGGAGTCACCAGCACGGCCTGCGCGGCGATCATGGCCGTCGGGGTGAACAGGAGACCCAAGGACCCGAGAGGACCGGAGCGAGACAGCATCAGGTAGAGGATCAGGCCGATGATCACCGGCGGCAGGCCCATGGCGGCGTTCAGCAGGGTCACCAGCACCTGACGGCCAGGCCACTCGGCGAGGGCCACGAGAGCGCCAAGCGGAATGCCGACGAGGGCGGCCACGAGCACTGCCGAGGCACTGACGCGAAGCGACAGTGCCGCGATGGCCACCACATCCTGATCGAGGGTGCCGAGGAGCGTGAGCGCCTCGCTGACGGTCTGAAGCATCCGACTGTCGATACCACCGCGCGGCGCGATCCGGCTACGGTGATCGCCAGAACGGTGGAAAATCCCCCTCCTGATCGTCGTTTAAGAATTGCTCGGGCGTCCCCGAAGCGCCTGCAGCCCAGATCTTTATTATGTGTTCAAAGCAAAGGGATTTTCCCTGCCGTCTCCGAGTCTTATAGCGTGGCCGGAGCCGAAATAGCTGATGTTTCAGAAGCTTAACAGATGTTATTTCACATAACATACACGGAACTGAAATGGCCTCCGGCGGTTCAACTCGCCGAGTGAGGGGAGGCCGATGATTAAGCAAAGCGTCACCGCCTACGACACCGTCGCGTCGGGTCACGACGAGGTTCGTTCCGGCTCAGCCGACATCACGGCAGACTCGATGGATCGGCCGCGGTCCACGACCGAAGCCGATCCCGTCATCGCGCTCGCCGAAGAGCGGGTCCGCATCGACAAGACATCCGTCGATGGAGACCGGATCCGGGTCAGCACGCGAACGGAGATTATCGAGGAGGTGCTGCGCGAGACGCTGCGAGGCGACGCCGTCGGCGTCAGCCGCCTGCCTGTCGACCGCGTCATCGCGGAAGGCGAGACGGCGCCTCAGGTCCGAACCGAGGGGGGCGTCACGATCATCCCCGTGCTGGAGGAGGTACTCGTTGTCGAGAAACGCCTCGTCCTCAGGGAGGAGATTCACATCCGCCAGACGACATCGGGCGAGGATGTCGAGGTTCCGGTGACGCTGCGCAAGCAAGCAGCCGTGGTCGAACATCTCGGCCCCGACGGCCAGCCCCTCCATCTCAAGCAACACGAGCCGAACGAGGAGACGACGCCATGACCCAGACCGTGACCGCCCTGTTCGACAGCCGCGGAGAGGCCGAGACGGCGATCGAGAAGCTGGTGCAAGCCGGCATCGCCCGCGACACGATTCGTCTCGTGCCAGGTGCGGAGGCGACGAGCCGTACTACCAGCGGATCCTACGACCACACCAAGGATTCCGGCGGGTTCTGGAACTCCCTCAAGGACTTCCTTCTACCGGAAGAGGATCGCTACACCTATTCCGAGGGTTTGAGCCGCGGCGGTACGCTTGTCAGCGTCAGTACCGAAGCCGGACACGTCGATCGCGTCTCGGACCTGCTCGAATCCGTCGGCGCCGTTTCCCTGGACGAGCGCGAGGCTTCCTGGCGCAAGGAAGGCTGGACCGGATACACCAGCGGCTCCAGCGCGGTCCACGGCGGCACCTCGGCCGCCGCGGCGGGCGGCAGTCCAACCTCAGGCACGTCGGCCGGCCGCGACGAGACCATTCCGGTGGTCGAGGAGAACCTGCGGGTCCGCAAGCGCGTCGCCGAGGGCGGCCGAGTCCGGGTCCGTTCCTACGTGATCGACACGCCGGTGAACGAGCAGGTCACCCTGCGCGACGAGAGCGTCCATGTGGAGCGCCGCCCCGTAGACCGGGCCCCGACTCCGAGCGACGAGCGCCTGTTCGAAGAGAAGACCATCGAGGCCAGGACGCGGTCGGAGGAGGCGGTGGTCTCCAAGGATGCCCGCGTCGTCGAGGAGGTCGGCCTGCGCAAGGAGGCCAGCGACCGCACCGAGACCGTGCGCCGCACAGAGGTCGAGGTCGAGGACGAGCGCGGCCAGATCAGCCGGACCGGCACCACGGACAAGACCGGTCGCTGACCTCTCGTCCAAGCCGACCGGGAACCTTCACCCGACTTGCAGTCCAGAACTCAAAGCGAGGAAATCATGCGTACAACCTTGACCACCGTCGCTCTCGTGACCCTGCTCGGAGCCGCCCCAGCCTTCGCGCAGACTACAGTGACCGGCAAGCCCGCCGAAGGCGGCGCCAACAGCGCGACCTCGGGCGGCCAGGAATCCGTAACGCGGCCCAACACCGATCACACGGATGCCAACAAGCCCGCCAGCACCGGCGCACTGGCGAATGTGAAGCTGGAGAAGGGCGCCAACAGCTTCACCGAGGGCGAGGCCCGCAGCCGACTGGAGCGGTCGGGATTCAAGGAGGTCAAGGATCTCAAGAAGGACGACCAGGGCATCTGGCGCGGCACCGCGATGCTCGAGGGCAAATCCGTCGGCGTCGGTCTCGATTTCAAAGGCAACGTCGCCACTCAGTAAGGCCGGCAACGTCCTCATCACCTTTCAGGAGCATCCCATGACCACACGCACCATTACGGCTCTCTACGACAGCTACGACGCCGCCACACGGGCGGTGACAAAGTTGGAAGCCGCCGGCATCCCGCATAGCGACATCAGCCTCGTCGGCACCAACAAGGACGCAGGGACGGGCGACCATTCGAAAGCGGCCGACCACGCCGAGACTGGCGCCGGAACGGGTGCCACCCTCGGTACCGTACTGGGCGGCGGCGCCGGTCTCCTCGCCGGCCTCGGACTCATGGCCATTCCGGGAGTCGGCCCCGTCGTGGCGGCGGGATGGCTCGTCGCGACCCTAACGGGTGCCGGCGTCGGCGCCGCGGCCGGCGGCCTCGTCGGCTCGCTCACCGGGGCAGGTATCGGCGAGGCGGACGCCCACACCTATGCCGAGGGCGTTCGCCGTGGCGGAACGCTCCTGACGGTTCGGGCCGATCAGGGCCACGAAGCCCGTGTGATGGACATCCTCGAGGAGCATGGCGCCGTCGACCTCGACGAGCGCGAGCGCAGTTGGAAGAACGAAGGCTGGTCCGCTCCAACCGCATCGGGCAGCCAGAGCGGGACAGCACGTGCGGAAGCGAAGCCTTCAGCATTCACTCCCGCATCGGGCACGGCCGCTACGTCCGGTCACGCGACATCCGGCACCGCCGCGACGTCTGCTCATGGCGCTACCGGCCGCGACGAGACGATTCCGGTCGTCGAAGAGAGGCTGAACGTCGGCAAGCGTGAGGTCGAGCAGGGTCGCGTCCGGGTGCGTTCCTACGCCGTCGAGACTCCGGTGAATGAGCAGGTCCGCCTTCACGACGAGAGCGTCCATGTCGACCGGCGTCCGGTAGACCGCGCGCTGAACGAGGGCGATGCCGCCCTGTTCAAGGACCGGACCATCGAGGCGACCGAGCGTACCGAGGTGCCGGTGGTCTCCAAGGATGCCCGCGTCGTCGAGGAGATCGGCCTGCGCAAGGATGCCACCAACCGCACGGAGACGGTGACCGACAGCGTGCGCCGCACCGAGGTGGAGATCGAGGACGAGCGCGGCAACGTCTCCCGAACCGGCACGTCCGATCCGCTGACCAAACGCTGAGGCGCATCTGCCACACAGCACTGCGACATCCGTCGCGCCCCGCCTCGAGAGGCGGGGCGTTCGCTGTTCGTTAACTCGTCCGGTGACGAAATCGCGTGTCCGCCAGGGTTGCTCGCGATGCGCCAGATTGAGGTCGAAGACGGTCTGAAGCTCCGCTTTCCCGGCCGGGACGAGGAGTTCGACCTTGGCGTCGAGATCGGCCTTCTGGTCGCGGAATTTGCAGCGGGCAGGCCCGAGTTCACCCGCTCTCTCGCCAACGGCAATGTCGAGCAGGCCCGCGCGGTCGCCCGCCAGCTCGGCTATCACGTCCGTATTCTCGGAGCGGATGAGACATCGAGCGACATCAGCTTCTCCGTCCGCAAGCGGCGCCCCGTCCTCACTTTGATCCAGGGCGACCTCAAGATCGCTTGAGATGACAGCTCTCGCAGGATTTCGAGTGCGATGGCTCCCGCGCGGGTGCGGAATGCCCTAGATGGGCACGCGACGGTCCGCGAACGGCCCGTCGAGCCCACGGCAACCGAACGATTTCGGGATAGCGATGACCGGCTTCGAGACCACTCCTCCCAACCGCCCTGCCGACCGGCTCGTGACGGTGTTCGGCGGCTCCGGCTTTCTCGGGCGGCACGTGGTGCGGGCCCTCGCAAAGCGTGGCTACCGCATCCGTGTGGCGGTTCGCCGGCCCGACCTCGCCCTGTTCCTGCAGCCGCTCGGCAAGGTCGGCCAGATCGTCGCCGTACAGGCGAACCTTCGCTATCCCGACTCGATCACGAAGGCCGTGACAGGCTCCGACACCGTCATCAATCTCGTGGGCATCCTGCAGGAAAGTGGCCGACAGAGCTTCTCTCAGCTTCAGACCGAGGGTGCGGGCGCCATCGCGAAGGCCGCGGCCGGGATCGGGGCGAGCGTCGTCCATGTGTCGGCGCTCGGCGCGGACGCGTCGTCTACATCGCTCTATGCCAAGTCCAAGGCCTTGGGAGAAGTGCAGGTCTTTTCCGCTTGCCCCGACGCCGTGGTGTTCCGACCCTCGATCGTGTTCGGGCCGGGCGACAGCTTCTTCAACCGCTTCGCGAGCCTCGCCCGCGCCCTTCCGGTGCTGCCGCTGGCCGGTGCGGAGACCAAGTTCCAGCCGGTCTTCGTCGGTGACGTCGCCGAGGCGATCGCCCGCGCCGTCGACGGACAGGTGTCCGGCGGCAAGGTCTACGAACTCGGCGGCCCCGAGATCGAGACCCTCGAGAGCCTCGTGCGCTACATGCTCGAGACGACGATGCGGCGCCGGGCGGTGGTGTCGCTGCCGCTGCCGGCAGCCCGGCTCCAGGCGCGCCTGCTCGAAGCCGTCGATACCCTGACCCTCGGGCTGCTGCCCGATTCGCTGAAACTGACTCGCGACCAGGTCACTCTGCTCCAGACCGACAACGTCGTGTCCGAGGCGGCGAAGGCGGAGAGCCGCACCATCGAGGCCCTCGGCATCACGCCGACCGCCGTGGAAGCCGTGGTGCCGGGCTATCTTTGGCGATTCCGCAAGGCCGGCCAGTTCACCACCGGCCGCGGCAGTGAAGCTCAGGCAGAGATCCCCGACACCTTGGCGGACGAACCGCTGGCGAGCGGCTCGCAGCACCGACCTGGCCGAGCCAGCGGCCCGGCGATCGGCCCTGACGCGGCAAGCCCGAGCCGGATGGGGACGCGCTGGGGAACGCGGGACTAAGCATCATTCCGCGAAGTGGTCCGCGGTTCGCGGATAAGAATGATGCGGCTTGCTGGGGTCTAGCGAAGCCGCCCCTGTGCCGCCGGTCCCGCGAGAAGGGCCTTCCGGCTCAGGCCCTTGTGGACATGGACCATGAGGGCGATGCCGAAGAGCGGCGTGAGCAGGTTGAGCACCGGCACCACCATCAGGCCCGCCAGCAGGGCGCCCGCGCTCATGGTGGTGAAGGAATGGTGGCGCCGCATCGCGCCCGCCTCGCCGAGGCCGCGGAACCGGGCCGCTGCGAGTTCGAAATACTCGCGCCCGAGCAGGTAGGTATTGGCGCCGAAGAAGGCGACGAGGTTCACGCCCGGCACGAAGATCAGGATCAGCGCCACGAAATTGACGAGGAGCGCCAGGCCGGCAAAGCGCAGGGTGTAGAGCATCGCCCGCCCCAACGGCATCGCAGTGCCGGGCGGGTCGCCCGGGAAGTCCGTCGCTTCGACGATGGCGGCGGCATCGTCGAGGAAATAGCCCGCCACGAGGATCGAGACCGCCGGCATCAGGTAGGCCAGCGCCACGAACAGGCCGGCACCGGCGAAGAAGAATGCGAGGGTGTCGAGGAACGGGTACTCCGCCGAAAGGTGGTGGTTGGCGAGGAACCAGGCGATGAGTCGTGTCAGCGCGAACCAGATCACGACGAGGATGCCGATCGTCAGCGCCAGCGACTTCCACAGGATCGCCCGCAGCGGCGGTGAGAACACCTGTCGGAGCGCAGCGAGGCAGGCCTGAAGCAGCATGAAGCGGACCCTCGAGCGGGGGGACGGATGCCCGCGTTAGGGTGCCATCTGGCGCCCCTCGCCGGCCGGAACAAGGCCGGTCCGACCCCATACGACGCTAAGCCGCCTCAGACGAGAAGCCGGTTTCCATTGCCACCGCCAGAGCGTTGACCGTTCGAGAGCCGCCCTCCATGAGCTGATTCATGACCCCAACACCTCCGCCGGTCGCGCATTCCCATTTCCGGCCGAGCGTAGCACCGCGGCTCGCACCCATCCTGCCCGATCCCGATGTCGTGGTGATCGGGGCGGGAGCCGCAGGCATCGCGGCGGCGCGGCGGCTCGTCGAGCGCGGCGTCTCCGTGGCTGTGCTTGAGGCGCGCGACCGCGTCGGCGGGCGGCTCGTCACGACGATGCTGCGCGGCCATGCGGTCGATCTCGGCGGACACTGGCTCCACGCCGGGCCGATCAATCCGCTCGTCCGACTCGCCGAGGCGCGCCGCGAGCCGCTGCGGGTGGCGGCGCAGGAGAGCCATCTCTGGGTCGGCCGTCGCCGGGCGAGGCGGGAGGAGGAGCGGGCCCTCGGCCGCGCCTTCGCCCTCGCCGACCGGGCCATGACGGAGCACGCGGCGCGGAATGGACCGGACCGTCCGGCGGCCAGCGTCATCCCGCCGGGGCTTGGACCCTGGGGCGAGCGGGTCGCCCTCGTCCACGGCCTGGTGTCGGGTCGGGCGCTGAGCGAGGTGTCGCTGCAGGATTTCCCCAGCATGGAGTACGGAGACAACCGCTTCATCGCCGGAGGCTATGGCGGCTACCTCGCCCGGCTGGCGCAGGGACTGCCGATCGCCCTCGATAGTCCGGTGCGCCGAATCGGCTGGAGCGAAGCCGGCGTCTCGGTTGAGACCTCGGGAGGCCGGACGACCCGGGCGAAGGCGGCGATCGTCACGCTGCCGATGATGGTGCTGCGGGACGAAAACCTGTTCGCCCAAGCCCTGCCCACCGCGCACCGGAACGCGATCGACGGCTTCTCGACCGGTATCTACGAGCATGCGGTTCTGCATTGGCCGTCCTGCCCGTTCCGTGGGCCTGACCGGCTCGCCAGCGTCGTCGGCGGCCGTCGCAAGCCGCCGGGCCTGCTCACCCGGATCGACGGCACGCCGTTCCATTTCTTCGAGATCGACGTTCATGGGGCCGCCGAGCTCGATGCGGCGCGGAGCGGGCCCGATGGTGTGCGGCGCCTCGTGCGCAGCGTCCTCGCGGAGCATTTCGGCTGCCGTGCTTTACATGATCTGGCGATTCCGGCGGTGAGCGAGTGGCGGCACGATCCGTGGTCGCGAGGCTCCTGGGCGGTGGTGCCTCCGGGCCATGCCGAAGCCCGGGCCCTTCTCCACCGGCCTGTCGAGGACCGGATCTGGTTCGCCGGCGAGGCGCTGTCGCGCCTGCAATGGGGGACCGCCGGCGGCGCCTACGAGGAGGGCAGCCGCGCGGCCGACGAGGTGGCCGCGCGCTTGAGTCGGGGGGCGGCCCTCAGGCCGCTTTGACGTTGGCGAGGAAGGTGCCGACTTCCCGTGTCAGGCTCTCGGAATGGCGAGAGAGCTCCTGGGCGGCGCTGAGCACCTGCGAGGCGGCCGCGCCGGTCTGACCGGCACCGTCTCGAACGCTCGAGATGTTGGTCGTCACCTGCTCGGTGCCGCGCGCGGCTTCCTGGACGTTGCGGGTGATCTCCTGCGTCGTGGCGCCCTGCTCCTCCATGGCAGCCGCGATCGAGGAGGCGTAGCTCGACATCTCGTCGATGATCCGGCTGATCGCCCCGATGTCGCTCACCGCCTCCTGGGTCGCGTTCTGGAACTCGGTGATACGCTCGCCGATCTCACTCGTCGCCTTGGAGGTCTGTCCGGCAAGTTCCTTCACTTCGGTGGCCACCACCGCGAACCCGCGACCCGCCTCCCCCGCACGCGCCGCCTCGATGGTGGCATTGAGCGCGAGCAAGTTGGTCTGTCCGGCGATGTCGGAGATGACCGACACGAAGGCGCTGATCCGCTCAGCGGTCGTGGCCAGACGGCGAACGGTGGCATCGGTGCGCTTGGCATTCTCGACGGCACGTCCCGCGATCTGGGCCGACTGGGAAACCTGATGCACGATCTCCTGGACCGACGCCGACATCTCCTCGCTCGCCGCCGCCACGGTCTGCACGTTGGCGGAGGTCTCCTCGGCGGCGCCAGCCACGATGACGGTCTGTTCGGTCGTCTGGGCGGCGATGCTGCTCATGGACTGTGCCGTGGCCTCCATCTCGGTGGAGGCGCCGGCGAGGCCCTGCGTCAGGGCAGAGACATTGTGCTCGAAGGTCTTGGTGATCTGGTCGAGCCGCTCGGCGCGACGCATCTTGGCGGCGTTCTCCACCTCCTGTTCGGCAGCAAGCCGGCGGGCGGTGAGGGCGTTGTCCTTGAACACCTGAAGCGCGCGCGCCAGAAGGCCGACCTCGTCCTTGCGCTCGGTGCCGGCCACGGTGATGTCCAGATCGCCACCGGCCAGACGCCCCATGGCGCCCGTCATCGCATGGAGCGGCCGGCTGACGCCGTAGAGCGCGATGGAAGCGAGGAGGCCGACCGCGAGAACGAGACCGACCACGGCCGTTACGACGAGTGTGGTCCTGGCGGAGGATGCAGTACGCGCGGCGTCGAGTTTGGCAGCCTGCAGATCTACGATGTTGATCTCGACTCGCTTGGCAACGCTCTCGGCGATCTTGGCGCGAGCCGGACGAACTTCGCCATTGGATATCGCGGCTGCGGCGTCGGTCTCGTTCTTGAGACCAAATGAGATCGAGCGGTCGGCTGCAGCGAAGAAGGCGATCAGGTCCGCCTTGATTCCCTCGTTCGAGGTGCGGCGCTGGGGCGTATCGGCCATGGCGATCAAGCGCTCGATGGAGGCCATCGCCTTCGCCTGTTGCTCCTTATAGCTCGCGAGCTGCTTCTGCATGGCCGCGGCATCAGTCTCGATAATGATGTTCTTCTCGTTGATCACCGCTGAATCGACGGCGACGTTCAACTGCAACGCCGTCACGGCGCGGGTCGCCTTGATGTCGATGACGGCTTCCGTGGTTTGTTCGAGAATGCCGAGGCTGGCATTGGCCATCCACACGAGGCCGGCAGCCACGGCGACGAGGATGAAGGCCGGAATGGCGAGCTTCGCCATCAGTGAAAGATTATTGAACGCGTGCACGATGTAGCCTCCTAACAAACTTATGTTTGTTTGACGCTAAAGTAGGCAATTTGAGTTAAAATCTGTTTAATATATTATACAATCGTCTGTAAATTTTGGGTCAAGACGCTGCGTCCGACCCAAGTCGATACCAAATATCTTGTGCTCTATGAAAACTTTGGGTTGTGTTCCAGGCACAAAGCTTGGGTCGAACGCCGTTTAGGGCTTCGAGATGCAGGGGTAGAATTTCGTCGAGCGGAAGCGGATCGACAGCTTGGCCCGAGCTGGTCAAAACCGTGGAAATGGCCGCTCGAAGTCCTCCGCCCTCCCGCCATGGGGAGGGTCTTGGGGCATAGCGGAACCCGCTCGGGCCACTCACCTCGCTCAGCCCGCCGTTGAAGTTGGGCCTCAATATTCCCAGAAGATCCGCTGCAGTTCCTTGCTGTCCTGCGTCTTCGTCAGCGCGACCGCGGCGAGGATCTTGGCCTTCTGCGGGTTGAGGTCGTGGGCGACGACCCAATCGTACTTGTCGTCGGGCTGCTCGGCGTTGCGTAGCACGAAGCCGTCGCCGACGCGGGACGAGCGGATGATCTGCACGCCCTTCCCGCGGATGTCCTTGAGCGTGTCGACCAGATAGCCGGCCACCGAGCCGTTGCCGGTACCGGCATGGATGATCGCCTTGGCGCCGCCCTCCACCGCAATCTTGTAGGGCGCAGGGCTCATGTTGCCCGAGCCGTAGACGATGGCGACCTCGGGAAGCGTCTCGATCGTGTCGATATCGAATTCGGAACTGGTGCCGTGGCGCTTGACCGGTGCGCGGAACCAATAGGTCTTGCCCTCGACCACCATGCCGAGGGGTCCCCATTGGCTGAAGAAGGCGGAAGGCTTGATGTTGACGCGCTTCGTCGTATCGCGGCCCGCCTGGATCTCGTCGTTCATGGTGAGGAGCACGCCCTTGGCCTTCGAGTCCTTGGCCGAGGCCACGACGACGGCGTCGAGGAGGTTGAGAGCGCCGTCGGCCGAGATCGCGGTGGATGGCCGCATCGAGGCGACCACGACGATGGGCTTGTCGGTCTTCACGACGAGGTCGAGGAAGTAGGCGGTCTCCTCCACCGTGTCGGTGCCATGCGTGATCACCACGCCGTCGACGTCGTCGCGTTTGACCAGCGCCGAGATCTGCTTGGCGAGTTGGACGAGCTGGACGTTCGTAAAGCTTTCCGAGGCGATCTGGAATGCCTGCTCGCCGCGCACTTCGGCCACCTGGGAGATCGCCGGCACGGCGGCAATGAGCTTGTCCACCGGCACCTTGGCGGCCTGGTAGGTGGCGCTGTTGGCGGCATCCGCGCCGGCCCCCGCGATGGTGCCTCCGGTGGCGACGATGACGATCCGGGGCTTGGTAGGCGCTGCCGCTGCCGTCGCGCCGGGCTTGGCCGGCTCGGGCCCCTGTAGGGCGAGCGCCGGGCTCGCGAGGGCGATGGTGACGAGGCTCGCCGCGGCGAGGTGTCGGAACGAAACGGCGGATGCCGGACGATGCATCGTGATCTCCTCAAGCGAGAGCGCCGGAATGGTGCCCTCTCCTATCCCGGGTGAGATCTGTCATGGGCGTGCGCCGGGTGCAAAGTCGCAAGCGCGACGTGAACGACGACCCGCGCGGGCAGCGACGGTCGTTTCAGCATTCGCCGGCTTTCTGGTATACCAACACAAGTCTTGGCTCAGACTTATTGCAACGCACCATCCATAATCGGCGCTGCGGGAAGATGAAGCGGAACCGTTCCTGTCCTATGATGCATTCAGGACCGGCTTGGTATTGGTCTTTGACGGTGCGGTGAAGAAATTTCACTGGACTTCGGCCCGTCCTACGGCAAGACAAAACGCTGGACAGCGATCCTGGAGGCGTCTGCCAGAAGCGGCGCCGACGCGACGAGGGCTTCTCGCCGATGAAGAAGAACAAGGTGATTTCCGCCGAGGAAGCGATCGCGCTGATTCGGCAGAACGATGTCGTCACCACCACCGGGTTCGTACAGAGCTGCATTCCCGAGGCGCTGCACGCCGCGCTCGAGAAGCGATTCGTCGAGACCGGCGCCCCGCGCGACCTCACCCTGATCATGACCGCGGGCGCGGGCGACAGCAAAGGCCTCGGCACCGG
>FSSH01003300.1_pt1 | contig 24170 bp, 33 predicted proteins | sample 1166101 | NCBI WGS metagenome assembly FSSH01 (sample SAMEA32972668, study PRJEB13176) | freshwater metagenome | biome: Drinking water system; feature: Biomass in drinking water that filtered by 0.45 um membrane; material: drinking water | place: USA | collected 2012-12-20 | depth 0 m
AACTCTCAGCGGAAATCAACAATCCTCTCACCGGCCGATTCCTTGATCCGGGTTTTCGCGTAGCTCGAGGTTCCGGGCAGGTGATAGATCCGGTCGCCCTTGGCCGAGATGTTGCCCTTGATCTGCAGGCACGCCGTGGTCGGCGCCGGCGCGGTATCTTCCCCCGCGGCGCGCCGGGCCTTGCGCCAATCCGACGGCTCCTGAAACGTCCCGGCCCAGATCCCGCGCTTCAGCGCCTTGGCCGTCGTTTCGGCCTGAACATAATCCTCCGAGTAGCGCCGGAAGGCGATAGCGTGGCCTTGGGCGGCCATCCAGGCGTTTAGATCCTCACTGCCCTTCCGGCACACCGCGACGATGCGGCCGTACCTATCCGTCTCGCGCGGCTCGCAGGAGACGGGCGCGGCGCCGATCCTGTCGGCCAGCGCGAGTGCCGCAACCTGACCGCAGCGGTAATCCTTGCCGTCGCCGTCCTGACAGATCTGCGCACTCTCCGGCGCATCAATCCCGTGAAGACGGATCTTCGTCTCGCCGATCTCGATCGTGTCGCCGTCCGTCACGGAGGCGCGACCAGCAATCGGCTCCGCAGCAACGGCGGACGTAAGCATAAGGGCAAGGGCCAGCATGACGGATCGCATGGCAGGCACTTCTACCCTTCGCGGTCAGAAAAACGACTACGCCGTGTGAGGGGAACAGCTGTGAGGAAGCGCGCCTGGTCGTCCATGGTTATCTCCCAAACGGTTCGAACCTCGGCGATGCGTCCGTCCGGAGTTTCCATAGGACCCTCGAACACGAGTCTTGATGGTCCGAATTTTTGAGGAACGTGGCGTCCTGGAAGGTTGGTGAAGACGTGGTGCGCCAACGCGTCGGCTAAGACGACGGGCTGCGCCGGGTCAAACCCAAAGGCCATGAAGAACTTGGCCTTTCCCCCGCCTTGGGGATGCGACGTATTAAGTAGGTATTTCGTGACCTTGTCCTGCTCGACCAGCCAGTTGGTCGGCAATTGGAAGCCGATCAAGGCTGGGCGCGCTCGACCAGCCGCAGACCCTCGCCGGCGACAGTCGCAATAGCCCCGGCCGGCTCTTCGAACTCGATAACGTAGGCCATCCCGTCCCGCCAGACGTTGACGATCGTGCCTTTTGTCCCCTCGGGGATTACGTCGCCATCGTCGCTGGTTACTGCAGCCGTCAGCCCCACGACATCGAAGTCGCGGAACTCGGAGCGCGGGCCGCCCTGACGAAACTGGTAAAACGTCTCAACCGACATGCCGGCAATGGTACTGGGGATTGCGGATTCCGCAACCTGTGAAACTGAGAACCTTCACAGGTTCGCAGGCCCTCCTAGTCCGTTGCGATGCCCCCCTTTCCTAGGCCTTCTCACGGCTCGCTTCGGCGGGCCATTTTTCGTTCGGAGCACCCCCATGTCCGTCAAGATCCTCCAGGCCGGCGAAGACGCCTCCCCCTCTTCGGGGCTACCCGCGCCCCCGGCCGCGGCGCCTACCCCGAGCGAGACGATGGTGCGCGCGGCTCAGAGCGTCGGGACATGCAAATGCTCCAGCGGGCGCACCTACGTGTTCCGCAAGCTGGCCGCGATCGATCGCATGCTGATCGCCAAAGCCCTCGGCGGCGACCTCATGTTCAACGGCGTCTACGCCTCCTACGCCTTCGTCGCGTGCTCGGTTTCCGAGATCAACGGTGAGAAGGTGGCCATGCCGGTGTCCACCCGGCAGGTCGAGGCGCAGGTCTACCGTATCGGCGAGGACTGGGACGAACTGAACGCCGCCATGCGCGACACCTTCAACCCGCCATCGGACGATCCCGACGATGATGGGGACGAGTGACGCCGTCGACCGGGACCAGGCCCGCGCCATCGCCGATGAGCCGGCGGTGAAAGACTGCCTGTTCCTCGTGAACAAGGGCGTCCCCTTCGACGTCGCCTTTACCCTCGATGCCACGATGCGCCTGGCATGGTGCGTGGTCCTCGGCGAACTCGACGGCGGCAGCTTCGACTGGACCCGTCTCGAATGGGACAAGCGTGACGCATGAGCCGTTCGTTCGGATCCATCGGCGAGTTCGTCGCCTTCATGGAAGGCAAGATCGCCGGCCTGCCGGGTGCGCAGCGTGACGCGCTCGACGAGGCGTCCAAGGCGGTGCTCGAGGAGGCCAAGAGCCTGCCCGGCACATACCAGGACGGCTGGCCGGCGCTCGACGAGAAGACGATCGCCCGGAAGGCCACCGGCGATAGTCCGCTGCTCGAAACCGGGGCGATGCGCGATAGCTACGCTCGCAAGGTGGTGTCACCCACCAAGGCCGCGGTCGGCTCGAACGATCCGAAGGCTACGTGGCAGGAGCTGGGCACCTCGCGCGGCATCCCGCCTCGTCCCGTGCTGAAGACCGCTGGCGTCCGCAAGGAACGCGACGTCCACCGCATCGTGGGCCGACGGATCAAGCGCCACTTTGCGGCGTGATGGGCTTCTCGGCCCATGCCGCTAGATCGGCGGCCCAGCGGGCTAGGGTGTCGAGCGCGGCCAAGAGCTTGCGCGGTACATCATCGGGATCCTGCCACGCAATGTAGAGCAGCCAGAGGCCTACGCAGAACACGGGCACGCCGACCACAATCCAGAAGATGTCCCCCGCGAGGGACCGTGGTTTCGTCGTCTCGACGTCGTTCGACATGTCCGCTCCCCGTCCCTGCGCACTAGCGTCAGAAGGTTAAGATCATGTCTGACGTGTATCGGATCCAGATGAGCCTCGGGCTCGCCGGGAACATCGCCCCTGAGCTGCGCAAGCTCCTCGGCACGATGACGGACATCGAAAAGAAGGCCAAGTCGGCCGAGAAGGCGCTCGGCACCTTCGCTGCCCCGATCTCCCGCGCCGTCGCCGAGGCCCGGCGCCTCTCCGCCGCCCTCGCCGGGATCAAGACTCGCGCCGGTGGCATAGAGCGCAATTTCGGCCGATGGGGCACCGCCGCCGGCAAGTCTGCGGGCGAGCTGCGCAACGTGCGCACCACCCTCGACGGGGTCCGCACCTCGGCTCGCACCGTCTCGTCGAGCATGGGCACGTGGTCCGGCGGCATCGGCCGCGCGAACCGGCAGCTCCAGGGCACCGTCACGGCCCTCAACCAGGCCAGCCGCGCCGCTGCCGGCATCAATATCGGCGACGGTAGAGCCCCGCCCGGCACCGGCGGACGCCGTCGCGGTCGTGGAAACTCTTTCGGTAACGGCGTCGGGTTCGGCGCCGGCATGGGCACCGGGGACGCGGCGGCCGGTGTCGTTGGTCGGGCGGGTCGGGCTGGCGTTCAGTACGCGGGCGAGGGCGTCCGCGAGGACATTCGCCAGAAGAACGCCGGCATCACGCCTTCCGAGATGGCTGTCCTAAGCGCCAAGGCGATGCAGCTCTCGGCGCAATATCCTTCGATCTCGCCGCTGGCCGCTAAGGAAATGGGCCGACTCCTGATCCCGAACGTCGGGAACGCCGCTAAGGCGATGGAGCTGCTCCCCGACTACATCCGCGCCCAGGCGGCCGTCCAGACCATCTCCGGCCCACAGAACGCGGGCAAGGAAACCGAGGTGCTGTCGAAGTTCATCGACAACATCGGTCAGTCGATGGACGTGACCACGACGCGCGCGCTGCTCGATGGCTACGTGAAGGCGCGCCAGCTCGACAGCGAGGGCGTGAAGGCGAACGACTACCTCAACTTCTCGAAGACGGCTCAGTCCTCCGGCAAAACGCTCTCGGCCGACTTCTACCGCGATGTCCTTCCCTCGCTCATCATGCAGCAGGGCGGCTCGCGCACCGGCACGAGCATCGCGACCGCCTACCAGAATACGGTCATGGGGCGCTCCACGAAAGAGGCGCTGATCGAGCAGCAGAACCTCGGCATCCGGCAGAACATGAGCCTCGGCACCGAAAGGTCCGGCCGGCAAGTCGTAAAGAAGAAGGGCGAGTTCGTTGATCAGGAACTTTATTCGAGTAATAACTATGAATGGGCAAAGAAACACCTTCTAAATAAAGCAATTGAGAAGGGTTTTGCGCCGCCTGAATGGGCGAACGGCGATTTTACGAAGGAAATGACGGACGCGGGGCGCATCGGGGTCGGCAAGATGACCTCGTCGTTCTCCTCCGACCGCACCGCCGCGAACCTGTTCACGAGCTACCTGACCGATATGCCTCAGATCGAGGCCACCAGGGGGCGTCTAAGGAACGCCCGCGGCACGGCGGACGTCGCATCGGATCAGACCAGGGATCCGTTTATCGCGGTCAACGCTATCCTGACCCAGATGAAGTCGGCCTTTGACCTCATCACCGGGCCGGCTATTGCGACCGGTGCCCCGATGCTGGCGCAGTTTGCCGCCGGCATGGCCTCGATTAGCGAGGCGGCCTCGAGATCGCCCGAGCTGTTGAAGCTGGGATCGGGCGCGGCCATCGCGGGCGGCGCTGTTGCCGTGGCCGCCGTTGGCGCGAAGGCGACGAGCGCCATCACGGGCGCCCTTGGCGTGAACACGGCCAAGGGCATCGGCAAGGGCATCCTCACGGCGGGCCGGCTCGGTCGTGGCGGCCTCGTTGCAGGTGGCCTTGGCCTTGGCGTCGCCACCGCTGGCGGCACCGCGATGCGGGAGAAGGCAGAGGCGACGATCGCCGCGGCCAAGCGCATGACGACGGGCAAGGGCTCTCCGGAGGAACTAGCTCAAGCCGAGCAATCCTCGGCCGCGCTCCGAAAGTACCTCTGGGGTGTCATCACGAAGCCCTTCTCTGGGCTGAACGACCAAATGCCGGCCGGGGGCAAACCTCAAGCTGTAATAGGCGGACCCGGCGGAACGGGGCCGGCGCCAGGCTCACCGGACGCGATCAAGCAGACGGCTACCGCGATCGACGCGGCTAGTGCGGCCGCAACCGGCGCGGCTCCTAACCTGACGTCGACCGCGTCCGGCATCAACGAGGTCAAGAGCGCCGCCGCAGGCGCTGGTGGGGCGCTCTCCAGCCTTGCCGGGCAGATCCGGGCCCTTGGGAACGTCAGCGTTCCTTCCGCCGGCCCAGCGGGCGCTGGCGCGGCTCCTAGCGCGGCTCCGGCCACGCCGGGGAAGTCCAGCAGCTACGCGCCGCCAGCACGATCGACGGCGCCCGCGACCCTGACGGCCAACCTGCACATGGACGGCCGCCGGGTCGCACAGAGCGTCACTCGCCATCAGGTCGCCGCCAACGACACCCGCAACGGGACCGGCGGCTTCGACAGCAACCGGCTCCAGACACCCGTCGGGTTCTCAGCTCCGACCCAGGCGTAAGGAACCGACATGGCAAGCTCCAGCGTCACCTTGGGCGGGATCACGCTCCGGGGCCACGAGGTCCCGGAGAAGATCCCCTTCGGCGGCAAGCAGAAGCTGGCGAAGCACGTCCTCATCGGTGGCAGGCGTGTCACCGATGCGATGGGCGGGGACGACTGCGATATCCGGTGGGAGGGCAGGTTCCGCGGTGCGGACGCTCTCTCGCGGGCCCGATCCCTCAACGAAATGCGCAAGCGTGGCGCACGGATCCCGCTGACGTGGGGTGGCCTCTACTATCTCGTCGTCATCGAGGATTTCGAGGCCGACTACCGGCAGGTCTTCGACCTACCCTATCGGATCGAGCTCTATGTTCTCGATGACGGTGGCGGGAGCGGTGGGAATGTTGGACCCGGGCTCGATGCGCTCGTTGGTGGCGACCTCGGCAGCGCGCTCGGGCTCATCGGGTTGATCGGCTCCGGCGCGGTCAGCGGCACTCTCGGTGGCCTTCGGGATGCGATCGGCAGCGTGCCGTCCTTGCCGACGGCTGCGGTCGCGCTCATCGCCCCCATCCAGACCGCGGCGGCTCTAGCCGTCGATGTGGCCGATGCCGCGATCGTCGAGATGGACAACGCGATCACGTCGGCCAACGAACCCGACCCCGCCCTCCTGGCCGGGCCCGGCTTTGCGGCGTCCCTAATGGCGCAATTCACCGCTCTTGAGGCTCAGGACGCGTTGCTGCGCACCCGCGGCCTCGTCGGGCGCGTCGCGGTCAACCTCGGCACCATTGCAGGGTAGGCGCTCATGACCATCCAGGTCGGCAAGACCGCGCGGCGCATCACCGTGTCCGGCGGCAACCTCTTCGAGATCGCGGCGACGCAGTACGGCGACCACACGCTCTGGAACGTGATCGCTCGGGCCAATGGCCTACGCGATCCCTTCCTCACCGGCACGATCGACGAACTCGTGATCCCGGACAAGCCTGCCAAAGGCCAGCCCAACAGCGGCGTCATCGGAGCCTGATCCCATGCCCGGAGAACTGCGGCGGCCGCGGGGCTACCTCACGGTGGCCGGCGGGCGCGTCGACGTGGTCTCGATGGAGATCCACCTCGGGCGCGAGGCCAAGTCCGACACGATGCACGCCGAGTTCCCAATGACCGGGGGGCTCGGCGTGGCCTTCTGGTGCGACACGGCCGAGATCGAGATCAAGGGCCACATCGCCGAGGACGGCGAGAGCGGCCCGGCCATCTTCACCGGCCAAGTCAGTAGTGTTCGGCCGAACTGGCTTCGGCGCACCATCGACATCGATTGCCACGACAAATCGAAGAAGATGATGGAGCGCAAGTCGCTCTCCGAAGCCTTCAAGAACAAGAAGGGCAAGGACGTCATCGAGGAGGTGGCCAAGCGCCATGGTCTCAAGGTTTCGACCAAGGCCGACACGCTAAAGGCCGGCCGCGAATACGATATCGATACCGTCCATCAGCCCCGCGAGCTGACAGACTGGGACATCATCAACAACCTCGCCGATTCCGAGGGTCTTTCAGTCGCGCTCGACGGGGATACCCTCTACCTCGGCCCCGAGGGCGAAGACGATCTGCCGGTGTTGGCGGTGACCTACGTCCCGCCCACGCCCCAGAGCGTCGCGTCGGGCACGTTCATGACCTTGTCCGGGGTGCGCAACCTCAACATGGCGGGCAAGACGACCGTGAAGGTCTCCTCGTGGGACCACAAGGCGAAGAAGAAGATCGAGGGGAAGAAGACCCTCTCCGGCGCGTCCGGTACCGGCGCTGACGGCGACGGGATCACCTACGAATATCAGGCGCCGGGTCTCAAGCAGGACCGGGCGAGCCGCATCGCCGAGAAGCGCTTGCGCCGCTCCACCAAGCAGGAACGGCAGATCACCCTGGAGATACCCGGCGAGACCGGCGTGCGCGCCAGGATGAAGCTCGAACTGTCCGGTACCGAGTGCTCGTTCGACCAGGGCTACGACATCGAGAGCGCCGAGCATCGCCTCAACCCCGAGGAAGGCTACCGCGTCCTCGTGACCGCCAAGGCTGCCTCGAAAGACAGGACCATATCCGATGGATGAGCTGTCGGAATTGATCCGCCGGGAGGCATCCTCGCCGGCAAACGCGCGGTCTGCGACCCGCATCGGCGAGGTCACGAGCTACAACAAAGAAACCCATGCGGTGAAGCTGAAGCTGCAACCCGAGGGCATCGAAACCGGCTGGGTTCCGCTCGGCGGCATCGCGATCGGCAAGGGCTTCGGGATCGCGATCGGGGCGAAGGCCGGCGACCAGATGGTCGTCAGCTTCGTCGACGGCGACCATAACAACCCGGTCGTCATCTCCCGGATCTTCTCGGATCAGCAGAAGCCGCCGAAGGTGAAGGGCGGCGAGTTCGCGATCTGGCACGAGTCCGGGACACGCGCCGTCTACGCCGAGGACGGCTCCATCACCCAGACGCACGCCACCGGCGGCACGGTGACCTGGGACAAGTCGGGCAACCTCACGACCGACAACGGCAAGAAAGTCGTCGCGACGAAAGCCTCCACGGTCACGACCGAGGCCGGCCAGGTCACGACGCAGGCCAGCGGCTCCATCCAGCAGCAGGCCGGCAAGATCCTCCTCAATAGCGGGTGACACGATGCCGATGGACCTGGGCCAGGCCCTCAAGTTGATCGGGGGCGCCCCGCACATGAAGGTCGGCTCGGTCATCGCCGAGAAATTCCCGATCACGAAGATGATGAGCGGCGGTCCCCTCGGCGGCACGCTCGCCAAGGTGCTCCAGGATGGCCCTGGCGCAATCATGCAGAACCCTCTTGGCGCCGTCAGCGGGCAGCTCCAAGGCGCGATCACGGGCGCCGTAGGCCAGCTCTCCGGGGTTTCGGGCGCTACCGGGCTCGTCACGGCGTTGACGGGCTCTGGCGGCCTGTCCCAGGCGATCGGCAGCCTTTCGCAGTCCGCCGGGCTCCTCTCCGGTTCCGCGATGCCAGGGGCTGGGCAATTCGGGCTCCTGGATGCGATCACCCACACTTCGATCACCGACATGCTCGGTGACCAAGTGCCCGCCAGCCTCGGTCTCGATCGGGTGCTAGGGCCGCTGCACGCGGGCGGAACGGTTGGCGCGATCGCATCCGCGCTCCCGACCGTGATCCAGGGCGTTGTCGGCGGCCAGATAACCGCCGATGCCGCAATCGGGTGGGTCACCGCGGCAGCCGCGAGCCTCAAAGCGGTCACGGATGCAAGCGCGACCGCCCTTCAGACCGCGCAGGATGCCGCCGTCACGCTCGTCACGGTCTCCAGCGCCGCTGCGGCTACCGCCAGCACCGTGCCTGAGATCCAGGCAATCTTGCCCCTGATCCTCAAGCCCGGCGTGCAGGACACGATGCAGGCCGCGGTCGCGACCCACGTCGCCGCCTGACCTGACCGGGCCTCTCATGAGAGGCATCCATGCCTGACCTGAATTTGCCGATGGGCGGCCGTCTCTCGGTCTCACTCACCGGCGACCTTGCGCTCGTCGATGGCCCGCCTCGCGGCGTGCAGCGCGTGCTGCGCCGCCTGATCACGGTGGCGGAGACCTACATCCAGCATCTCGACTACGGCGCCGGCTTGCCGCGCCGGGTCGGCGACCTCCTCGACGTCGATGCGCTGGGCGGTCTGATCCGCTCGCAAATCTTCCTCGAGGAAGCGGTCGCGCGTGACCCCGACCCGCGCATCACGGTCACCCCGATCCTCAACGGCGTCCACGTCCGTATCGTCTATGCCGATGCCGCGACGGGTCGCCAGCAGACGCTTTCCTTCGAGGTGTCCTGATGGCCGCGATCCCAACTCGTAACTTCGCGACGCTCGTCGGCAACTTCGCCGCCGGTGTCCAGGGGCGCGCGGCCGCCCTCGTCGACTTCTCGGTCGGTGCCGTGCTGCGCGCCGTGGCCGAGGCCAGCGCCGACCTTACGCTCTGGCTCCAGAGTGTGATCGTCTACGTTCTCACGCTCACACGAGCGACGACATCCGAGAGCGTTGACCTCGATAGCTGGTACGCAGACTGGGGCTTCACTCGCCTGCCCGCCAAGGCCGCGACCGGCGTCGTGATCTTCTCCCGCTTCTCGGCCGATGACCTCGCCGTCGTCCCCGTAGGCGCGGAAGTCGCCACCGCCGACGGCACCCGGATCTATACGGTCTACGCCGACCCGAGCTTCACCACCTACAGCGCGGATCTTGGCGGCTACGTCCTAGCCGCCGGCACGCTGAACGCCGACATCCCGGTGCAGGCCACGATGCCGGCCGGGGAGATGAAGGCGTCGGGCTGGAACGTCGTCTCGGGCCAGATCAACACCGCCCGCTCGACCGTCGAAGGGCTCGACACCGTCGTCAACCCGTCGCCGCTGACCAACGGGCTCGACGCCGAGAAGGACACCGACTACCGGGCCCGCTTCGCGCTCTACATCGCCGGACTCTCCAAGGGGACGGAGGCCGCCATCCGATCCGCGGTCGCGGGCGTCCAGCAAGGGCTCCAGGCGGCGCTCGTCGAAAAGCCGGGCTACGTCACCGTTATCGTCGATGACGGCTCAGGCGCCCCCTCCGAGGCGCTTGTGGCATCCGTTCGCGACGCCATCGGCACCGTGCGGGCGGGCGGGGTTCAGGTCTCGACCATCGCGGTCACCCGGTTCGTCGCGACCGTCCAGATGTCAGTGGCGATCGATCCCGCCTACGACAACACGGCGGCCATCGCGATTGCCGGCCGCGTCTCGACCGCGCTCGGCGCCTACATCGACGGGCTCGGCATCGGCAAGCCGCTGCGCTTCACGATCCTCGAGCACGTCGCCTACGGCATCCCGGGGGTCGTGAACGTCACCGACATCCGCCTCAACGGCTCGACCTCCGACCTGATCGCGACGCCCTACCAGACCATCAAGGCGGGCCGGCTTCTGATCGGACCCATCCGATGAGCCCCGCCGCGATCCTGGCCCGGCTGCGGTCTCTCCTGCCGCCATGGTTCCTCGACGACGACGACGTTCTCGACGGTGTGCTCTCGGGCGTCAGCGCGAACCTATCGCACGTCACCAACTTCATCGACTATTCCAAGCTCCAGACCCGTGTCGCCACGGCGACCGGGGGATTCCTCGACCTCGCGGCGTTCGACTTCTTCGCCTCACGCATCCAACGCCGAGCGGGCGAGATCGACCCGGCCTTCTCGGCCCGGATCAGGCGCGAGGTTCTACGCCCGCGCGTCACCCGTGACGCCCTCGTCGCCGCGATCACCGACCTGACCGGGGCGGAGCCGGGCATCACCGAACTCTGGAACCCGGGCGATTGCGGCGCCTACGATGTCGGTACCTCGTCCTATGCCGCGCCCGAGCTGCTACCCGAGATGATCGGCGGCTACGATAGCGGGCTTGGCGGCTACGACACCGGCGCGGTCGCCTACGTCCTGCCCCGGCGGACGTTCGGCGCTGCACCCGGCGCGGGCTGCTACGGCTCACTCGACTACCCGAACCAGATCTTCATCCGGGTCAGTCGAGGGCCGGCGAGCTTTGCCGGGGTCATCGGGGCCGGCGGCTACGACACGCCCGGCTTCGCCTATGGCGGCGACGGCAATGGTGCGCCGCAGATCAGCGGCTACGAGAACACCGCGGCGGGCTACGGCACCGGCGCCTTCGCCTACGTGGTGCCGACCCCGCCCTTCGATGCCTTCCCGGGCGTCGGCTTCTACGGCCCGGATCAGCCTCAGAACATCACCGACGCCGAGATTTTCGCGACGATCGCCGCAACCAAGGCGGCCGGCGTGATCGCCTGGACGGCGATCGCCCAACGCTGACCGGCGCCTGACCCGGCGCCTCCCCTGATCCCGTCCCGCACGACACGACGCGCCGCACCCCGGCGCGAACGCGGACGGCCGTCCTCATTCGCTCGGAGCTACCCCCTATGGATCGCCAGATCGTCTATCCGAACGCCCTGCCCCGCACGATCGACCACCTGGCGTCCGGTCAGTTCGCCATGGTCGGCTTCGGCAAGCTCGCCGAGGCCATCCTGGGCACCGCCACGCTCGTCGACGGCTTTACCTGCACGCCGACCGCGCCGGCTTCGCTCTCGGTCAATCTCGGCCCGGGCCAGATTTACCAGCAGCAGGCGATCGAGGGCACGGCGATCTCGTCGCTCGGCGTCGACACCCGGGTCATCACCAAGCAGGGCATCAAGCTCAACACCGACGCGATCACCCTGTCGCCGCCGACGACGATCGGCCAGGCGCTCAACGTGCTGATCCAGGTTCAGTACCAGGACATCGACGCCGACTCGATCGTGCTGCCCTTCTACAATGCCGCGAACCCGAGCCAGCCGCTCGCGGGCCCCGGCAACACGAACCAGCAGCTCCCAACGACCCGGCGCGGCACTGTTGCTTACGGCGTCAAGTACGGCGTCCCGCAGACCGGCGGAACCCAGGTCACCCCGAGCCCCGACACCAACTGGTCGGGCCTGTTCGTCATCACCTTGACCTTCGGCCAGACCTCGATCTCGGCTGGAAGCATCACGCCCTACATCAACGCCCCGCTGATCGGCGCCAAGCTCGGCCAGATCCCGCAGGGTGTGCAGTCCAAGCAGTGGACCTTCGCCTACGATAGCGGCTCGTCGGGCTCGACGATCGTCGCGAACGTCGTCCCGGCCCCGACCGCGGTCGGTGACGGCTTCACGGTCTCGGTCAAGCTCGCCCGCGATCTCGTCCCCGGCGCGACGCTGACGGTCAACGGCACCTCGGGCACGATCACCAAGACCTCAGGCACGCCCTTCGGCCCGGCCGATTATCAGGCCGGCGCGATCATCGACTTCGTGCGCAACGGCGCGAACTGGATCATCGGCGGATCCTCGACCGCAACCGACGTCGTCGATAGCCCGCTGACCCGCACCGTCTACGGCGCCGGTGCTGACTTCGTCGATCTGCCGACGGCGTTCACCTGGATCTCGCGTCGTCGCATCACCTCGACCGGCTCGGTGACCTTGCAGCTCCCCGTCGCCAAGGGCGCCGGCAAGATCGTCTCGAACTCGGACATCTATTTCAGCCATCCCGATGGCGAGCGCGTCTTCATCGTCGGCCAGCCGCTGACCCAGCCCGTCCCGGCGCCCTCTGCCTTCGTCATCACCGGCAACAGCGGTGGCGCACGCGTGACGGATACGGCCGCGGCCCTGATCTCGATCCGGGCGGCGTACCAGACCGAGATCACCTTCGCGGGTGGCACGGGGTTCCGCGTCACGGGCAACCTCGGGAGCATGCAGGACATCCTCCTGACCGCCGATGGTCAGGGCTCGTCCAAGGACGTGTTCCTGAGCGAGAACGGCCTCGTCAGCTTCACCCGTGTCTGGGCGGCAGGCGGCTCCGGTCGTGGTATCGCGGCTGGCAATACCGCCTACCTCAAAATGTTCGGCAACTGCGGCGCCGTCGGTTGCGCCTCTCACGGCATCGCCGCGACTCTCAACGGTACGCTCCTGGTCCCGGCCGGCGTCGTGGTCTCGATCTCGAACGGCGCCAGGGGCTTCGAGGCCAGCTACGCCTCGCAGATGATCTGCGCGGTCGCCTCGACGGTCGTGGCTCGCGGCAACTTCACAGACGGCTTCTCGGCCGAGTTGGGGTCCGGCCTCTACTGTTCGACCTCGTCCTCGTCCTCGGGGAATGGTCAGGCCGGTTTCCGGTGCTCGTTCCAGGGCTGGATCCAGGCGTTCGGCACGCAGTCGACCGGTAACATGGACGGTTACTTCTGTGAGCAGTCGAGCCACATCGATGCGCAGAACACGACCGGCTCGAATAGCCGGTACGGCTACTATGCCTCGTCGATCAGCGACATCTACCGCGCAGGCGGCACCGTCACCGGCGGCACGGCAGCGGCCAGCCCGGCCGTCGGCGGCACCCCCGGCAATATCGGCGCCGTGATCTACTAGCCCCCCCGCCTCCGCTTCCTCCCTGCAACTCTCAACGTCCCGGCCCCTCACGGGGTCGGTCGACGGAGGCTGACCTATGCAAGTCGTTTCCAAGGACGGCATCACGATCGCGACCTACGCCGACGATGCCGTCGTGCCGATGGATCAGTTCCCCGGCGCGCGCCTTCTCCCGTTCCCGGGCGAGGCCGAGCAGGGCATCAACGAGGAGACCCCCGAGGCCGACCTCCTCGCCTATGCCAAGCAGAAGCGGTGGCAGGTCGAAATCGGTGGTGTCACGGTTGGCGGCCTCGTCATCGCGACCGACGATCGATCCAAGACGCTCCTGATGGGCGCGCGGATCTCGGCGGCGGCCGATGCCGCGTTCACGACGCCCTGGACCTTCCCTGACGGGTCCGAGGAAAAGCTCGACGCGCCGACCATCATCGCGGCCTCGGATGCCGTCCTGGCGCACGTGGCGGCCTGTTTCGACACCTTCTCGGCGATCAAGACGAAGCTCGGCGCCAAGAAGCCGACGATCAAGACGCTCGACGACGTCGACGCCGCCTTCGCCGCACTCGTCTAAGGAGCGCCGCGATGACCGCCCCAGGCCCGATCTTCCGGGTATCCAATGACGAGGGCTGGTATCGGAACTTCTCGTTCCAGATGGGCGCGGCCTCGGCTCCGCCATGGGCCGGTGTCCCCGCCTGGGCAGCCGCGAAGACCTACGGCCCGTCCTCGGCCTGCACCTACAACGGCGACCTCTACGTCGCCCAGCCCGGCGTCACTCCGCTCACCTGGACTAGTGCCGGCACCTTCGGGGCCGATACTCAGGGTGGCGTCGTGCGCTGGCTCCGGGTCGGGATCGGGCTCGCCTGGATGCGGGCGCCCTACCCGCTCGCGGATGCAACCCTCTCGTTCGCGATCACGCCAGTCCGCTCAGACGGTACGCTGACGACGCGAACCCCGACGCTGACCGCCTCGACCGAGGACGGTTGCTTCCTGATCACCAACGCGGCCCAGGGCGGCGTGCGCCTCGCTATCCCGCTCGCCCGCACGATCGACGTCCCCGCCGGGCTCTACGCCTACGCGATGTACGCGACTCATCCGGACGGACGCGTCGTGCGGCTTCGCTACGGCTTCTGGACCGTCGACCAAGGGGTCGCCTGATGGACAACATCTTCCAGAGCGTCGAGGCGCTTGGCCTCTCGGGTGGGGACGCCGATACCGAGATCACCCTCGGCGCCCCTCCCGGTTCCGACGGCCTTCCGGGCCTCGGCATCCTCTCGATCTCGCCCGTGACTGCGAACGTGGTTCGCATCACCCTGACGGATCAGAGCTACGTTGACATCGCGATCCCGGCTGGACAGCCGGGTGACCGCGGGAAAGACGGTCTCACCCCGACCTTCGTCGCTGGCAACCTGACGGTCGTCGAGGTCAATGGCACTCCGGGCTGGACCGTCCGCACGACGAGCACCGCTAACGTCTACGCGATCGACCTTTCGCTCCCGCGCGGTCAGACCGGGCCGGCGCCGTGGAAGTCCCCCGTTCCGTGGGCGACCTTCACGCTCTACAGCCCGACGGCGCCGGCCGATTGCGTCGTCCTTGGGGGCAACGCCTACGTCTGCATCACGGCTCACAACTCAAGCGCGTCCTTCGATTCCTCAAAGTGGATCCTCGTCACGACCGCGATCCAGGGCGTCCAGGGCTCGTCGGTGCGCGTCGGGACTGGGGCTCCGAGCAATTCGCTGGGCACGGACACCGACCTCTACCTCAACAGCACGACCGGCGACCTCTACCAGAAGGTCTCCAGCGTCTACTCGGTCGTCGCCAATATTCAGGGCGCGCCCGGTGCGGTCTGGCGCTCGGGCGCGGGCGCGCCGTCGAACAGCCTCGGCATCAACGGCGACTACTACCTCAACACCACAAGTCAGGACGTCTCGCAGCGCCAGGCCGGCGCCTACGCGGTCGTCACCAACCTTCGAGGAGCCACGGGCCCCCAGTCCTGGCAGACTCCGCCGACCCCTTGGGCCGTGACAACAACCTACACGGCCACGGCTCCAGCAAGCTCCGTGACTTTCCAAGGTCAGACTTACGTCTGCTCAACTTCACACACTTCGGGTGCCACGTTCGACTCCTCAAAGTGGGTGTTGGTCGCGGCTAAAGGCACCGACGGTATTCTTAACGGCTTTCCTACCCGCCTGCTCTTAGTCTCCATGACATTCTGAAGGTTTCAACATGCTTGCGAAATGGAACCTAGCAGCGGCGACGCTCAAGGACTTTTACGTCTGCGCAGCCACCACGCGCATGGTCGGTGAGGTTAGCTTCACCAACACAACCGTCTCGGACATCAAGGTTCGCTTGGCGATCAAGCAGGGCGCAGGAAGTCCGACCGTCGCAAACGGCGAGTTCCTTGAGTACGACACGGCTGTTGGCGCAAGCGGTGTGAAGGGTAATGGCCCGCTGACACGGTCCGTTGTGCTCTTATCTGGTCAAATCCTCTGGGCTTACTCAGATGTAGCCAATGTCAACGTGTCGCTTATAGGTATCGAGGAGTAACCGATGGCAAGTAATCTCGACGTAGTCTCAGTTGGGGTTGCCTCTGCCGCGGGGAACCCAAACTTCGGTGTCGGCCGACTGCCGGGACAAGACGTATTCGGGTCGGGTCGCGTTCGCGTATTCCTTTCCTCGGGCACCTTCATCGTCCCCCCTGGCGTGACCTCGATCCGGGTCCGCTGCCACGGGGCCGGCGGGTCGGGAGGCAATGGGAGCAACAACCCCGGCCGAGCTACGGGTGGCGGCGGCGGCGGCTTCGCCATGAAGACCATCGCGGTGACGCCAGGGACGTCATACGGCGTCACGGTTGGCAAGGGTGGCGTACCCAACCCTACCTCACCAATATCGCAGGGCTTTGCCGGCGGGACGTCATCCTTTGGCGGCCTCCTGTCGGGAACTGGCGGCGGTGCTGGTCAGGCAGTCCACGCAACTCAGGCACTAAACGGGGGCGCAGGCGGCTCGGGCTTCGGCGGTGACGTGAACTTCACCGGCGGTCGGGGCGGCAATTTACTTAGTAACAGCGGAACCTTTCAGGCATCTGGCGGTGGCGGCTGTGCGACCATTCTTGGTAGTGGCGGCAACGGTGGTGACGCCACGGCGACCTCAACCGTCGCGACGGGCGGCGGTGGTGCATTATTCGACGGAGGCTCTCTTAGTGGAAGTGTTGGCGGTCATACCCCCGGGGGTGGTGTAGGCGGCAAAGGCTCTGACACACTGGACAATACCAATACCCTCGGTGGTCCTTCGCTCTTTGGCGACTTTTCTCCCGCCGGCACGATCGGCTTCAGCGCAGCTCCGAGTTGGGCGATCATTCGGTTTGTCGGCGATGGTATCTTCGGCGGTGGCGGCCCGTCAGGAACGGCAAATATGCACGGGGGTCCTGGCGCTGGGGGTGGCGCTACGAGCAGCGGCAGGGCTGGCGATGGCGGCGTCTTCGGTGGTGGCGGATCGTCTATATCTGGCGCAAGCCTAACGGGCGGCAAAGGTGGCGTCGGAGCCGGCGGTGGCGCGAACTACGCCAACGGAAGCACTAACACTGGCGGCCCTGGTGGCGACGGTCTCGTGCTTGTGGAGTGGTAGTTCATGTCCAGAAGCAACAGAATTGTTCCTCTGACTGCTGCGCCAGTTTTATCGCTGGCCTCTTTCGCAATGACACGCCTGACCGGCCAAGAGGAGTTCGGCACCGGGGCGTTTAAGGTATTCTTCGCGTCCGGCACCTTTGTCGTGCCGCCCGGTGTGACGTCCATCCGCGTGCGTTGCCACGGTGCGGGCGGCGCAGGGGCTTGGAGAAATAACGGGAGTGGGCCGCTCACCGGGGGTGGCGGCGGCGGCTTCGCAATGAAGACGATCGCGGTGACGCCCGGTCAGGCATACTCAGCTACGGTCGGCAAGGGCGGCTCGTACCCTATCTCCTACAGCGTGAGAGACGGCGTAGCCGGCGGCACCTCGTCGTTCGGCGGCATCCTGTCAGCGACCGGGGGCGGTGCAGGCAGGTGGGAGAACGGCTCTATCGTCCAACTAGGCGGTGCGGGCGGCGTCGGCTCGGGCGGTGACGTGAACTATGCCGGCGGCAACGGCGGCCCGGTTCAATCTCAGGTCGGGGCGCTATTCCTTACAGGCGGCGGTGGATGCGCCACCGTTCTCGGCAAGGGTGGCAACGGCGGTACGATCGGCCCAGGAACCCTTAGCTGCTACACTGGCGGCGGCGGCGCCCTGTTCGACGGTGGTGGTGTCTACGGCACCAACAACAACGGCCATACGGGTGGTGGTGGCACTGGCGGCTCGGCTCCTGATTTAGGGCCGCTCGGTGGTGCGAACGGTGGTGGGGCCTCAATTTTCGGCGAGTTTGCGCCGGCCAACTCTGCCGGCGCGTCATCCCTCCCATCGTTCGCCTTCAATCGATTCCCAGGCGACATTCTGTTCGGCGGCGGAGGTGGCGGGTCGCCCCAGGGCGGTTTTCCCAACGGCGGCCCCGGCGCTGGTGGTGGCTCCGCCGCAGCCAGCATTGCCGGCAAGGGTGGCGTGTTCGGTGGCGCGGGCGGCGCAAGCGGAATGCCTGACGGGTCAACTGCGGCTTCCGGCGGAATCGGCGGCGGTGGCGGCGGGGCTACTTCATCAACGAACGGGTGCGGTGGTCCTGGCGGCGACGGCCTCGTGATCGTGGAGTGGTAATGTTGCAGTTTATCTTGCCCAAGACTTGCGTCGGCCGACGGATCGGAGAGATTGACTATGCCAAGTAGTGCTAAAATAATTCCGGCGGCAAGTTCGGCGCTGCCAGCACCCCCTTCATTTGGGACGTCGAGGCTCCCCGGTCAGGACATCTTCGGAGACGGCAATCTAAGGGTATTTCTCGCCTCGGGCACCTTCATTGTGCCGGCCGGCGTGACCTCGATCCGTGTGCGGGTTCATGGTGCAGGCGGCCAGGGTGGTTACAACTGCGCCTCAACCGGTCCTGCGGCGGGCGGCGGCGGCGGCGGTTTCGCCATGAAAACGGTCGCCGTGACTCCCGGCGCTTCCTACGCGGTGACGGTCGGTAAGGGCGGGACTAGAGCAATCGCCGCCGGATCACTCAACGGCAACGCAGGCGGCTCGTCGTCGTTCGGCGCCGTTTGCTCTGCAAGCGGCGGCGGTGGAGGAACCTATGTGTTCGGCGCCAACTACAACCCAGGCGGCACCGGCGGCACGGGTACGGGCGGCGACGTCAACTACACGGGCGGCAATGGCGGGGTGTGCAGTTCGTCGACTAACACGGCGTTTTGTACAGGCGGCGGCGGCTGCGCGACCATCATGGGTAAGGGCGGGAACGGCGGAAGCATCTCAGGTTCGCCGGCGGGTTCCTACACTGGCGGCGGTGGCGCTTTGTTTGACGGCGGCGCAGTTACGCTGAGTGGCTTCCAGGGCCGAACCGGCGGCGGCGGCATGGGCGGCCCCGCCCCTGACAATACGCTCAACAATCAGCCGAGCGCGGGCGGGCCGTCATTCTTCGGCGATGTGACTATAGGCGGCAATGGCCCTGGATCATCCGCTCTCCCAACCTGGGCTATCTCGCGCTTCATAGGCGATGCCTTATTCGGCGGCGGTGGTGCCGGTGACGGCAGCAACAACAAGGGTGGCCCCGGTGCGGGCGGTGGCGGCAGTCAGTCGGCGAATACCGGCGGCGGCGGCGTCTTTGGCGGTGGCGGCGGGAGCACGCCTGCTGCCGGTTTCCTCGCACATCCTGGCGGAATCGGCGGCGGTGGCGGCGGCGGTTACAACGGATCATCTGGCGCGGGCGGCCCTGGCGGTGACGGCCTCGTAGTGGTGGAGTGGTAGTCATGGCAAATTACGCAAACGTCATCGACAACATCGCGATCGATGTCTCGGCAAATCCTGAGGCAGAGTTTCATCCCGACGTCGCCCAGCGGTTCGTGCTTGTGCCCGACGAGGTGCGGCCCGGTTGGACTCTCGCCGGTGGAACATGGGCGCCGTCGGCGGTCGAGCTTGCGCCGGCCGGCCCCACCTATCGGACGCTCATGACCCCGATCAGGTTTGAGGAACAATTCGAGATCGACGAACAGCTCGATATCGAGGATCGGCGCGCCTATGACGGCGCCGACGAGGCGCTGATCTATCAAAAGCGCGTCCTCAACCTCCTGTTCGGCAAGCTGAAGGATCAGCGCCTGCTTGAGGTCGACGTCGCCGACCCGAGCGTCATCAAGGGCATCGACTTCTGCCAGTGGGTCGGCATCCTGACCGCCGAGCGCGCTGCAACGATCAAGGCCGGCATCCCGGCCTAGCCCCTTACCTTGCCGCGCCCGGGACCGTCCCGGCCGCCCTACCCCCATCCAGGCCGCCTCCGGGCGGCTTTTTTCATGCCCGGAGCAATCGATGACGGACTGGAAGCGCCTCCTCAAAGCCGTGGCGCCGAACGCACGCGCCGACATCGTGGCGGTCTTCGTTTCGGATGCCGACAAGATCGCGGCCGCCGGGATCACGACGCCCCTGCGGATCGCCCATTTCCTTGCGCAGGTCGTGCCCGAGAGCCAAGGGCTGACCCGGCTCGAGGAGAACCTGAATTACTCGGCGCAGCGCCTGCGCGTGATCTGGCCTAAGCGGTTCCCGACGCTGGCCGAGGCGAACAAGTACGCCAAGAACCCGAAGGCGCTGGCCGAGAAGGTCTATGGTGGCCGGATGGGCAATGTCCGCCCTGGCGACGGCTACCGCTATCGCGGCGGCGGCCTCGGCATGACGACGGGCCGGTCGAACTATCGCGCGGCAGGGTTTGAGGATCATCCCGAGGCGCTACGCACGCCGGCAATCGCCCTGGCCTCCGCCCTCACCTTCTGGGTCGACAATCACTATGAGCGGTTCGCCGATCGCGATGACGTCGTCGGCCTGCGCCGTGTCTGGAACGGTGGCGATATCGGCCTCGACGAGACCAAGGCTGTCCTGGCCAAGGCGAAGGTCGTGATCCGGACTCTTCCGGCTCAGGCGAAGCTGAAGGCCCTCCGCTACCCGGTAGGCGTGGCTGACGGTGATCCTGGTGATCGCACCGTCGGCGCGGTGCAGCTCCTGCAGCGCCGTGAAGGCTTGCCCGTCACAGGCGAGCTCGACGACGTGACGCTGGACTTGCTCGACACCGCCGAGCCTCTTGCGGTCGCGGCCAAGGATGCGGACCTCACCAAGAGCCGCACCGTCCAGGGCTCGGCGCTCGCTGGCACGTCCGGCCTCGGCCTCACGCTCGATAAGGCGATGGAGCTGAAGGATCAGGTCGAGCAGGCGCAGGTCCAGATTTCCGCTGGGACGGTCCTGGGGTTCGTTGCGGGCGTCCTCATCGTCGCCGGTGCGGCCTACGCCCTTTACGCCCGCTGGGACGACGCTGGGCGGCCTGTGCCGGCCCTTGTGGCCCGGCTCATCCCCAGCCTCGCCGGAGATCCCGCATAATGCTCGGATTCCTCACCCTCGCCTGGGATGCGTTCTCGCCTCTCTCCGCCTTCATCGGCCTCTCCGGCATCGCGATCCTCGTGCTCGCGGTGCTGGGGGTGGCGCTGATCCCCGCCTTCCTGCGCAAGCCCGCCATCCTGCTCGGCTGCGGGATGCTTGCAGCCGCGGGGCTCTATCAGGCCGGACAAGCCGCTGGGGCGCACGCCGTCTTCGTGCGCCAGTCCGAGGCCGCGCTCTCCGCCGAAAAGCACCGGGCCGACCTCGCCGAGATCATCACCGGCGAACTCGCCGTCCAGGCCACGGCCGACCTCGTCGCGTCTCAAAGAGACACGGCCAACCTGAAGGAAGTCCTCGATGCCATGTCCAAGGATCCGGATCGCAATCGCGTCTGCTCTACTCGCGATGACGCTAGGCGCCTGCGTAACCTCTGACGGCCCGGCCGCGGTGGATCCGCGTGCCCCCGGCAGCCGAGTGACGCTCCCGGCCGCGCCGCCCGGCGTCGCCGAGTGCTTGCGTCGGTCCTTCCCCGAGATCGCCGACCGCCCGCTGACCCGGAGTGACGTAGTTCGCATCATCGGCTCGGCCAAGATCCTCGATCGCCAGAAGACCGCCTGCGGAGAGCGGGCCGTGCGCTGGATCGAGGCCGTGGTGCGCGACTTCGCCCGATAGCCCTTGCCGTCCCGCGGCCCCGCGGGGCGGCCACAAACACGCGCCCCGGCGCGCCGACAGCGCCTGCTAGGGGCCAGACATGCCGACGATTACCGACCCGCCCATGGAGCGGCCCTTCGACCGGGCAAGCTCCAGCGATCAGGACCTCAAGAGCGACGTGCGGCTGGTTAAATATCAGGTCGAGCAGCTCGATAAGAAGTTCGACACGCTCACGACTGAGCTGAAGAACTCCTACGCAACAAAGACTGAGCTGTCCGTCATCCGAGATGACGTGACCAGCTTGAAGAACAACGTCAGCTGGATCGTCAAGTTGATCCTCGGCGCCGTGATCATGGCGGTGCTCGGTGTCGTCCTGGTCAAGGGCGGAGTGACGCACTGATGACGATCCGGCACAATCCCCCTCCTCCCGGCTTGGAGCCGGACGTGCAGCGTCGCGCAGACCGAATCTACCAGCACGCGCTGGTGCTGGCCTTCGGGCCAGGCCGTCGACCCGTTCCATCGAACGCCGTCTTCAACCGCCTCTACTGGCTGGCCGTCATGGTAGGGATGAGCTGGATCCTCTCAATGGCGATCGATCGGTCGCCTCCGGTAGAGATCGGCCCTCGCATCGTCATGAACGAGGGCGGCAAGGTCCAGCAGGGCGATCGGCTCCTGATCAGCTCCACGAGAAGGCGGCATCGCACCTGCGAGCTCGTCCGGCGCGTCTACGTGATCGATGGGCAGAACCGCCGGCATGATTTTGAGCCGGAAGAGTTCGATGCCTATGGTCCGGTGACCCCGGTTACCGAACCGGTCGAGACCGAGACATCCGGTCCGTTCATCCCGTTCGATGCTGCCCCCGGCCGAGGGCGGTCCGTCACGGTCCTGGCGCACGACTGCAACACGCTTCAGCGCGCCTTGGGATGGTCAATCGTGACCGTTCTCCCAACCGTCGAGTTCGAGATCGTCGCGCGATCCTCAACGCGCTGACGCTCCTTTACAGCCTCTTCTGCTCTCAAACGCACAGCGCCCCGCTGCCCTTCACGGGTGGCGGGGCGCTTTTTGCGTTTCAGGGATGACGCTGATTCCAGCCCGCAGCCATGGCGCCAATGAACGCTACCACTTCGGTACGGGTCGACGTTTGTATCAGCTGCGCTTCGTTCGCTGCCGCTTCTGCCAGCGCTATCGCCTCACCCTTTGAGATCACCTTCTTCGCGATGAGTAGATCCACGAGATGATTAACCATTAAAGTGCTCGCTGCGGCGAGTGCATGCGCGCTTTTGCCATGTGTATCAAGCATTACTACGCTCCGGCCTCAAAAGAATTAAATAATATTGAGCTGCGGGTTTTTAATTTGTCTGCGCTCAAGAGGTGGTGGTCTTGCCGACCCGGTTGATATGTTAAGCCAGTCCTGTTGTAGGTCACTCAACTCCTGCCCTATTTTTCGAAATTGATCGCTTCTTGCCCTAATTTGGGTAGCAGTGATTCCATTGTTGACAGCTGTTTTAAAATCAGTGGGAAACTTGGGATGTCCGAACGGAAGTGACAGCATCGGAACTCCTGCAGCACATTGGTCGGCGTCCAGGCTGGAGTCGAAGCGGGTCATAGCAACTTTATGGGCAAAATCATTTCGGGCACGGCCTTCTTCATCAAGGCACTTCTTCAATTTTAACCATCGAGTAAGTATTAATTTTAGTTCATTTGCGTCTTCAGGACTCAAGTACCTGCATTGAAGCTTCACTGCGGTCTTGATTGCATCATCAACCAACTTGTTGCGGGCTTGAAAGCTCTTAACGGCATCCAGCACGGAGAAAGATACATCAATAAACTTCGAGCCAGATGCGAGGTGAAAAACATGCGCGTGGGTGCTTTCGACCCCGGCCCAAATTGAAAGAGCCCTACCGACCTCTGTATAGATTAGCTCCAGCTCGTCTTTGGCTTGCTGAGGTGTAGGTGAAGCCATTGTGCCTGTGCCTGTGTTTCAGAGCTATAAATTCGGCTCGCCTTCGATCTTTTCCATACGCTGTAATTGCCAATGGGAAAAAGCAACAACAAAGATTTTCTCAAAAATGGTGCATAACTCGATGTATTGAATAGCGTCCTCGTGTCTCAAGTTCCCCGGCTTTGACTGCATAGCGGTGGTATACATACGCCTCAGGTTTGCGTACAAATCGTACACATCTTTACGACCAAGTTTCCTTTCGATTTCATAGAACAAAAAATCTGCAGGTGCTCTCTTGGCTTCGATCGGAAGGTTCTTGATATGAGCCGAAATAAATTCATCAATCTCTTCGAAACTTTTTCTAATAAGTTCGCTGGGTGAGTTGATTGGCTCAAGCCGTTCAATCGAAATTGTGCTCTCGATGGTCGATGAACCTTCGGCTCTAGCAGTAAGACTGATCGCCTGGGCTTTCGTTGCCTCAAGTTCGGAATGAAATGACGCCTTTGCGCCTCCGGGCAGCGTTAACTCATTCAACCGCTGCGCGAGTGCGCCAAGCTGTGGTCTTAGCAAGAACAGCAGCAGTGCAATGACGGCCGGCCAAGCCCATGCGCCTAGCACACTTGCGATCGACGCGATCACATTCGCCGTGAACTGATACCCATCCATTTGCTACGCTTAGCCTCCCTGCAGGCTCTCTGCGAAATCCTCCGGCACCTCGCCGAACTGCCCGAGGATCGTGACACCTTCGAGCTCGCCCGTCTCGTCGTCTGCCATGACCTTGAGCGCCGCAGTGCCCGGCATGCGGCCGGCCATGGCCTCTGCCTTCTTGAGCGCACCGCTTTCCGTTGGCGACATCTCGCGATCGCCCGGCACCAGGCGCTTGCGCTTGATCGTGAAGGTTTGCACCAGGAATGTCGTCTTGATCGTCATTGTTCGATCCTCC
>FSSH01000576.1_pt1 | contig 24146 bp, 20 predicted proteins | sample 1166101 | NCBI WGS metagenome assembly FSSH01 (sample SAMEA32972668, study PRJEB13176) | freshwater metagenome | biome: Drinking water system; feature: Biomass in drinking water that filtered by 0.45 um membrane; material: drinking water | place: USA | collected 2012-12-20 | depth 0 m
CCGGTCAGCGCCAGCCGCACCGGCAGCGCCGCGGCGCCGGTGGCGTTCTCGGGCAACCTCGACAGCCACTACACCTTCGACAACTTCGTCGAAGGCCGCAGCAACCAGCTGGGCCGCGCCGCCGCCCTGCAGGTGGCGCAGAACCCGGGCAAGGCCTACAACCCGCTGCTGTTGTACGGCGGCTCGGGCCTGGGCAAGACGCACCTGATGTATGCCGCCGGCAACCTGATGCGGCAGAACAACCCGGGCATGAAGGTGCTTTACCTGCGATCGGAGCAGTTCTTCAGCGCGATGATGAAATCGCTGCAGGAGAAGTCCATGGACCAGTTCAAGCGCCAGTTCCAGCAGGTGGACGCGCTGCTGATCGACGACATCCAGTTCTTCGCCGGCAAGAACACCACGCAGGAAGAGTTCTTCCACACCTTCAACGCGCTGTTCGACGGCAAGCAGCAGATCATCCTCACCTGCGACCGCTACCCGCGTGAGGTGGAAAACCTCGAGACGCGGCTCAAGACGCGGCTCACCTGGGGCCTGTCGGTGGCGATCGAGCCGCCGGACTTCGAAACCCGGGCCGCCATCATCACCGCCAAGGCGGTGGAGCGCGGCGTGAAGCTGCCCGACGACGTGGCCTACCTGATCGCCAAGCGCATGCGTTCGAACGTGCGCGACCTCGAGGGCGCCCTGAACACGCTGGCGGCGCGCTCGAACTTCATGGCCAAGCCGATCACCGCCGAGTTCGCCCAGGAAACGCTGCGCGACCTGCTGCGCGCCCAGCAGCAGGCGGTGTCCATCAGCAATATCCAGAAGACCGTGGCAGACTACTATCAGCTGCGCATGGCGGACCTTTTGTCCAAGCGGCGGACGCGCTCCCTGGCGCGGCCGCGGCAGATGGCAATGGCCCTGTCCAAGGAACTGACCGAGCACAGCCTGCCGGAAATCGGCGATGCCTTCGCGGGGCGCGACCACACCACCGTGATGCACGCCTGCAAGGTCATGCGCGAGCTGCGCGAGACCGACGGCAAGCTGCGGGAAGACTGGGACAAGCTGCTGCGCAAGCTGAGCGAATAAGCGCGGCACGAGGCCTGGGGATGGCCTGTGGACAAGTACGGGAAAGCCGGGCGACCGGAAATTTATCCACAGCTTGTGCCACCCTGTCCCGAGCCTGGCGCACAGGCTTTTAAGTCGGGTTAAAACGAAAAAATTCAATGGGTTGTGTGTGTTATCCGGAGAAAATCCCGGCTCTACCACCACCACTTTTTAGATATATCCACTCTTTGGAGCTTGGGGATCTGCATGCGTTTCAGCCTGACGCGAGAAGTCCTACTCAAACCGCTGCAGCAGGTCGTCAACGTGGTCGAGCGCCGGCAAACACTGCCCGTGCTGGCCAACCTGCTGGTCAGTGTCGAAGGCAGCAAGCTGTCGATGACCGGTACCGACTTGGAAGTCGAGATGGTGGCGCGCACCGACGTGGACGACGCCCAGTCGGGTGAAACCACCATCCCGGCGCGCAAACTGTTCGAGATCGTGCGCGCCCTGCCCGACGGCAGCCGCGTCACCATCAGCCAGGCCAACGACAAGGTCACCGTGCAGGCCGGCCGCAGCCGTTTCACGCTGGCCACCCTTCCCGGCAATGACTTCCCGGCCGTGGAAGACCTCGACCTGGTCGAGCGCATCCGCGTTCCCGAAGCCGCCCTCAAGGAGCTGATCGAACGCACCGCGTTCGCCATGGCCCAGCAGGACGTGCGCTATTACCTCAACGGCCTGCTGCTGGACCTGCGCGAGGATTCCCTGCGCTGCGTTGCCACCGACGGCCATCGCCTGGCCCTGTGCGAAGCCCCGCTGCCGGCCGGCGCCCAGACCCGCAAGCAGATCATCCTGCCGCGCAAGGGCGTGCTGGAACTGCAGCGCCTCCTGGAAGGCGGCGACCGCGAGGTCGAGCTGGAGGTGGGCCGCAACCACCTGCGCATGCGGCGAGAGGACGTCACGTTCACCTCCAAGCTCATCGACGGCCGTTTCCCGGATTACGATGCCGTGATTCCGATCGGCGCCGACAAGGAAGTGAAGGTGGACCGCGAGGCCCTGCGGGCGGCCCTGCAGCGCGCCGCCATCCTGTCCAACGAGAAGTACCGCGGCGTGAAGCTCGAAATCAGCCCGGGCCAGCTGCGCATCGTGGCGCACAACCCCGAGCAGGAAGAGGCCCAGGAAGAGGTCGAGGCGGAAACCCGCGTCGACGGCTTGAGCATCGGCTTCAACGTCACCTACCTGCTCGACGCGCTCAGCGCGCTGCGCGAAGAGCACGTCATCATCAACCTGCGCGACGCCAACTCGTCGGCCCTGGTGCGTGAGGCCAGCCACGAGCGCAGCCGCCACGTGGTGATGCCGCTGCGCCTGTGACCTGCCTGCCCTGCGCAAGCCCACGCCGCCCGGCCCATGCCGGGCGGTGTCGTTTTGGACTTCCGACGGTGCTGCGGGCTGCTGGGGCGGCAGTCCGGGCCCTGAACCACCGTCGCGGGCGCGGAGTGCCACCGTGCGCCTGACGCGGCTGGACGTCAGCCGCCTGCGCTGCCTCGAGCGGGCCGAGTTCCGCCCTGCCCCCGGGTTGAACCTGATCACCGGCGGCAACGGGGCCGGCAAGACCAGCCTGATCGAAGCCGTGCACCTGCTGGGCTACGGGCGCTCGTTCCGTGGCCGGGTGCGCGACGGGCTGATCCGCAGCGGCAGCCCCCATCTCGAGCTTTACGCCGAATGGCTGGACGGCCAGGGCCGCGCCCGTCGGGCCGGCCTGCGCCACTCCGGCAACGATTGGGAGGCCCGCCTGGACGGCGCGCCCGCGCCCAGCCTGACCGAGCTGTGCGCCGAGCTGGCCGTGGTGACGTTCGAGCCGGGCAGCCACGAACTGATTGCCGGGGGCGCGGAACACCGCCGCCGCTTCCTGGACTGGGCCCTGTTCCACGTGGAACCCACCTTCCTGCCGGTCTGGCGGCGCTATGCCCGGGCGTTGAAACAGCGCAACGCCCTGCTCAAGCGCAATCCGGCCCCCTCGGCGCTGGCGCCCTGGGATCGGGAGCTTGCGGAGGCGGGGGAGTTGCTCAGCCGCCTGCGCAGCGACTACCTGGCCCGGCTGGAGCCGGTGCTGGCGACAACCGCCGGAGAATTCCTGCCCGAACTGGGCCCGGCCGGGCTGCGCTTCCTCCCCGGCTGGCGCCGCGAGGACAATCCGCTGGAGGACGCCCTGCTGCTGTCGCGCGAGCGCGACGTGGCCCTGGGCTACACCGGCGTGGGGCCGCACCGGGCCGACTGGCGCGTGGATTACCTGGGCCTGCCCGGGCGCGAGGCGCTGTCGCGCGGCCAGGAGAAACTCACCGCGTTGGCCTGCATCCTGGCCCAGGCCCGGGCGTTTGCCGCGGACCGGGGCGAATGGCCGCTGGTGTGCCTGGACGACCTGGCTTCCGAGCTGGATGCCGCGCATCAGCACCAGGCCCTGGCCTCGGTGTTGGCCTCGGGCGCGCAGGTGCTGCTGACCGCCACCGAGGCGCCGGCAACGCTGCCGGGTGGCATCGTGCCGGCCGCCAGGTTCCACGTGGAACGCGGCATTCTCTCGTCGGCCTGAAGCGGCCTTCCTACGGCCGCACGGGCAGGGCACGTACGCCCACGCGGCCCTCACGCGCTATACTGGGAATTCATTATTAATAGGCGCGCTGTGGCCTTCCGGGCCGCCTGCGCGCCGGTGTGGCCCAACGCGAGACAGCGCCAGCGATGACCGACGAAACGATTCCGCCGCAGATCCCGACCAACACCTACGATTCCAGCAAGATCACCGTCCTGCGCGGCCTGGAGGCCGTCCGCAAGCGCCCCGGCATGTACATCGGCGACGTGCACGACGGCACCGGCCTGCACCACATGGTGTTCGAGGTGGTGGACAACGGCATTGACGAAGCCCTGGCCGGGCACTGCGACCACCTGGTCGTGACCCTGCACAACGACGGCTCCTGCTCGGTGTCCGACAATGGCCGCGGCATTCCGACCGACATCCACAAGGAAGAGGGCGTTTCCGCGGCCGAGGTCATCATGACCGTGCTGCACGCCGGCGGTAAGTTCGACGACAACAGCTACAAGGTGTCCGGCGGCCTGCACGGCGTGGGCGTGTCCGTGGTCAACGCGCTGTCGTCCAAGCTGTGGCTCGACATCTGGCGCGACGGCCAGCACCACCAGCAGGAATACGCGGTGGGCGAGCCGGTGTACCCGCTCAAGGTGGTCGGCCCGTCGGCCAAGCGCGGCACCGAGCTGCGCTTCCTGCCCAACGCCGAGATCTTCACCGACGTCGAATTCCACTACGACATCCTGGCCAAGCGCCTGCGCGAACTGAGCTTCCTCAACTCCGGCGTCAAGATCGAACTGATCGACGAGCGGGGCGAGGGCAAGCGCGACCTGTTCGAATACGAAGGCGGCATAAAGAGCTTCGTCGAACACCTGGCGGCGCTAAAAACCCCGCTGCATCAATCGGTTATCTCTGCTTCGGGCGAAAAGGACGGGATTGTTGTTGATATCGCGGTGCAGTGGACCGACGCCTACCAGGAAACGATGTTCTGCTTCACCAACAACATCCCGCAGAAGGACGGCGGCACCCACCTGATCGGTTTCCGCGCCGCGCTCACCCGCACGCTCAGCAACTACATCGAGCAGAACGGCATCGCCAAGCAGGCCAAGATCACCCTGTCGGGCGACGACATGCGCGAAGGCATGATCGCCGTGCTGTCGGTGAAGGTGCCCGACCCGAGCTTCAGTTCGCAGACCAAGGAAAAGCTGGTCTCGTCGGAAGTGCGCCCGGCCGTGGAAGCGGTGATCGGCGCCAAGCTCGAGGAGTTCCTGCAGGAGCGCCCGAACGAGGCGCGCGCCATCGCCGGCAAGATCGTCGACGCCGCGCGTGCGCGCGAAGCGGCACGCAAGGCGCGCGACCTCACCCGCCGCAAGGGTGCGCTCGACATCGCCGGCCTGCCGGGCAAGCTCGCCGACTGCCAGGAAAAGGATCCCGCGCTGTCGGAGCTCTTCATCGTCGAGGGTGACTCCGCCGGCGGCTCGGCCAAGCAGGGCCGCAACCGCAAGACCCAGGCCATCCTGCCGCTCAAGGGCAAGATCCTCAACGTCGAGCGCGCGCGGTTCGACCGCATGCTGGCGTCCGCCGAAGTGGGCACGCTGATCACCGCGCTGGGCTGCGGCATCGGCAAGGACGAATACAACCCGGACAAGCTGCGCTACCACCGCATCATCCTGATGACCGACGCGGACGTCGACGGCTCGCACATCCGCACCCTGCTGCTGACGTTCTTCTACCGGCAGATGCCGGAACTGATCGAACGCGGCCACGTCTACATCGGCCTGCCGCCGCTGTACAAGATCAAGCAGGGCAAGAACGAGATGTACCTCAAGGACGACGGCGCGCTCAACGCCTACCTCGTCAACAACGCGGTGGAAAACGCCGAGCTGCGCATCAACGAGGGCGCGCCCGCCATTGCCGGTGCGCAGCTTGAGAAGCTGCTGCTCGACTTCGTCGCCACGCGCGAAACCATCAACCGCTTCGCCCACCGCGTGGACACGCCGGTGCTCGAGGCGATGCTGGAAATGCCGCCGCTCAAGGCCGAGGACTTCGCCAACGAACAGACGCTGGCACCGTGGTGCCGCGAGCTCGAGAAGCGCCTCAACGCCACCGGCCTGGGGCGCGCGCGCTATGTCTTCAGCATCCAGCCCGCCAGCGACGAAGGCCATGCCGGCGCGCTGGTGATCGGCAAGCAGCACCATGGCCTCGTGGCCACGCAGGTGCTCGCGGCGCCGCAGCTGCTGGGCGGCGAACTGCGCCAGGTCAACGAAATGGCCGGCACGCTTCAGGGCCTGCTGCAGGAAGGCGCCACCGTGGCGCGCGGCGGCAAGAGCTTCGCGGTGTCCACCTTCCTGCAGGCGCAGGAATGGCTGCTGGAAGAGGCCAAGAAGGGCCGCACCATCCAGCGCTTCAAGGGCCTGGGCGAAATGAATCCCGAGCAGCTGTGGGAAACCACGGTGAATCCGGAAACGCGCCGCCTGCTCAAGGTGCGCATCGAGGACGCCGTCGCCGCCGACCAGATCTTCGCCACGCTGATGGGCGACGTGGTGGAACCGCGCCGCGAATTCATCGAGGAAAACGCCCTCCGGGTCGCCAACCTTGACGTCTGATCCGTCGTCGCCCGTGGCCAACGCGGGCAACCCGGATGCCGTGGCCGCGCCGCCGCGCGCGGCCTTGCCCTGGCGCGGATTCCTGATCGACGGGCTGCTTGCCGGGGTGCTGCTGGTGGGCCTGTCGGTGCTGCTGATCGTGCCGGTGGTGATGCTGCACATGGCGGAGTGGACGGCGGGCGGCAAACCCTCCGGCGGCATGCCGGACCTGCGCGCCATCCTGCCTGCCATCACCGCCGCCGCCATCGCGGCGATGCTGCTTACTGCGGTCATCACGTGGTGGCTGCGCGGGCGCAAACTTGCCGCCATGCCGGCGCGCATGGCGGCGATGCCCGCCTATGCGTTCGCGCTGCTGGCCGGCATCGCCATCCAGCTGGGTGCGCAGTCGTTCGCCTGGCTGCTCGCGCAATCCGGCGCCGCCGTCGAGCCCACCAACGCCGAACCGGTCACCGCCCTGCTGCGCGCGGCGCCCTGGCTGGCGTGGTCGCTGGTGGTCGTGGTGGGGCCGTTTGCCGAAGAGCTCCTGATGCGGCACGTGCTGCTGCGTCGCTTCGCGGTGGCCGGCCACGCCGCCGCTGGGTTGCTGCTCACTTCGGTGGCGTTCGCGCTGCTGCACGAGCCCACGCCGTCCGATGCCGGCATCGCCGCCTGGCTGGGCGGCCTGGCCATGTACACCGGCATGGGCGCCGCCTTCGCGGCCGTGTACCTGCGCACCGGCCGGTTCCGCGCCACCTTCCTGGCGCACGCCGCCTGCAACGCCACCGCCCTGCTGGTGGCGGCGTATTCGGCCTCCTGACTCCGGGGTTACACTGGGCGCACGTCGCCCGGGGAGCGGAGCGGCGGCCACGGCAACACGACCAGGACAGTCATGAGCAAACGCCACCTTTACCTGCTGGCCTTCTCCATCATCGCGGTCGCGTTTGCCGCCATGTACTACAAATGGAGCGTGCTGAAGTTCCCGCTGCAGCCCGATGCGCAGGTGCAGGTGTGGACCGTGCAGGCGCACGTGGAATACCAGCCGCGCACCGGCGCCAACACCGTCACGCTGCAGCTGCCCGAGAAGTCGCAGGAAGGCTGGACCGTGCTGGACGAGCGCTTCGTCGCCCGCAACTATTCCAAGCTCGAGGAATCCGACAACGACGGCCGTGAAGTGCAGTGGGCCATCCGCCGCGTCGTGGGCGAACAGGACCTCTACTACCGCGCCACCATCGTGCGCGCCGACGACCACCAGGCCCTGCCGGCCAGCGAACTCGACCCGGTGATCCCCGAGCCCGCGGTCCTGGAAGAACCCTACGCCACCGCCGCCCAGACCCTGCTCGACCAGGTGCGCGAGCGCTCGTCCAACACCATCACCTTCGCCCGCGAGCTGCTGGGCCGCCTGAGCGAAGCCTCGGCCAGCGAAGAAGTGGCCCTGCTGCGCGAGCGCTTCGGCGACGACGACGTGGCGCGCAGCAACTTCATCGTGCAGCTGCTGGCCAGCCGCAGCATCCCCGCCCGCGTGGTCTACGGCATCCGCCTCACCGGCGTGGACCGCGACCCGGAATCGCGCCTGCAGTCCTGGCTGATCGTCCACAACGGCGTGGACTGGACCATGCTCGACCCGCGTACGGCGGCCGAGGGCAAGCCCAGCGACCTGTTCGTCTGGAGCCGCCGCGGCGAGCCCATGCTCACCATCGACGGCGCCCCGCCGTCGGCGCTGATGTTCACCGTGCGCAGCAACCTCGCCGACGCCATGGCTACCGCAGAGCGCCGCCTGGAAGTGCAGGACGCCAACCTGGTGCGCTATTCGCTGCTGAGCCTGCCGCTGCAGGCGCAGGAAACCTACCGCATCCTGCTGATGGTGCCGATCGGCGCCTTCATCATGCTGCTGCTGCGCAACCTGGTGGGCATCAAGACCTACGGCACCTTCATGCCGGTGCTGATCGCGCTGGCGTTCCGTGAAACCGCGCTGGTGGCCGGCGTCACGCTGTTCGTGCTGGTGGTGGGCTTCGGCCTGCTGGTGCGCTTCTACCTGGAGCGATTGCGCCTGCTGCTGGTGCCACGGCTCACGGCCATCCTGATCCTGGTGGTGCTGCTGATGGCCGCGGTCAGCGTGCTGTCCAACCGCCTGGGCCTGGAAGTGGGCCTGTCGGTGGCGCTGTTCCCGATGGTGATCATGGCCATGACCATCGAGCGCATGTCGGTGGCCTGGGACGAGCGCGGCGCCGGCACCGCCATCCGCGAAGGCGTGGGCACCCTGGTGGTGGCCGCGCTGGCTTACCTGGTGATGAGCTGGCAGCCGCTGGAGCACCTGGTGTTCGTATTCCCGGAAGTGCTTCTTGTGCTGTTCGCGATGGCGCTGCTGCTGGGCCGCTATTCGGGCTACCGCCTCAACGAGCTGCTGCGCTTCCGCGCGCTGGCCCGCGAGCCGGACCCGATCGTGCCGCCGCCGGCCGCCGCCGACGCCACCGGCACCGCCGACAGCCAGGCCAAGGCCTGAGCCATGGGCTGGTTCAATCCCTTCCGGGTCGCCAAGCGCCTGCGCCAGATCGGGCTGATGGGCATCGGCCAGCGCAACGCCCACTACGTGCTGATGCACAACCCGCGCAAGTTCTACCCGCGCGTGGACGACAAGCTGCTGACCAAGAAGCTGGCGCTGCAGGCCGGCCTGCCCGTGCCCGACCTGTATGCCGTGGTGCGCGAGGAACACGAGATCGCCGAGCTGCACGAGATCCTCAAGTGCCGCGAGAGCTTCGTGGTGAAGCCCGCGCACGGCTCGGGCGGCGACGGCATCCTGGTCATCTCCGGCCGCCGCGGCGACAAGTACCGTCGCGCAAACGGGTCGCTGATGAGCCGCGAGGAGTTCGAACACCACCTGTCCAACGGCCTGTCGGGCCTGTTCTCGCTGGGCGGCCAGCCCGACCACCTGATCGTCGAATACTGCGTGCAGTTCGACCCGATCTTCGACAACGTCAGCTACAAGGGCGTGCCCGACGTGCGCATCATCGTCTTCCTGGGTTATCCGGTGATGGCCATGATCCGCCTGCCCACGCGGCTCTCGGACGGCAAGGCCAACCTGCACCAGGGCGCCATCGGCGTGGGCATCGACATCCCCACCGGCAAGACCAAGCGCGGCGTGTGGGGCACCGAGATCATCCGCGAACATCCCGACACCGAACACACCATCGTGGGCCTGGCCATTCCGCACTGGAACGACCTGCTGCAGATGGCGTCGCGCTGCTACGAACTGTCCGGCCTGGGCTACGTGGGCGTGGATTTCGTGCTCGACCGCGACAAGGGCCCGATGATCCTCGAGCTCAACGCGCGGCCCGGCCTGGCCATCCAGATGGCCAACGGCAACGGCCTGGAGGGGCGCCTGCACAAGGTCGAGGCCTTGCGTGACGGCGGTCAACTTTCCAAGGATCCGGCCGAGCGCGTGGCTTTCGCCATCGCCAATTTTCCCACCACGGGCTGAACGCGGCGCGCTTCTTAACGCCGTTTTAATCATGGCGGGGCCGCAACCGGTCAAGCTTGGGCCAAGAGGATGCATACGGGGGCGGACGGCGAAAGCGGCCATCTGCTCTTGAGCAAATGCTCCATTCCCCGTTACCCTTGTCGACCCACTGCCGCGGCTAGCGCGGCGTCCAGGAGTTCTCACCATGAAGGCAACCCACTCCCTCAAGCTTGCGTCGCTGATGCTGCTGGCGTTCTGCGTCGCGGCCCCCGATGCCGATGCGCAGCGCCGCGGCGGCAAGAAGGCGGAAGAGCGCGAAGCCCAGTACCCGGACGCCACCCGCGAAGAGCCCAAGGGCGAGTTCTCGCCGCGCCTGGCCAAGCCCATCACGCGCCTGCAGAAGGCCTACGAGACCGACGGCCAGGACGACAAGGTGATCGCGGCGGCCGAAGAAATCATCGCCAACGACAAGGCCAAGCCCTACGACCGCGCGATGGCCTCGCTGCTGGCCGGCACCGCCGCCATCAACCTGGAAGACGATGCCAAGGCCATCACCTACCTGTCCCGCGCGATCGAAGAGAACGCGCTGTCCAACGACAACCACTACACCGCCATGCTCAGCCTGGCCTCGGTCTACATCAACGGCGACCAGTTCGACAAGGCCGATCCGCTGATCGCCCGCGTCATCGCCGAGACCAAGACCACCAACCCGCAGGTCTACGCCCTGCAGGGCGCCAGCTTCTACAACAACGACAAGTTCGCCGAGGCCATCCCGGCGCTCAAGCGCGCCATCGAGCTCAAGCCCGACGCGCCCGAGGACCAGTGGCTGCAGATGCTGCTGGCCTGCTACGCCGAAACCCAGGACAACGCCGCCGCCATCGCCCTGGGCGAACAGCTGCAGCGCAAGAACCCCGAAGACAAGCGCGCCCTGATGATGCTGGCCGGCATCTACAGCAACGCCGACCAGACCGAGAAGGCCGCTGCCCTGCTCGACAGCGCGCGCCAGAAGGGCATGCTCAGCGAGGCCACCGACTACCAGCGCCTGGTCAGCATGTACTTCGGCATGGACCGCGAGAAGGACGCCGCCGCCATCCTGGAAGAAGGCATGGCCAAGGGCATCGTGCCGGCCGACGGCAAGAACTACTCCATGCTGGCCCAGGCGCACTACTTCAGCGACAACATCCCGGCTGCCATCACCGCGGCGCAGAAAGCGGCCCCGCTGGCCACCGACGGTGAGCCGGCGCTGTTCCTCGCCCAGATCCTGGGCCAGGAAGACCGCAACGCCGAAGCCAAGGCCGCCGCGCAGCAGGCGCTGGCCAAGGGCCTCAAGAGCCCCGGCAACGCCTGGATGGCCATCGCCCGGGCGGAGTACTATTCGGACAACATCGCGGCGGCCCAGGCGGCCTACCGTGAAGCCGCCAAGGATCCCAGCACCAAGGCCGAGGCCCAGAAGGCCCTGGCCCAGATCTCGCGCTGATTGGTTGGTAAACCAGACACCTTCGTATAAGCTAACAAGTTCCCGCCGGTCCCCGGCGGGTCACGGCTGAATGCCGACCGACCGAGAGCTCGAGCCGCCACCCGCATGACGGACAAGAATTACAACTACGACAACCCACCCCAGGGCATCAGCTGGGCTCGCATCGGCGGCAATGCGTTTGCCATCGGCCTGCATGCGATCGCCTTCATGCTGATGCTGGTGCCGGTGGCCACCCCGGATGCGCCGGACAAGGAAGATGAAGTGACCCAGGTCAGCTTCATCGAGCCGCCGCCGCCGCCCCCGCCGCCGCCGCCGCCGCCGCCGGAACCGCCCAAGGTGGTCCAGAAGATCATCGAGCAGCCCAAGCCGACGCCGGTTCCGCCGCCGCCGGAAGAGCCGCCGGTGGTGTTCGACGACCCGAGCCCGATCGACATCGAGGCCCCGCCGCCGGCTCCGCCGTCGCCGCCGGCCCCGCCGTCCGACTTCGCGCCGTCCGAAGACATCAGCGGCCGCGCCCTGAACCAGCCGCGCTACCCGGGTAAGGAAGCCCGTGAAGGCGTGGGCGGCACCGTGGTGCTGCGCGTGACCATTGACGCCAACGGCAACGTGCTCAACGTGGTCGTCGACAAGTCCAGCCGCAACCGCAACCTCGACCGTGCGGCCATGGATGCCGCGCGCCGCTGGAAGTTCAACCCCGGCCTGCGCAATGGCGTCAAGGTGGGTGGCGATGTCCTCGTCCCCGTCAAGTTCACTCCCCCGTAATCCCTGATCCCGCCGACATTCCCGTAACGGTTAATCACAAAGAAAGGCACTCTTATGCTGCAGGACATCCTCCTTACCGCCGCGGCCGCTGTTGGCGGCGCTGCCAACAACGCCGACGCCCTGTCGAAGATGGGCTTCTCCCACCTGATGGATGAGATGTTGGCCCAGCCGGGCGAGTTCTTCGTCTCCTGGGTCGTCTTCCTGATGCTCGTCATCATGTCGTTCGGCTCGTGGTGGTACACGGTCGTCAACGCCATCAAGAACGCGGTCGTCGCCAAGCGCGCCGACACCGTGGTGCGCACGTTCTGGGAAACCCCGAACGCGCAGGACGCCATCCGCTTCATGGAAGAGCAGCCGGCCAACGAGCCGTTCTCCAAGATCGCGCTCGACTGCGCCCAGGCCGCCGCCCACCACCAGCGCCACGAAGGCAGCCGCCTGGTCGACGCCCTGAACCGCTCGGAGTTCATCGACCGCGCCCTGCGCCAGGCCGTGACCCGTGAAAGCGCCAAGCTCGAGAACGGCATGACCTGGCTGGCCACCGTCGGCGCCACCGCGCCCTTCGTCGGCCTGCTCGGCACCGTCTGGGGCATCTACGGCGCCCTGATCCGCATCGGCGCCACCGGCCAGGCGTCCATCGACGCCGTCGCCGGCCCGGTCGGCGAGGCGCTGATCATGACCGCCCTCGGCCTGTTCGTCGCCATCCCGGCCGTGCTTGCGTACAACGCGTTCAACCGCGCCAACCGCAACACCTACGCCAAGTTCGACACCTTCGCGCACGACCTGCACGACTTCTTCGCGACCGGTTCGCGCGTCGGCGACATGCCGGCCAAGCGCTGAGTCACGAAGTCCAACCAGGAGTCCAGGCATGGCCTTTTCAAGCAACTCGTCCGGTGGTGGCCCGATGGCCGACATCAACGTCACGCCCCTCGTGGACGTGATGCTGGTGCTGCTGATCATCTTCATGATCACCGCGCCGCTGATGTCGCATAAGGTCAAGGTCGACCTGCCCCAGGCCACCCTCGCCGAGAAACCCAAGATCGACCAGCCGCCCATCACCCTCGCGGTGACGGCGGACGGAAAGGTCTACTGGAACGACGAGGCCGTGAACGCCGACGTCCTCGACGCCCGACTGGCCGTGCTGGCCCAGGGCGTCCCGCAGCGGCAGGTGGACGTGCGCGCCGACAACATCACCCGTTACCAGGTCATCGCCGACGTGGTGAAGAAGGTCCGCCTGGCCGGCATCCGCAAGGTGGGCTTCGTGTCCACGCCTGAGCGCTGAGGAGAAACCCGCATGGCATTCACCTCCAACTCCGGCAGTGGCCCGATGGCCGACATCAACGTGACGCCCCTCGTGGACGTCATGCTGGTGCTGCTGATCATCTTCATGGTCACCGCCCCCGCCCTGTCCTACCAGATCCAGGTCGACCTGCCGCAGCGGACTTCGAACCCGCCGCCGCAGCCGAAGGATCCGCCCGAACCGATCCGCCTGCGGATCGAAGCGGCCGGCACCGTCACCTGGAACAACTCGCCGATCCCGATGTCGGTGCTGCAGTCGTCGCTGGAAGTCGAAGCCCAGCGCGCCCAGCAGCCCACGCTCGAGATCGAGACCGATCCCGATGCACAGTACGAAATGCTGGCCAAGGTCCTTTCGCGGGCCAAGAACTCCGGCATGGAAAAGATCGCTTTCGTGGATCCCGGCCAGTAAGGCCAGGTTTCCCGCACCCTGCAGCAGCGCCGCCTCCGGGCGGCGTTTTTTTTCTTGCGCGGTGCCGCGAAGCGGGCGTAGAAGGGAAGTGCCCCTCACCGAAAGGAGACGCACCATGGCCTTCACCGCCACGCGGAACGCTTCGGACACGATGTCGGAAATCAACATCACGCCGCTGGTGGACGTGATGCTGGTGCTGCTGGTGATCTTCATGGTCACCGCGCCGCTGGCCGACCTGAGGATCGGCATGGGCCTGTCGCAGCCCAACCCCTTGCCGCCCCCGCCGCGCCTCGAGCGCGAGCTGACCGTGGAGCCGGGCTACCTGTTCCGCCTGGACGGCGTGGCCATGACGCCCGCGGCGATGGAATCGGCGCTGGCCGACTGGCGCCGCGCCGAACCCGAGGGCCTGCTGAAGCTGGCCGTCAGCCCGGACGCCGACTACCAGTCGGCCGCCACCGCCATGGCCACCGCGCGCCGGGCCGGCGTGGAAAACATCGGCCTGGTCGACCCCTGACCGGCAGGGCGCGGGCGGCGGGGCCTCGGCCCCGCCTCAGCCGCGCTGGGCTTGGGCGATCACCGCCAGGTAGGCGCGCACGGTGGGCGCGAGCCCCGCGTGCAGGGCCTCGCTGAAAAGCGCATGGCCAATGGAAACCTCCTGGACACCCGGCACCGCGCGCAGGAAATCCCCGAGGTTGGCCTGGCTAAGGTCGTGCCCGGCGTTCACGCCCAGGCCCAGGGCCTGGGCCTGGCGCGCGGTGCCGGCGCACAACGCGAGGGCCGCCTGGGCATTGCCGTGCGCGTGGGCCTCGGCGTAGGGGCCGGTGTAGAGCTCGATGCGGTCCACGCCCATGGCCGCCGCCAGCTCCAGGCCCGCCGCGCCCGCGTCCATGAACAGGGACACGCGGACGCCCAGCGCCTTGAGCTCGGCCACCAGCGGCCGCAGCCGGCCCGCATCACGCGGCAGGTCGAACCCGTGGTCGGAGGTGAGCTGGCCGTCGCCGTCGGGCACCAGGGTGGCCTGGGTTGGGCGGACCGACGCCACCAGCGCCAGGAAGCCGGGGTAGCCCGGCCGCGGCGGCGCGAACGGATTGCCTTCCAGGTTGTACTCCACCCGCCCGGCCACCACCCCCGCCAGCGCCGACACGTCGTCGGGGCGGATGTGGCGCTGGTCCGGGCGCGGATGCACGGTGATGCCGCCGGCCCCGGCGGCGATGGCCGCCTCGGCCGCCGCCACCACGCTGGGTTCGGACCCGCCGCGGGAGTTGCGCAGCACGGCCACCTTGTTGACGTTGACGCTGAGCACGGTCATACCGCCAGCCTAACCGCTGCAGGCCTGCCCGAAAACCCCGACGGCCACACGTTTTACGCCGCAGCCTTTGAGCGATAATCAAGACATGCGCCTGAAATCACCGCTCCTTGCCTGCCTGATGGCGTTGTCCTGCCTGGTGCCGGCGGTCGCGGCCGCGAAGGCCATTCCCGGTGAACCGATGCTCCGGCACTTCACTGCCGAGGACACCAAGGCCACGCCCACCCACCTGGCCATCACCACCGGCGTGGACGGCGAGCTGTTCGTCGGCAACGTCGAAGGCGTGCTGCGCCACGACGGCGTGGACTGGCTGATCACGGCGCTGCCCGGCCGCGCCGCGGCGCGATCGCTGGCCACCGGCACCGACGGCCTGATCTACGTGGGCGGCTACGACACCTTCGGCCGGCTGGCGCGAAACGCCGACGGCGAGTTCATCTTCGAGGAGCTGCTCACGCGCGCCGGCCTGCGCGGCGACCAGCGCTTCGTCGGCATCGTCTGGGAGACCATCGCCACCGACACCGGCGTGTTCTTCCGCGCCGAACGCTCCATGCACTTCGTCCCCTACGACGCCGGCCCGGCCAAGCGATGGCCGCTGGAAACCAACGTGCGCAGCTTCTTCCCGGCCGGCGGCAAGCTTTATGCCCGCGTCGAGGGCCGGGGGCTCTGCCGGTTCGAGGACGGCAAGTTCACCCTCGTGCCGGGCGGCGAGGTGTTCGCCAAGCGCATGCTGGTGGGCCTGGTGGACCGCGGGGACTGGCACCTGCTGGTGAGCCGCGACGGCTTCTACCGCGGCGACGCCACCGGCATCGCGCTGCTGCCCGGCGAAGCCGGCACGCTGCTGCAGGGCAAGCGCAACTACGTGGTGCAGCCGCTGGTGGACGGCAGCTTCGTGGTGGCCACGCTGGACGGCGAACTGTTCCGCGTGGCCGAGGACTTCCAGCTGCGCGAACAGGTGCAGCTGGGACCCTACGGCATCCAGGCCATGGGCCTGGACCGCGAGGGCGGCCTGTGGGTGGCCAGCGACGGCGACCTCGTGCGTGTTTCCCTGCCTTCGCCGTGGACGGCGATCGGCGAGGAACAGGGCGTGCTCGGCAGCCCGATCGATTTCGAGTGGCACGAAGGCGCGCTGTGGATCGCCTCCACGCGCGGCATCTCGCGCATGAGCTCGGCCGCCGACGGCAAGCTCACCAATACCCTGATGCCCTGGACGGAATTCGAGGGCCACGCCCTGCACTCCACCGACGCCGGCCTGCTGGTGGGCCTGCGCGAAGGCCTGCTGGTGCTCGACCCGGGCAGCACCGCGCCGCGCCAGCTCTTCACCGACACCCAGGCCGGCGTGTTCACCATCGAACTGTCCACCCACGTCGAAGGCCTGGCCTATGCCATGACCGACGCCGACCTGCTGCTGGTGCGCAAGGTGGACGGGCGCTGGCAGCTGCAGTCGCGCATTCCGCTCGAGGGCGTGAGCACGTTCGGCATGGAAGAGTCGGCGCCGGGCGTGGTGTGGCTGGGCAACAGCCGCGGTCCGCTGCAGCGCTGGCAGATCAACCTCGACACCGGCAAGGTACTTGAGCGCGAGGTGTTCGACGATGCCCGCGGCCTGGCCGTGGACCCGCAGGCGGGCACCAGCGTCTACCAGCTCGACGGCCGCATCCATGCCGTCAGCGGCAGCGCCGGCTTCCTGCTCGACGGCGACCGCTTCGTGGCCGACGTCGCGCCGCCGTTCACCCTGGTGGACCGGCCGTTCGAGCTGGCGGTGGAGGAAACACCCCTTGGCGATTACGCCTACACCTCGCGCCAGCTGTGGCACCGCCCCACCAAGGACGGCGAGTGGCAGCCGTTGTACCCGGGCGAACAGCGCGCCGCCGGCTATTCCTACCTGCGCTACAGCAGCGACGGCGTGCTGCGCATCGCCACCTGGAACGGCATCCTGCAGTTCAACCCGGGCGAGACCGCGCCCACCCCGCAGCCGCTGCGGCTGGCGATGGAAAGCGTGCAGGCGCGCGGCGCCGACGGCACCACGCTTCGGCTGCCGCGCGAGAGCGGCACCTCGCCGGTGCAGGTGCCGCCGGGGCACAGCCTGAACATGCGCTTCTCGATGGTGAGCATGGAAAGCGGCGCGGAGTTTCGCTACATGCTGCACGGCGTGACGCCGGACTGGAGCAACTGGACCGACCGCGACCTGTTCGTGCGCGCCCTGCCCGCCGGCGACTACGTGCTGGAAGTGGAGGCGCGCACGCTCAACGGCCGCCAGGCGCCGTCCATGCGCTACCACTTCCGGGTGGAGCCGCGCTGGTACGAACAGTGGTGGATGCTGGCGCTGCTGCTGGTCGCCTTCGCCAGCCTGTCGGTGGCCGCCACGCTGTGGGCGGTGCGCCAGCGCACCGAGCGCTTCCTGGCCGCCAACCGCCGCCTGGAGGCGCGCATCGCCGAGCGCACGCGCGAGCTGGAGGAGGTCAACCGCAAGCTGGCCGAACTGGTCACCGAGGACGCCCTCACCGGCGTGTCCAACCGCCGCGCGCTGGAAAACGGCATGCGCCGCGAATGGTTCCGCTGCCTCGACCAGCGCCGCCCACTGTCGGTGCTGATGATCGACGTGGACAACTTCAAGGCCTACAACGACGCGCACGGCCACCTGGAGGGTGACGTGCAGCTGCGCGGCATCGCCCAGCGCCTGAGCCAGCAGCACGATCCGCAGCGCGAACTGCTGGCGCGCTACGGTGGCGAGGAGTTCGCGCTGTTGCTGCCGGGCGTGCACCAGGCCGAGGCGCTGCGCCGGGCCGACAGCATCCGCGCCGCCATTGCGTCCAGTGACGCCGGCATGACCGTGAGCATCGGCGTGGCCGGCTTCGTGCCCGAAGTGCAGGCCGACCCCGATTCGCTGCTGCGGCGGGCCGACGCGGCGCTTTATGCCGCCAAGCGCGCCGGCCGCAACCGGGTCGAGGCCGATGCCGGCTGAGCGGCGCAAACCCGGCGCGCCGCGTCCGGAGAAGACCTGCCCGGTGTGCGGCCGCCCGTTCCAGTGGCGCAAGAAGTGGGAGCGCGACTGGGACCGGGTGGTCTACTGTTCCGACGCCTGCCGACGCGGCACGCCGCGCTGAAACCCCGTGGCGTCAGGCGTCGCGGCGGTCGTCGCCGGGCGTGGCCTGGCCCGACAGCTGGTTCTTGCGGGCTTCGGCCTGTTCACGCAGCCGCTTGAGCTCGTCGGCGCTCATGATGTAGCTCACGTCGCGCGACTGGCTGGAAATGCGCGACGACACCCAGCCCACGATCCACGCCACCATGAAGGCCGCCGAGCCGGCCACGAACACCAGCACGCCGAAGGTGGGCATGGTGCGGACCATGGCCAGGGCCAGGCAGGCCAGCGACGCCAGGAGATAAATCCAGTGCATGGGACACCTCGTGTTTTGCCGGGAGTTTAGCCCAAGCCGGGACGGCTGCGGCGATGCCCCGCCAGCCTAAAGCAAGGGCGACAGCAGGCGGGCACAGGCTTCCCCCAGCCGGCGGGGGAACGCCGCCGCTGGTCGGTCGGCGGTGATCTCGCGGCAGTGGGCGAGGTCGTCGAGCAGGCTGGCCTCCAGGCGGGACGCCAGCTCGCGGCCGTGCATCAGCAGGCTCAGCTCGAAGTTCAGCCGGAAGCTGCGGTGGTCGAAGTTGGCGCTGCCGATCAGGCACAGGTCCTCGTCCACCAGCAGCGCCTTGCTGTGCAGCATGCGCGGCCCGTACTCGAACACGCGCACGCCGGCCGCCACCAGGTCGTCGTAGTAGGAGCGCGCCGCCGCCGACACGATGCGCGAATCGGACTTCGCCGGCACGATCACCCGCACGTCCAGGCCGCGCAGCGCCGCCGACGTCAGCGCCATGCGCGCCGCCTCGCCCGGCACGAAATACGGCGTCACCAGCCAGACGCGGCGGTTGGCCTGGTGCACGGCCTCCACCTGCACGCGGTGGATGGCTTCCCACGGTGAATCGGGCCCCGCGGGCAGCACCTGGGCCAGCACGTCGCCCTGCGGCAGTTCGGGCCAGAGTCTCTGGTCGCGCAGCGCGATGCCGGTGGCGTAGTGCCAGTCCTCGAGGAAGGCCAGCTGCAGCCAGCGCACCACTTCGCCCTCCAGCTGCAGGTGCAGGTCGTGGAAGGCGTCGCTGCGCAGGCGCTCGTTCTCCTGGTCGGTGACGTTGATGCCGCCGGTGAAGCCCAGCGTGCCGTCCACCACCACCACCTTGCGGTGGTTGCGCAGGTTCATGCGCGGCCGCCAGAGCCAGCGCAGCCGCACCGGATGGAACCACGCCACCTCCACGCCGGCCGCCGCCAGCGGCGCCATGAACGCGCGCCCCAGCCCGCTCGAGCCAATGGCGTCCAGCAGCAGCCGCACGCGCACGCCCCGCCCGGCCGCGGTCACCAGCGCGTCGCGCACGCGGGTGCCGGTCTGGTCGGGTTCGAAGATGTAGTACTCCACGTGCAGGTGGTGGCGCGCCTGCGCGATCGCCTGCAGCAGGGCATCGAAGGTGGCGCCGCCGCCCACCAGCAGCTCCAGCCGCGTGGCGGTGCTGGGCGAGTAGCCCGTGGCTGAACGGCCCAGGCGGGCGATGGTGGTGCAGTCGTCGCTGGCCCGCAGGCCGGCGGGCAGCGTGTCGTCCAGGCTGGCGCGCGAACGCGACCGTCGCAGCCGCTGCCGCTTGATGCGCTGCGGCCCGAGGAAGTGGTAGATCACCAGGCCCAGCACCGGCAGCAGCGCCAGCGACAGCAGCCAGCTCAGCGTGGCGATGGGTTCGCGCTTCTGCAGCACGATCCAGCCCGCCAGCACCACCAGGTAGCCGATCCAGACGGCAATCAGCGCCGGTTTGAGCAGGGGCCAGAGTTGGTCGAAATCCATCGTCCCTCCAGGGTCGCGCCGGCCCGCGTCGGACGACCGTCGCATTGTGAACCAGTTGCCGCTTCCGGGCAGTGCATCGCCATTTGTGCGCTATCGTACATAGGACGCCGCCAAAGCCACCTAGAATCAAGAGCCCGGCGGTCACACGCTGAACAAGCGCGGCCCGACCCATCCATGAAATCCACGTTCCCGCCGCACTCCAACCATCTTCTTGCGGCCCTGTCGCCCGAAATCCGCGACCTGCTTTTCCCGCACCTTGAGCTGGTGGAGATGAAGCTCGGCGACGTCGTCTACGAATCGGGCGACAGCCTGCGCTACGTGTATTTCCCGATCGACTGCATCGTGTCGCTGCTGTACGTGATGGAAAGCGGCGCCTCGGGGGAGATCTCGGTGGTGGGCAACGAAGGCCTGGTGGGCGTGGCCGTGTTCATGGGCGGCGAAAGCACGTCCAGCCGCGCCGTGGTGCAGAGCGCCGGCGTCGCCTATCGCCTCCGGGGCCAGCGGCTCAAGGACGAATTCAACAAGCACGGCGAGCTGCTGCACCTGATCCTGCGCTACACCCAGGCCCTGATCACGCAGATGGCGCAGACGGCGGTGTGCAACCGCCACCACTCCATCGACCAGCAGCTCTGCCGCTGGCTGCTGCTGTCGCTCGACCGCCTGCCGGGCAACCGCCTCACCATGACCCAGGAACTGATCGCCAACATGCTGGGCGTGCGCCGCGAAGGGGTCACCGATGCGGCCGGCAAGCTGCAGCGCCAGGGCATCATCGAATACACGCGCGGCCAGATCACCGTGCTCGACCGCGCAGGCCTGGAGCGCCTGAGCTGCGAGTGCTACGCGGTGGTCAAGCGCGAGACCGATCGCCTGCTGCCTTCGCCGCCCGCGCTGGCTTCCGCCGAAAAGCCATAGCGCCAGCACGGCAGCGCATCGCTGTCGGTGCTGCAGCGAACAGTGGCGGTGCGCCGCAGGCAACATGCTGCCGGCAGGGGATTGCGCAGCACCCGTCCCTCGCCCCCCGGTGGCTTGTCCTGCGCTGCCAAGGCCTCGTATTTGACTTCCTCCCCCGGCAACCGCCTGATCTCGCGACTCCCCCGCGCGGAGCGCGAGCGCTTCCTCGGTGAATGCACCCAGGTGGACCTGGCCTTCGGCGACACCCTGGTGGAACCCGGCCAGACGCACGGCGCCGCCTGGTTTCCCGTGTCCGGCTTCGTCTCGCTGGTGGCCCTGGTCAAGGGCCACCCGCCGCTGGAAATGGGCCTGATCGGCAGCGAAGGCATGCTCGGCGCCACCCTGGTGCTGGGCGTGGACACCGTACCGCTGGGCGGCGTGGTGCAGGGCGCCGGCAGCGCGCTGCGCATCGGCCTGCGGCCGTTCCGGCGCTGCCTGAAGGACAGCCCGGCCCTGCAGCGATCCCTGCAGCGCTACCTGTACGTGGTGATGGCGCAGCTGGCGCAGTCGGCCGCGTGCACGCGCTTCCACGAAGTGAACCAGCGCCTTGCGCGCTGGCTGCTGATGACCCACGACCGCACCGGCGGCGAGCCGCTGCACCTCACCCACCAATTCCTGGCCGACATGCTGGGCGTGCGCCGCAGCGCGGTCACCATCGCCGCCGGCCACCTTCAGGACCGCGGCGTCATCCACTACCACCGCGGCGAGATCGACGTGCTTGACCGCCGCGCGCTGGAAGCGGCGTCGTGCGAGTGCTACGCCGCCGTGGTGGAAGACTACGACCAGCTGCTGGGCTGACCCCCGCGCCGCTCAGCGGCTGGCGAACAGCGCCTCGGCGCGCTGGAACAGGATCCAGCTGGTGGCGATGTACTTGTCGCCGCCCTCGGGGCGGTTGCCGCGGTGGGTGTGGGTGAAGGCGGCCGGTGCGATCAGCAGGCTGCCCGCGCGCGGCGTGATCTTGCGCTGCTGGTAGATGAACTCGGTCTCGCCGCCCTCGAAGCCGTCGTTGAGGTAGAGCGTCCACAGCACGTGCCGGTGCAGCGTCTCGGCGCCGGCATCGCGCGGGTAGAGTTCGCAGTGCCAATAGGGGTAGCCGCCCTTGCCCGCCGTGTAGCGCTGCAGGTTGATGGCGCCCGGGCGCAGCACGGTGCGCACCAGGTTGGCCAGCGCCGCGTCCTCCATGGCGTCGAAGTCCTCGGCGGCGATGCGCCGGGGTTTGCCGTCGGCGCCGGTGACCTGCAGCATCAGCGGCGCGATCAGCGCGTAGCGGTACTTGCGCAGGTAGGCCAACAGACCGGCGAACACGGCGTTGTTGAGCGCGTTCTCGGCGTCGCGCCACTCGGGCTGGCCGCTGATCTGGATGTCGCGGCTGTCCTTGAGCTCGGGCAGCACGCCGCCGCCCACGCGGCCGGGCACCGCGGCGCCACTGGCCTCGAACGCGGCCACCAGCTGCGCGCAGGCTTCGCGCGACAGGGCGCCTTCGTAGACCTCGATGAAGTCGTTCACCCGCCGCCCTGCCCCGCGTAGTAGGCCGCGTGGTGGCGCACCGCCTCGGCGACTTCGTTGCGCGAACCCAGCATCACCGGCACGCGCTGGTGCAGGCCGGTGGGCGTGACCTCGAGCATGCGCTGGCGGCCCGTGCTGGCGGCGCCGCCGGCCTGTTCGACGATGAAGCTCATCGGGTTGGCTTCGTACATCAGGCGCAGCTTGCCGCCCTGGGCCCGGCACTTGGCGTCCATCGGGTAGAAGAACACGCCGCCGCGGGTGAGGATGCGGTGCACGTCGGCCACCATGCTGGCCACCCAGCGCATGTTGAAGTCCTTGCCGCGCGGCCCTTCCTTGCCGGCCAGCAGCTCGGCCACGTAGGCCTGCATCGGCGGCTCCCAGTGCCGTTGGTTGGACATGTTGATGGCGAACTCCTTCGTGTCCGCCGGGATCTGCATGTCGCGGGCCGTCATCACGAAGCTGCCCACCTCGCGGTCGAGCGTGAACGCGTGCGTGCCGTGGCCCACGGTGAGCACCAGCATCGTGCTGGGGCCGTACGTGGTGTAGCCGGCGCACACTTGCGTGGTGCCGGGCTGCAGGAAATGTTCATCGCCCGGCGACGTCACGCCGTCGGGGCAGCGCAGCACGGAGAAGATGGTGCCGACGGAGATGTTCACGTCGATGTTGGAGCTGCCGTCCAGCGGATCGAACAGCAGCAGGTAGTTGCCGCGCTGGAAGGCGTCGGGGATGGCCTGGCTGTGGTCCATTTCCTCCGACGCCAGGCCGGCCAGGTGGCCGCCCCAGGCGTTGGCTTCCAGCAGGATGTCGTTGCTGAGCACGTCGAGCTTTTTCTGCGCCTCGCCCTGGATGTTCATGCTCTGCTGGCCAGGGCTGCCGGCGTCGCCCAGCACGCCGCCCAGGGCGCCCTTGCCCACCGCGATCGAGATCGTCTTGCAGGCGCGGGCGACCACCTCGATCAGCAGGCGCAGGTCGGCGTTGATGCGGCCGGCGTGCTGTTCCTGGATGAGGTAGCGGGTGAGCGAGATCGGCTTCATGGCGGGACCGGGCAGCGGCGGGTGCCCGCATTGTCCGGGCTGGCGCCGGCCATGCAAGCACATGGCAGAATCGGGCCATGCCCGCCTTCGACATGGAAACCGCCAAGGCCCTCGCCACCGCGCTGGGCGTGGGCCTGCTGGTGGGCACCGTGCGCGAGCGGCGCAAGGCCGACGAGGTGATCGTGGCCGGGCTGCGCACCCACGGCCTGGCGGCCATGGCCGGCGCGGTGTCGCTGTGGCTCGACCCGCTGGCGTTCGCGGTCACGGTGGCCCTGGTGGGCGTGTTCGTGGCCATGAGCTACCGCCAGACCCGCGACTCCGACCCTGGCCTCACCAGCGAAATCGCCCTGGTGGCGATCTGCCTGCTCGGCGGCCTGGCCATGCGCGCGCCGCCGCTGGCGGCCGGCCTGGGCGTGGTGATGGCCGTGCTGCTGTACGCCAAGAAGCCGCTGCACCGCCTCACCCGCGAACGGATGAGCGAACGCGAGGTGCACGACGGCCTGGTGCTGCTGGCCTCGGCCGTGGTGGTGCTGCCCCTGATACCGGACCGGACGCTGGGGCCGTTCGGCGTCTTCAACCCGTCGGTGCTCTGGACCCTGGTGGTGCTGGTGATGGCGATCAGCGCCCTGGGCCACGTGGCGCTGCGCGTGGTCGGCAATCGCTGCGGCCTGGCCATCGCCGGCTTCTTCGCCGGCTACGTGTCGTCCACGGCGGCGGTAGCCGGCTTCGGCCAGCGCGTGCGGGAAACGCCGGGGCTGCTGCGGCCTGCGGTGGGCGCGGCGATGCTGGCCAACCTGGCCTCGTTGAGCCTGTTCGTGCCGATACTGCTGGCGGTGTCGCCGGCGCTGCTGCAGCGGCTGTGGCCCGCGCTGGCCGCGGCGGCCGCGGTGCTGG